>Ga0114923_10001825_pt1 | contig 14586 bp, 13 predicted proteins | sample SumtaG_FD_89578 | JGI IMG/M metagenome (GOLD analysis project Ga0114923, IMG submission 89578) | Deep subsurface microbial communities from Indian Ocean to uncover new lineages of life (NeLLi) - Sumatra_00157 metaG | ecosystem: Environmental > Aquatic > Marine > Oceanic > Sediment | place: near...
TGCTGGTATAAGGTATTTTATAGACCTGGTCTTTATCCGCATAATTTTTCATCCGTAGTTCCAGCGCATCCATCCCGATTTTTTCAGCCACTTCATCGATAAGGGAATCCAGGGCAAAGGTGCCCTGCACATGACCCGGCGCCCGCATGGGACGGCTTTGCCCCGCATTGGTATATACCGAGTACTCTTCTGTCTTAACATTGTTACATTTATAGAGAGAACGTAACGGCCAACTGCACCCGGCTCCACTGGGATACGCACCCACAGTGCCGTAAGAGTAATGGGACAAAGCGGTTAATGTACCGTCTTTTTTGGCGCCTACTTTTAATTTTTGCACCGAATTGGGACGGTTGCCTACCGCCAGGTTCATCTCTTTTCGATCCAGGGCGATTTTTATCGGTCGTCCGGTCTGCCGTGCCAGCAGCGCAGCCATCACCGAATATTTCCCTGCCGCCAATTTACTGCCAAACCCACCGCCCATGTATTGTTTTATCACCCGTACTTTACTGGCCGGTATGCCTAAACTGTCGGCAATGGTGTCGCGAACGCCAAAAACAGCCTGTGTCGAATCCCAGACGGTTAAACGGTCGCCGTCCCAGTTGGCCACACTGCAGTGAACTTCCGTGGGATTGTGGACGGCCACCTGGGTGGAAAAGGTGTCTTCCACTACCACATCGGCTTCCTTAAATCCCTTTTCAGTATCGCCTCGTTTATAGGTATAGGGTTTTCCATCGCGAATATTCCCGGTTTTATAGAGTTTTGCCGCACCCGGTTTCATTGCCTTTGCAGCGTCCACTACAAAAGGCAGTACCTCGTATTCCACCTGGATCAACTCCAGGGCTTCTTGGGCAACCTGCTCCGAATCGGCTGCCACACAAGCGACTTCATCCCCCAGGTAACGCAGGTGGGGATCGAAAAGAAAGGAGGTTTTACCGTACCAGGGGATTTTGGGGCTATTTTTGTGGGTGATAACCGCCAGAACCCCGGGGAGTTTTTTGGCTCCGCCGGTATCGATGGATTTGATACGGGCATGGGGATGGGGACAGCGAAGGATTTTGGCAAAGGCCATGTTGGCAAGCGTGATATCAAAGGTATACCGGGCAGTACCGCTCACTTTATCGTACCCGTCCACCCGTTTTACCGGCTTCCCTACTACCTTTAGCTCCTCCCCTTCCCAGGTTCCCACATCTTCTGTGGGGACCTCTGCCAGGGTTTCGGTAAAATCATCCTCCACGAAATATCTTGCTTTTACAATTTTTCGATCAGGCATTTTTAATACTCCTTAGGCTTAGCGTTTAACGTTTTAGCCCCGGCCCTTTTTTGCGGCAGCCAGGACCGAGTCGATGATATTAGGATAAGCCGAACAGCGGCAGAGATTCCCGGCCATCCCTTCTTTAACTTGTTCAACCGTTGGCCTGGGATGTTTCAACAGCAGCGCCCGGGCCGCCATAATTTGTCCCGGGGTGCAAAACCCGCACTGTAAACCGTCATGCTCGATAAAGGCTTCCTGGAGGGGGTGGAGTTTCTCTCCTTCCATTAAACCTTCAACAGTGGTAACTTCTTTTCCCGCGGCATCCAGGGCCAGTATATGGCAGGAATAGACCGCTTCCCCGTTCAATAAGACCGTACAACTGCCGCATTCGCCTTGGTTACACACCACTTTTGTACCGGTCAAATCCAGACGGTCACGCAGGAGTTCGGCCAGGGTAGTCCGTGGTTCTACCAGCACCCGTACAGGTTTTCCGTTGACGTTAAGGGTCAACGGTTCTTTGCCTTTATGGCGCGGAGAACTCTCCTCTTTTTTCTTGGCCGGTTCGGACGCCAACGTGCCGGGCAGCACTGCTCCGCCGATGACTCCTGTACCTATTCCCCGTATAAACTTCCGCCGGGAAATACCTTTAGGTTTGGAATCTTCTTTGCTCATGATGGTGAATCTCCTTTTAATTGTTTTCCTTTGGTTTTAATCGTGCATATAATAATGTTACTTTCTAACATAATCATACCGGCATTTTAAATGAAACAAAAGCGTAAATCAATAGGCAGGAACCATTTTTTTTATTTTTTTAATCATTGCTTTTACCTCTTCTCTTTTCTTTCCTGTCAGGACGAATATATATTGCCGGTAATAGTGGATATGTACAGGTTTTGCTTTTGCACCCGTCATGGAAAAGGCATCTTTTTCCTTTGCAAAATTAGAGAAACGGGGATTTTTTTTGAAGTGTTTTAATGCACGGTTAAACCGTTCCCGGCACTCTGCGCTGTCACTGTACCTGGATATAAGCAGTTTAAAATCCCTGTAATCACCGATCACCCCTTCTTTCAGTCCGAAAATATCCCCGGGGCCAAAGTCGTAGTAATTGAACAACGCCAGGTTTCCCTTTAGGTATTTAATACCATTGGATTTTAACCGGTTTTTATACTCTTCGGGCAGCCGTTGAACCAGTGCCGGTTTTTGACCTGTCTCTTTAATTTTTGCAGCCACCAGCCTTGCCGTTTCCACCAGGCCGTCCAGGGTTTCTTTTTTCGAGTCAAAACCTATAACTGTAACCAGGAAATTTCCTTTCCAGGAATTCAGGTAGTAATCTTCCAGCAGTCCTTCATTACCCACGGGGATGATTTTCCCCGAAGCGCCGGTTTTAAAGGTGTAGATGCCGTAAGCAGCGGCCGGGTTTTGCATCTCATATATTTCCAGGTTAAATTTAAGGGATTCCCGGTTTTTGTTTTTAAAACCCTGGACAATGACCTGTTTAAAGCCGTATTCGTGGTAAATCTCAGCACCACCGTTAATCAGCAAGAAGAGGTCTTCACCTTTCATATGCTGGGGCGCGGCCACCGGTTCCCAGTCCTTCAATTCTGACGGCTGCGGCAAATAAACGGACATTTCCGATTGAGCTGCCGATTCCTTACCGGGAAGTTGAATCCAGGTCGTCAAAAGGAAAACACTCATCAGCACGACAACAAACACGATCGGTTCACGGCTTCTTTTTTCGCACGTCATAGACTACCTCCTCCCTGTTTATATCAAATTTCCGATAAATTTTCAAATCCACACCCGAACGAGCCGGAACCAAAAAGGAAAATTTACCACCAAGACACGAAGGCACAAAGGTACACCAAGGATTTTTATTATAAAAAATTCTTCTTGGCGTCTTGGTGCCTTGGTGGTCTATAAAAATCTTTTGATAAAAATTATAAAAAACATCTTGAAAAATTCTTCTTAATTGATTAAAATAATGGTATGGAAAATAAAGACATAAAAAATATCAGCGATTTTTTTTCAAAAGAAAGCCCGGAGTTAACCCCGGAGCAAAAGTGGGACCTGGTATTTGACGGATGGATCGATAAGATCGATGAAAAAAAATTAATGTTCAGTCTCTTTGAGTTAAAGCTCTGGTTTGAAGCACTGGAAGAATTTTTTTCCTCTTCTTATTTAGAAGACCTCATCTTCAAATACGAGACATCCAATACCCGGAACTATGAATATTATCTTTACATCTTTTCTCAAGTCAGTGGAAAGATCATCACTCATTTAAAAGACCTTGATTTTGAAAAGGATAGATACCTGCTGAATTTCGAAGAATTTATCGTGGAAAAAATTCTTGAAAATTATACCCCTAAAGTTTTCCCGCACTTGAAAGATATTTATTCGCCGGAATCCTGGTTTTACAGTTTACGCATATTTTTGCAAAATCTCAAACATATTGCCACGGAATTGCTTAAAAATGAGAACACCAACCAAAAAACCTATTTGGCCCTGAGAAAATTATATCGCAAAGAATTGATGGGTAATTCCCTTATCATTTCCCTGATGAAGGGTAATTTTATCCCTAAAATGGACAAAATATACCAGCAAGATATCTGTGACATTATCAATGCCAGCGAAGATAAGCAATTGAAAAAACATATCGGGGTTTTCTTTATTTTTACCTTTCGCATTATGAAATTGAACAATTTCATCGAGCTTAATTTAAACAAGGCCCGGAATATTAGTCTGACCATCCCCCTGATCCTGCTATTGAAGAAAAAAATTGAAGATATTTTTTCCTTTTACGAAACCGTCCTGAAAGAACGCCTGAAGCCTTTATTTAAGACGGAAAAAGAACTGGAAGAAGTCGATAACATTTTTTCGGCCCTGGAATTGGAATACAAAAAAATTTATGAGGGAGAATTCCCCTTTTATTTTGATGAGAAAAATGAAAAGATAAGCAGACGAAAATTGTTAAAGAACACCATCATTATTTCCGATTTTGCCATCCAGGAATTAATCGAAAGCGTGGCCCGGTTGTTTAAACCGGAAATTTCCGGCAGTACTATTTTTGAGAATTATATTTCCCGGGCGGAAAAGGCCTCGGAGGTCAAGAAGAAGTTAGTAAAACTTCACACAAAAATTAACGACTACTTTTCCCAGAAAGGGAAAATAAGTCCCGCGGATATCTTTTTCGACATCAATCAGTTTATTGAAACCGACTTAAATTATCTCCTCTTTAAAGATTGGAACGAGTTTTTAAATTACTATAACAAGTTGGTGAGGACTGATTTTTCCCCGGATTTTAAACTGAACTTAAAGGCCTTTCATTCCTTTATAACTGAAATCTTGAAACGGATTGTTAATACAAAAGAATAGAAGGAGTCGAACATGGCGGATGAATACCAATTTGAACAAACCTTTGTAATGATTAAACCTGACGGAGTGCAGCGGGGTATTGCCGGTGAGATCATCTCTCGCCTGGAACAAAAAGGACTGCAACTGGTGGCCTTAAAAATGATAAGGGTAGACAGGGAATTGGCTGAGAGACATTATGCGGAACATAAAGGGAAACCGTTCTATCCCGGGCTGGTTGAATTTATTACCTCCGGGCCGGTGATTGCCACTGTGTGGGAAGGTGATAATGCCGTATACCTGGTACGCAAGCTGGTGGGAGCCACCAGGCCTGAAGATGCAGAACCCGGAAGCATCCGGGGAGATTTTGCCGTCACCACCGGCTTTAATATTGTCCATGCCTCAGATGGGAAGGAAACGGCAAAACGTGAAATCAATCTCTTTTTCAACACCAACGAAATCCATGAATACCCGTTAACAATAAAAAAATGGCTCTATGAAGGAATTAATTAGGCCGCGCCGCGGACGGAATGAGCGGATACTCGTCGTTTTAAATCCATCCTCCGGGGTTGATTCCAAAGATGCGGCCGCATCGGTTATTTTCAAAAAACTGAGGAAACATTTTGATACGGTCTCTTTGATAAATTCAAATTCCGCCGCCCACGGCTTTGAAATAACCAAACAGGCGTTGGACCGTTTTGATATCATAACGGCATTTGGCGGGGATGGCACCATTAATTCCGTTGCCTCTGCTTTAGTGGATACCGGCAAACCCCTGGGGCTGCTGCCCGGGGGGTCGGGTAATGGCCTGGTGCGCAGCTTGAACATACCCGTCTCCTGGCGCCGGGCCCTGGATGTGTTGATTCATGGAAAAGATGTTTATGTGGATGCCGGAAAAATCAACGACAAATACTTTTTTAATATTGCCGGGATCGGCCTGGACGCGCTCGTCGCAAAAAAGTTCAACCTGCAATCAAAATCAAGGGGCATTGCTTCTTATATTTACTATGCCTTTAAGGGTTATTTTAAAACGCCCACCTTTCCTGTGCAAATCAAACTGGAAGATACCACTTTCCAGGACGAGATTTTGGTCATTGCCTTTGCAAATTTCAAACAATATGGGGGAAAAGCGATCATTGCCCCCTTTGCCTCACCCTATGACCGATTACTCGACATGTGTATCATCAATAAATTCAAATTACTGAAAGACTCGCTCATTCTTCCCAGCCTGTTTACCGGGAATATTCACAAATCGCCTTTTTACAAATCCTATAAATTCGCCAGATGCGAGATAGAATCTATAGAAGGCGTTATCCCTTTTCATTTTGACGGGGAATATGGCGGCGAAGATTTAAGTCGTTATACTGTTGAGGTTTTACCGGCAAAAATTAAAATACGTATCCCCGACACCAATAAAGAATAACAATAGGGAAACATTCCTGCTTCCCTAATTGTTATGTTTTAAAGTATCTGTAAAATTACATACACTTATATTGTTTCTATTAAATGCATTTTACTTTTAAACTTTTTTCTTTACTCGGTGGTAATCTTATCGGTTACCAGTCCGACCATTTCGATTTGGGCTCTGCGAATCTCATCCATCACCGCTGTAACTTTTCCATATGCGGTTTCGCCATCAGCTTTTAATAACACTTTACCTTTTTCCTCTTTGTTGCCCTCTTCCAGGATATCCTGGATTAAAGTCGCCAACTTTTGTATATCGGGAACTTGGTTGTCGCCGAGAAAAACGGTACCGTCCTTTTTAACGTAGACAGTTATCATCTTATCCGTATCCGACCAGGATTTAATGTTGGTTGCTTCCGGGAGTTTTACATTGGCCCCCTTTTGAATTATTGGTGTTACCACCATAAAAATAATCAGCAATACCAATAAGATATCACAAAGAGGCACAACATTCGGCTCGGATTTTGCATCTTTAGAGCCACCTATATCAGCGCCACCCATAATCAGGCTCCCGTACTTTTCTTAATGTAATGATCGATCAGTTCGGAAGAAGCGTTTGCCATTTCTCCTGTAAATATATCGACTTTATTGAGGAGAAAGTTGAAGAACATAACGGCAATAACCGCCACCAGGATACCAAAACCGGTAGTAATCAGGGCTTCAGCGATTCCTGCCGCGACTGCCCCGATGCCGGCTGATCCGGCTGTTGCCATTCCCTGGAAAGCAGTAATAATTCCCATTACGGTTCCGAACAACCCGACAAACGGACCGGTAGAACCGATGGTCGCCAGACCGTTCAAACCTCTTCTGAATTCAACAAGTCCTTTGATGGTTGCCCGGTCAATTGCCCGTTTGGCTGATTCTACTTTTTCAGCATAAGGTGCGTTGCTGTCTTCTTGAAATTCCAGCTCACTTAAACCTGCTACCAGGACTTTAGCCAGATGGCTATTTTTGAATTTTTTATCAGAAGATACTTTCATCGATTCTTCGATTTTGCCTTCCTGCCAAAGTTTACCGATGAGTCTCAATAGAATATTCGATTGTTTTTTGGCTTTTGAATAAACAATTAATCGCTCAATCCCGACTGCAAACGAATAAATTGACATGAATAACAACACAAATACAACTGCTTTGGGAATTGGTCCCATTGCCGACCACATGGTCGCTAATTCAAAATGTCCCATATTAAAAGACCTCCTTTATTTTTTTCGAATTTTGTAATAGTTAGCGGTTCTGTAAATTAAATCTTACCACAACTGTGAATTTAACCGGTCTGGGAACGCCATTTAAAATATATGGCTCATAAATCCACTGCCTGATAGCAGCAACAGCAGCCTGTCTTAACAATGGATGACCGTTAATGACCCTTGCTTGTACGACCCGGCCATAAATGTCGGTGGTAGCATTAATAACAACTGTTCCCTGTATGTGCGCTTTTAAAGCAACGGAGGGAAATTGCGGTTCAACTTTTTTGATCAGTCTTGGTTGTTGAATACTGGCAATCTGTATGGCCTGGCTAACATTATCGGTGATACCGGGAGCACCCAATACACCTCCGACAACCCCGCCTTCGACTCCACCTTCGACTCCACCTTCCACCCCGAAATCAAATCCGAAATCACTGATTTCTTCTTCTTCGATCTCTTCCGGGATATCGATGGGAGCCACCAGCCGTCCTGAAGCAATGGGTTTTAGTTCAACTTCTTTTTTGGTTTCTTGTTTTTTCGCTTTTCTTTTTGACTTCTTTTTGGCCGGCGGCGGCGGCGGTGGCGGTGGCGGCGGCGCAGCAGCCATAAACACGTTGATAACCTTCACTGCCGGAAGATTGGCATCCGCGGTGAGCAGCGGGCCAATAAATACTGCCGCGATAATGACGGCATGTAAAAGAAAAGAAGCAGGGAAGGTTATCCATCTTTTGCGGGCCTTCTTTTTTGCATCAGATTCCATAAGTGAATCTTCAAACATTTTTACCTCCCTATATAAGGTTTTAGGTACTATTTATATAATAATTCTTTGTAAAATTCAAGTATAATTTATTTTTTTATTTTTTTTTTCTGCCAATGGCTTTTCGTTCCCAGATTTTCAACCAGGCACAAGATTGGAAAATAGACGAATACGTACCTATAATAACGCCGACAAGCAGGGTAAAAGAAAACGAGTGGATCACTTCACCTCCAAAAAAGAAAAGGGAAAAAACCACTACCAGGGTGGTGCCCGACGTTACAATGGTCCGGCTTAAGGTCTGGTTGATGCTGCGGTCAAGTATCTCCCCGGCCCCATGCCCCCTCATTAATTTTATATTATCCCTGACACGGTCAAAAATGACAATGGTATCGTTAAGCGAGTACCCGACAATGGTTAAAATTGCCGCCACCACATGCAAAGAAACTTCAACCTGGAAAATAACGATGAAGGTAAGACTGACAAGTACATCGTGCAAAAGGGTGATGACCGCTGCGAAACCAAAAACAAACTTAAACCGGAAACCGATATATATCAGCATACCGATCATGGCCCAGACAGTTGCCAGTGTGGCCTTTTGCCGTAAATCATGACCCACCTGGGGCCCGACGGTTTCAGTACTTAGAAAGGTAAAACTTCCCAGGTAGGTGTTTTCTTTTAAGACCGAAAGCGCCTGTTTCTTTAAATCCAATTGCTCGATTTCCCCGAAAGATCCGATTAAACCGAGGGTGGAATTATCACTCCTGGATTTAAAGGTGATAAGCTTTGCAGCGGTTTCTTCGGCGGTGTCCCGGGGAACTCCTTTGGAAACAAGCAGGCCGGCAATCTCCGGTTGGGACACATTGTTTAAGTCCATCTTATTGGCACTTCGTTCCCTTTCTTCATTGCTCATCAACGCTTTTTCAATTAATTTTGAAACACCCCCCCCGACTTCTCCTTCTCCGCTTTCATTTTCAGTGCCTTCATTTGTACCTTCCCCCGATGCTTTCATTTCCAGGGTTTTTACGGTTTTGATAAAGAACTTATTTTCGCTTTCACCGATCCGCTGGATCATGGATTTGGCCAGGCCCACTTCCCGTAAGGATATCCTTAACTCATCTTCGCTGACATCCTTCCTGAAACTGACTTCTATATTGGTACCGCCGGTAAAATCGATGCCCAGGTTAAACCCGTGATTGAAGAAAATAAACACCCCTATGGCAATAATTAACCCGGAAAGAAAAAAGGCATAATTCCGCTTATTCATGAATTGAAGATTGGGTTCTTTTTCAAATATTTTCATCTTACAGCTCCTGTTATAACCTCTAAATGCTTATTTTTTTAAGCTTTTTCCTCTGGACATAGATCAAGTCAAAGATAACCCTGGAGACAAATACCGCGGTAAACATACTGGCAACGATACCGATCATTAAGGTAACTGAAAAGCCCTTTATTGTACTGGTCCCAAATTGAAACAAGAAGATAGCCGCGATGATGGTGGTCAAATTGGCATCGATAATGGTAACAAATGCCTTTTTAAAGCCGGCGTCGATAGCAGATTTGGGTGATTTCCCCGTTTTTAACTCCTCTTTTATCCGTTCAAAGACCAACACATTGGCATCCACTGCCATGCCGATGGTTAAGATTATACCGGCAATCCCCGGTAACGTGAGGGTCGCTTTGAAATAGGCCAAAACCCCCATCAGGATAACGATGTTAAGGATTAGAGCGATAATAGCATTGATCCCCGCCGCTCTATAATACAAGAGCATGAAGAGCATCACCGCCAGTAACCCGATAGCACAGGCATATATCCCTTTTCGTATGGAATCGGCCCCCAGGGAAGGTCCGATGATTTGTTCATGGAGGGGTTTCAGGGGTGCGGGCAGTGCGCCGGAACGTAATTTCAATGAAAGGTCTTCCGCTTCCTCCATTGTAAATTGCCCGGTAATCACACTGTCGTAAGAGAGCACGGACTCGATGACCGGGTCTGTGATGATCTTGCGGTCCAGGACGATGGCCAATTTCTGGCCGACATTGGCGGCGGTAAAGGCTTTAAATTTACTGGCCCCGCTGGAATTCAGCGAAAAGGAAACCTGGGGGCCGCCGTACCCGTCTGTCGAGCGCTTGGCATTTTTAAAATCATTACCGGTGATGGCATTAGCCGCTTGCAATACCGAATATTTCCCCGCGAACCGTTTCGACTTGGAACCCCATTTTAAAATCACCAGGTCATCCGGCAGGACACCGTTATACTGTTTCAATGCCTCCGCTTCGCTGGCAAAGGGGCCTTCATTGATCACTTTTTTAAATTCCAGCATGGCAGTGCTCCTGATCAACCCCATGACGCGCTGCTTCTCTTTATCGCTAATACCGGGTAATTCTATCAGTAACCGGTTGCTGCCCTGCCGTTGGAACACCGGGGCTGCAACGCCAAATTCATCCACCCGGTTGCGTATGGTTTCCAGGGCCTGGTTCACGGTTTGCTCTTTCAGTTGCATTTCAATGTTAGGCCTCAAGGATAAAGCCACTCCCGCGCTGGAAAACAGGTAATCCCAGTCCCCGAAATAATCATCGAGTATGTCTTTTATTTTTTCTTCCTCTTCAAAAACAGTCCCGGTGATGTCGATCTTATTCCCGCCCTGACGTACCACCCGGTCAAATTTGATGCTGGATTCTTTTAACAGGCTTTTCAACCGAACCACATTATTATTGGTCTGCATCAGGATGGCTTCATCGCTCTCTACGCGAAACACCAGGTGCATACCTCCTTTTAAATCAAGCCCCAGGTTGATCTTTTCTCCCGGGGGATAGAACATCACCAGGGAAAAAGCAATTACCGCCAGGATCAATCCGACCTTCCAGCCCATTGCATTGCTCATTTTTGCCTCCCGATACACATTTCAAATTTCATCGTTAATAATAATCTCGCACCTTTGGATTGTGATTTATATCGTTTAATCACTTCTTATTTTATCTTTTTCTTTTCTCCGCCACCGGGTTCTATCACACCTGAAACTGACGATTTTGTGATTTGCAGTTTTGTATTTTTGTCCACTTCAATTTCAAACCTGTCCTCCATCACCCGCGTAACGGTTCCGTAAATACCGCCGGAAGTAACCACCCGTTCACCGCCTTTCAAAGCAGAAAGCATCGATTGATGATTTTTTTGTTTCTTTTTTGCAGGCAGGATTAGGACAAAATAAAATATCACAAAAATCAGTATAAATGGAAATAACATACCAAGTATACCGCCGGCACCGGTTTGACCGCCTCCTGCGGCTTGTCCATATAAGTACATCTTACACTCCTTTTTGGTAAATAATTAAAAAATTCCGTTTAAATTCTTTGAACTTGTTAAGCTTTATAGCATACCTTATTTTAGACATAAAATCAAGATAAAAATGGATGTTGTGAAAGGAATTTAAAATAGAAGCGTTTATTTCCCGCGATATATAGAGATGTCGAAGGTAAGCCCGGGAGAAATTTTTACACGTATAACAATTACATTCCGGGTCCAGGGGACTCTTATCATATTTGTACCGCTCATTTTTTATGGCCAGCTTACCGTTGGAAGTAAAAAGTGTCCCGTTCCTGGCATTCCGGGTTGGCAGCACACAATCGAACATATCTACCCCCAATTCTACCGCCAGCAAAATCTCCTCCGGCATCCCGGAACCCATCAGGTAACGGGGTTTGTCCTTCGGCATCCGCGGCAGTATAAAAGTGATAATTCTCTTAAAATCCTCACGGCTCTCACCGACACTCAATCCACCCACGGCATAACCGTCAAAACCTATCCTGGATAGGACCGCCAGGGATTCTTCCCGCAAGTCCGTATGTAACCCCCCCTGGATAATTGCCAATTGAAAATTATTAACATTGGTTTCCAGGAATCTCTCCCTGGCCCTTTGGGCCCAAAGGTGAGTGATTTTTAGTGCCTCTTTATCTTCTTCCAGCGATGCCGGGTGCCCGGCAAAATAATCCAACACCATCTGGATATCGGAATCGTACCCGTTTTGAAGGTTCACTACATCCCCCGGGGATAAGAAAAATGTACTGCCGTCCAGGTGGGATTTGAATTCAACACCGGCCTCGGTTACCTTAGTGTTTCCTTTGATGGAAAATATTTGGAAACCACCACTGTCTGTAAGAATCGGTTTGTTCCAGCCGATGAAGTTGTGCAGCGAGCCAAAGGTTTTTATCACTTCCGGACCCGGTCGCAAAAAGAGGTGATAGGTGTTGCCCAGGATAATCCGGGCACCGGTCTCATCCAGTAGGGCCGGGGTGAGCGCTTTTACCGCTCCCGCGGTTCCCACCGGCATAAAAACCGGCGTTTCTATCTGACCCCTCCGGGTGGTAATTATCCCGGTTCGGGCTAGGCTGTGTTCATCTTTATCCAAAATTTGAAAAAACATTATATTTTATTATGCCTCCGGCGGCCAGGGGGGCTCTTTTTGTAAAAACCGCCCCCCTGGACCCGTGAAACATCCGCAAAAACTTTTGACTTGCTAGATTGCGGATACCATCCGCTTTAGAAAATTACCGAATTTGTCTAATTCTTTTTTAAAGGATTTTTTATTGATATCGATTTCACTGCTGGGGAAACGGATAACAGTGTAATTTTTATGGAAATCCGCTATTCGTTTGGTAATTATACGATCCAGGAAGCTATCGCTGCTGCCGGGGTTGTATTTTTTTAAAAGTACAGTGAATTGGGCGTTTAGCGGTGTGTACACGATCTTGTCGATATATAATAGGTGTTTGGCAGGGTCTTCGTTTTGAATGTTGAGCAATACCAGTTCGATATCACCGGAATCTGCGTTGCAGAGTTCTTTGATCCACCGGTTATTTTCCTTGTTTTCTTTATCGGGAAAAAGCAGGTACTCTTGCTTTAGGAAATTAATTGTTTTTAATTTCCGATTTGGGTAGGCTTGTTTATCGTTGGGACCGATAGTGTCATATTCGATCCACTCCAGGCGGTATTTTTCCACTTCCTTTGAAAAACCCAGGAGTTCCCTGATTTTAATTAAATATTTCCCCGGCGACAGGTCTCGCAGGTCTTTTGTTTTTTCCTTAAAAAAATGAGTGTTATCTTCCCCAGGGTAAAGGTTCAACCGGTTGACCAGCAGTTTGAAATAAAACAGTACCGGGATTAATTGATAGTCCTCCTCGATTTCATTGTTAAGCAGGCTGCAGCAGTCGAAGCGAATTTTTTTTTTAAATTCGCTCTCGGGCAACTCTTCCAGCTTTCTCTCGATATCTTCTTCTTGAATTTTTACCAGGAACAATGATAAAAAGATATTAAACTTTAAGGAATTACTGTAGCTTCCCGGGAATTCCAGTGCAGCAATATCGTATAGGTCGCTGAAACTGAATTTATAAAGTTTATCCACCAGGGGGCTTTTAAACTCGCCGGGAAGGTTTTTAAGACCTTCTGTGTTATAGTCTTTGAAAGGGTAATCGGACTTTATAATGTCCACATATATGGCATTCAATTCTGCTGCGATTTTTTTATTTAAGTCGTTAAGGATACTTTCTTCGGTGGTGTCTTCCGGCAGTGTTTTTTTAATAGGAATTTCGATCTTCTTATCATTTTTTTCTTTTGGAATCTTGCTGTTGTTGTTATTTTTTTCCTCTTCCCCGGAAGGGATAAAAATGTAGAGCAAAAAAGCAATGGTAATCACTGCCATAAAAGCCAGCAGTACAGTATCTCTTCTTTCTTTTCTTAACATGCTCTAACCATTTGTTCCCATTGAAACCCTGGAAACGCACATAATTCTTATGCGATTTAATTATAGTATACAAACAATAAAACTTCAACCCCACTAATTTAACGGATTATACAAAGAGGAATAGGGGCTGAAGGCTTCCCTTCCACCTAAATATGAATTCTTTTAGATGAATATTATAGTCAGCATTTATATACATTTTACGATGAATCTTATTACTATAAGAAGCCTTCCGGATGGCCCGCAGGGCCTTCTTAGGCTCCCCACGCAGTGGGGCCCCTGGACCCCAACAAAAACTTTTCAAAAAGTAATCAGTCTACTATGAAAATGGCCACGAAGACACGAAGACGCAAAGAAAAAAAATACCAATTCGCTCGTAGGGGTTTGATTCATCAAACCCCATATACGAATTTTCGCGGGATAGGGCTTGATAAATCAAGCCCCTACAATAGACCATATACCATTTTCATCGTCTCCGGGTGAGGCTCCGCATCATGCCTGACTGTCCCTTTTTTAAAGAGACCCTTGATAAATTTTCAGACAGCCGCCTGAATTTTAAAATATAACAAACCTAAAAAGAATGCAACTAACCTAAACGTACTGACCCCCGATAAATGCTTTGACAATATCATTCAAATTCAAATCCTCCACTTCCACATGATCATCGTACTTTTGCGTCAGTTCCGTTTTGAGTTTTTCGTCGTAAGGATAAAGTAAATTTTTTTTAAAAAAAAATAAAAAAATAGTTGACAAAAATCTTTTTTTATACTATAATATTAACATACAACGGTACAGGAGGTTGTAATGTTTATCAATGACGCATGTACTCAGTTGGCAGCGCCAGCCCCA
>Ga0114923_10001826_pt1 | contig 14571 bp, 8 predicted proteins | sample SumtaG_FD_89578 | JGI IMG/M metagenome (GOLD analysis project Ga0114923, IMG submission 89578) | Deep subsurface microbial communities from Indian Ocean to uncover new lineages of life (NeLLi) - Sumatra_00157 metaG | ecosystem: Environmental > Aquatic > Marine > Oceanic > Sediment | place: near...
CGATGATGACCGGCGTGCCTGTGAGGAGGCGGAATTTCAGCTGGCAGAAGGGACCGAACAGAGGCTGGCTGAGCGTCAGTATCTGGCATATATTGCGTTTACGCGTCCTTCGGAATTTCTGTGTGTTACCTACCCTTCGGTTGATGAGAAGGGCAGCTGCGTGCTGCGGTCGCAATTTGTAACCAGACTTGAATCTCTGTTTGAAAATCTCAAGGAAGAATCAGTAGTTGGTTATAAAAGTGACATTGAAAATATTCATAGTGAGAGCGAGCTTGCTGATTTGCTCTGCAGTCAGTTAGGTAAGGATGTATCTCATGACTCGATGGGGGCTTCTCGCGAGGGCCTTGGTGCATTATTAGATGATATGACGTCGGATGAAGAGCTTCGAGTGTTAGGGTCGAGGGTCCTTTCGGCGGTAAATTATGACAACCGCGCAGAAGTTGATAAAGGGATAGTTAAAGAGCTTTTCGGAAGGCAGATAAAAAGTTCTGCGACAAGGCTGAGCACGTATGCGGCGTGTCCATATCAGTATTTTGCACGCTATATACTGAAATTAGAAGAACGAGAAGAGTTTAAGCTTGAGCCGCTGGATTTGGGCAGATTCTATCATCAGGTTCTGGATGCTTTGCTTAAGAGGCTTAATCGGGACAAGAATGACTTTGCTTCGATTGAAAGAAACGAGCTTTTGGAGCTTTTGCAAAAAGAGATTTTAGAGGTTGTCAGGACAAATTCGTTTATCTCAAACTTCTGGCAGCATTGTGCACATAACGCATTTATCATCAGCTTGGCTGGTGAAGTTCTTGAGGATTGCGTTTTGGCAATTGCTCAGATGGTTCGTGCCGGCGAGTTCAGGCCGGCACTTTCAGAAGTTTCGTTCGGGGAAGTCAAAGACAGCTGCGACAAACTCGGTGAATATAAACTTGCCTTTTCCGAAGGACGAAAGCTTTCTTTAAACGGGAAAATCGACCGTCTTGATATTGCGGAGTTTGATGGCAAAAAAACAGCAATTGTTTTCGATTATAAGCGCAGGGTGAGAACCTTTGGCTGGTCGGAATTTTATTACGGCCTGGATATGCAATTGCCAATTTATATGTTGGCTGTTCGCAATGCATCCGGTTCTCAACACAAAACAATAAATCCAGTGGGTGCGTTTTATATGCCGGTCGAAGTAAGCCCAAAGGAAGCTGAACTTGGCGAGCTATCCGAGAAAACCGGTAGCTTCGAATATAAAGCCAAGGGTATATTCGACGGTGAATTTGCTCGGCAGCTTGATGGGAAAGCTTTGAAGGATAGTAAATTTTACAATTTTTACGTTACAAAAGACGGTGAGCCATACGGCAGTTACGCCAATAGAGGAGCATTAAGGCCGGATGATTTTGACAAAGTTCTTAAATTCACTGAGAAAAAGATAGTCGAGCTGGTTGAGGAGATTGTGTCGGGCGGGATTGATGTTAAACCGTATCGTTTGAGCGACAGGTCTCCGTGTGTTTATTGTAAGTATAAATCGGTTTGCCGGTTTGATTGGCAGATAAATGATTACAACCATCTTGTGTCGTTAGGCAAGGAACAGATTCTTGAAAAGATAAAGACTCGCTGATGGCAAAGAAAGAGATAGAATGGACTGACCAGCAGAAGCGCGCGATAAAGAGGCATGACAGCGATGTTTTTGTGACGGCGTCGGCTGGAACTGGTAAAACTACTGTCCTTTCCGGCCGGTGTGTCGATATCGTATCAGACAAGTCTAAATGTCCCGATGTCTGGAGCATCCTTGTATTGACTTTCACCGATGCAGCGGCAGAGCAGATGCGGCTGCAGATTGCAGAACAATTAGAGGCTGTGGTTTTGAAAAGTAGTAGCTCACACCTTCGCCATCAGCTTCTACTGTTGCAGGGGGCGGATATCAGTACGATACACTCATTCTGTAAGCGTCTTATCACGCGGTATTTTTATAAGCTCGGTATTGAACCGACTTTCCGCGTAATTGACAGCGACGAGGCGAGACTGCTGAAAGCGGAGGTTCTGGAGGCAACCATCGACTGGGTGTGGGAACAGAGCAATTTAGTACAGGGTCTGCAGGAGCTTCTTCGCCGTCGGGACCTTCGCACGAATGATGGTTTTCTTTCAAAGATAATAGACTTGAGCGATTTTTTAGACAGCGTAGTTTCACGAGATAATTGGTATGAAAGGGCATCTGTTCTTGCTGAAGCAATGAATCCGTTCACGAGCGAGCTGGGCGAAAAGCAAAGGCAAGTCGTTGGAGAAGAATTGCAGCATATACTCAATCAGATTCGGTACGCTCAGGAGCTTTATAAAAGAGGAAGGCCAAATGGTGATTGGTCTGAAAGGCTGGAGGAATCTCATATTGAGCCTGTTGTTAAATGTATTGAACTTTTGAAAGCAGGTGACTGGGAAGGTTGCGCCGCGGGGATTAGGAATTTTGCCAAACCTGTAACGCGTAAGCCGAAAGATTTAAGTGAGCCAATTGCCGGCCTTATTCAGAAGACAGTAAGAAAAGCTGTTGACGACTTTAAGAAGCTCTCGGATTTTGCGATAGTTAATCCTGACTATCTAAATAAGGTCGGCGGAGCGGTTAGCTTGCAAACAAAGATATTGATTGAACTTGTTAAGAAGTTTGACCGGTTGTACAGCCAGGCCAAGCAGGCAATTAGCTGTATGGATTTTGCCGACCTTGAGCATTACGCGCTGAAGCTTTTAACTAAAGAAGGGTCTTGCGAAGATAAACCATTGCCTTCGGAGACGGCCTTGACGCTGCGGGAGAAGTACCGGCACATATTTGTTGATGAGTATCAGGATATTAACCCTGTTCAGCAGGCCATACTGGATTTACTCAGCCGCGATGACAACGTTTTTGTTGTCGGTGATGTCAAACAGAGCATCTACGGCTTTCGCGGGACCGAGCCGGGCATTTTCATCAGGCAGCTGAAGTCAGCCTCAGTTGACCCTAAAGAAGTAAAGAGGGGTTTGAGGGTCGACCTTACTCGCAACTTCCGCTCAAGGAAGGGTGTTCTGGATTTCGTCAATAAGGTATTTGGCAGAATAATGACGGCTCCATTGGCGGATATTGATTATGACAAGTCTGCTGAGCTGAAGCCGATGGACGATGCGGGGGTGGGGAGCAATGGCGAGCCTGTCGTTGAGGTGCATATACTCGATGAGGAAGGCAAAAAAGATACGATGGAGAATCAATACAGTACCCGCCAGTGTCAGGCGGCGATGATTGCTCAGCGTATCAGGGAAATGGTGGGGGGCCAGACAGGTAAGGCAGAGTTTCAAATATATGATAAGCAAACAGACCGGAGGCGGGATGTTGAGTACCGCGACATTGTGATACTGATGCGTTCGCCTGCAAAAAGGGTCAATGATTATTTAGAAGTGCTTCGGCTGGCCGGTGTGCCTGTCAGTTGTGAGACTTCGAGCGGGTATTTTGAGACGACGGAAATCAGCGATTGCCTTTGCCTTTTAAAGGTGCTGGACAACCCCCAGCGTGATATCGAGCTGGCTGCCGTGTTGAGAAGCCCATTTTTCAATATCAGTGACACCGAACTGGCAATGATAAAAATCCATAGCAGTAAAGAGCAGCGGTATAGGAGTTTTTATGACTGCGTTCTCGAATATTCTGCATCTGGGACAAATGCGGAACTTGCCGGCAAGCTTAAAAAAATACTTGATAAGATTGGGCAATGGCGGACGGTGGGACGGCGCGGTAATTTGGCTGATTTGATTTGGCAAATCTACCGCCAAACCGGCTTTTTGTCGTTTGTCTCGGCACTGCCAAACGGCAGGACCCGCAGGGCGAATCTGCTTAAGCTTCACGGCAGGGCTATTCAGTTTGAAGACTTTGCCAGCAACAGGGGGCCAGTGTCGCTTGGACGATTTGTCGAATTTATCGAAAGACTTCAGGAGGCATCTTGGGATTGGGCATTGGCTTCGCCGGAGGCTGAGGCGGAGAACGCCGTTCGCATTTTAAGCGTGCATAAAAGCAAAGGTCTTGAATTTCCAGTCGTTTTTTTGGCGGAATTGAACAGCGAATTCAGCGGGAAAGATTTCCGCAGTGATTGTCTTGCTGATGCGGGTTATGCATTAGGGCTGCGAATTATCGATAGCAGGACAAATACGAAGTCGGATTCGCTTGCATATCAGCTTATCGAAAGGCAGAAAAGGGAGAAATTTTTGGCGGAGGAGATGCGGATTCTTTACGTTGCAACTACGCGGGCAAGGGAACGCCTTATATTAAGCGCTTCGGAAAAGGGGAAAAATTGCCACGATATTATTTGTGACGGCTTTTACTTCGGTGATGGGCCGATTGCTGACCGGCAGCTTCGCAGGTGCCGCAGTCATCTCGAATGGCTTCTCTATGGTCTATCGGACCAGAAGAGTCTGCACAACGGCTTTGGGACCGGCTTGATAAAGAAGGCTGTCGATGACAATTTGTTCGGCGTAAAGCTTTATGGGCGGGCAGAGCTTGAAAAGCTCGGTGGATACATCCACAAATTAAAACAGGAGAAATCACAACGCTTCAGGGCCAGCGCAAAAAGTTCAGAACTGAAACGAGCGGAGAAATTACTGTCAGTAGTAAAAACATCTTTGGGCTGGCAATACGGCTTTGGCGATGCATCGCTTTTGCCTGCCAAGCAGTCGGTAACGCAATTGACGCATCGCAATGATGAATATTTTTTGTTTGATTATTCCAGGGCTCTGGAGCGCAAACCAAAAGCTGTTCTGTCCATTGAGCCCGATTTGGCCGAGCCGGTAGAAGGCCGGTTAACCCCTGATTTAATCAGGGGCACAGCTACGCACCTTGTGATTGCCAGGCTCAATTTGGCCGGGCCTGTAACCTGTGAAGCAATTGAGCAAACTAAAGAAAAACTCCTGGCTGATAACGCCATAACGGAGGCTGTCGCTGAGAAAATTAATACAGAATCGATAATTGCATTTTTCGAGAGCGAATTAGGGCTAAAGGTTCTCGATAGCAGATCTTCTGTTTGGCGTGAATGGCCTTTTACTTTTACGATACCAGCGTCTGAATGGAAAGATTCGTACCTTCTGCGAGATACGATTATTGTTCAGGGCATAATTGATATGCTGGTTCGAAGACCGGAGGGTTTGTTGGTTATAGATTTTAAGACAGACCGGGTGACGGCTGAAGAGGCCCCGGAGCGTGCCGGGCTTTATCGAAAGCAGCTGGAGCTTTACGGCAGGGCGGCCGAGGCAATCGGCAAGCGTAAAATTCACGGAAAGTGGCTGTATTTTTTAACGGCCGGTTGTGCGATTGAAATCAAATAAGTAAAAACTAATTTAAGCTGAAAAGGAACAAAAGATGGAAAGATATTGGATGAAAAAGGCAAAATTTATGAATATTTTTATCTGTTGTGCAGTATTAGCAGGGACGATTTTGCAATGTTATGCAGCAAAGGCAGACTCTGTGGAGCAGGAACGGGATACCGGAGAGTGGTGGCTTCAAAAGCCCATGCGTCTGATTCAAACAAACCTTCGCGAAATCGATGTGACGCTGGATATCGACATCTATATGCAGCAGATAAATAAGTGCGAACCTGATGTAGTGATGATAAATGTCGGGGGAATTGTTGCAAACTATCCAACGGAGCTTGAGTATCAATATCGCAATCCTCGCCTGCGAGGTGACTTTATCGGCACATTAGTCGGGCGGTTGAAGGCAAAGGGTATCCGTGTGATAGGGCGTTTCGATTTCAGTAAGATTAACGAGACACTTGCTGCCAAGCGGCCGGAGTGGCTGTATAAAGGTGTTAAAGGCGAAATCGTCAATTACAATGGTCAGGTGCATACCTGTGTTAACGGCGGCTACCAGCAGGAATACCTTTTTAAGATACTCGGCGAGGCAGTCGACAAGTATCCGATTGATGGAGTGTTTTTTAATATGATTGGATATCAGACATACGACTACAGCATGAACTACCACGGGATATGTCAGAGCGACGCCTGTCGCGAGCGATTTCTCAAATTGTATGGGCTGGAGCTGCCGACAGTTGAGAATCCGGATGATGAGGTGTTCAGAAAGTATCAGGACTTTCGTCGAAAGACTTCCGATGATCTGTTCCGTCGGGTTAAGGATTTTATTAAGAGCAAGCGCAGCGATGTTGCGGTATGTACTTATACCGATGCGGGGGTTGACATCATCCGCAACGAGTCGAATTCCGCCTTTGACCGTCCTTTGCCGGAATGGAATTATTCGGCAACTGATAATGTCAGGACGGCGATGTGCTCCTGGCGGAATAAGGCGATTGGCAATGTGGCAATCAACTTCCCCGATTACAGGTGCCGGCATTCATCGGTTTCGCCATATCTTACGGAGCTTCGTCTTGTCGGCAATATGTTAAACGACGGCTGGCTCGATTATTGTGTTATTGGTACGCTGGAGAACCAGGAGGACAGGCTGGTTTTAGATAATGTTCATGATATCTTTGGCTTCCATGCCCAAAATGAGCAATGGCTAACCGGGACGAAACCGGTAGCCGATGTCGCTCTGATAAAAGGCGGCAACAGGGACGAATACAAAGGACTTTTCAGAATCCTGTCGGAAGAGCACATCCTTTTTGACGTAATATCCACCAAGGCAATTGGCAGGGCTGTGACACCGAGGCCCCTGGAGGACTATCAGGTGCTTGTTCTGCCTGATATCCGCAATATGAGCAATGCTTTTTGCGCAAGGCTCGATGCTTACGTAAAAGGCGGCGGTAAAATCCTCGCTACGGGCAGGACATCGACCTGTGATGAGTTAGGCAATCCCCTCGGCAAAGTTCGGCTCAAATCTGCCGGTGTTGAAGCAACCTTTAAAGTGCGTCCACATATACGGGGGTCATATTTACGTATCCGGCCGGAGGACAAAAAACTCTTGAAAGATTCTAAGCTGGATGCGCTGGACATTGTGTATCTCGACAGCGAGTTTCTTGAGTGCGAGGCAGTTGAAACGACCGGGAAGCTTCTCGGCTATATTATGCCTGCGATGTTCGGCCCGCCGGAGAGGTGTTACTATACGCAGGTAACAGACATACCGGGCCTGTTTTACTCTAAGTTCGGCGAAGGGATGGTTGCGTTTTTACCGTGGCAAATCGGGCAGCACTACCGCAATCGCAGCCACCACGGCCATTCCTTACTTGTAAAGGCCGGTCTTGAAGGACTACTGAAGCTCGAGCGAAGCTTGGTAACAGAGACATCGCCATTGGTGGAGGTGAACCGGCGGGTAAGCGGCGACGGCAAATTCGAGTGGCTCGGCCTAATCAATCATTCCGGCCAGAACGGGACAGCGTTTCATAAATCGATACCAATCCGTGATGTAGCGTTGAAATTGAAGAGCAAGGGAGAAGTTAAGAAAGTACAGCTTCTCAGGGCGGGGAAAGAATTGAAATTTTCCACTCTTGAGGACGGCTGGATTAAATGCATCGTGCCGCAGCTCAATCGCTTCGAGATTGTGCTTTACGAATATGAATAAACATAACGGCAGGTTCGGGTTTTCAGCAGTAAAATCGTTCGCCTGCGTAAAGCAGGTTTGTTTCGGGTGGACTGGTGGGATTGCCACCTTCATCCCGCATAAAATCATCCCTTGCGTTTGTATTTTCATCCACAGTTACCTCTGTCTCGCCGAATCTAGCCATGTCATATAAGAATAAGTTTCAAACTTATATTTATCTTGGAATCTATCTAATAACAATCCTATCTTTTCGACTTTTCTAAATGTCCTGCGATAGCTGGGATGATTTATAAAGCAGTACATTTCGCAGTTAATTTTCGGTTTAGATGGTTTATATATTATTGCTACAATATCGCCTTTGGATAGATTGGCATAATATTTTTTTGGACCGCGAGCAGTGCCCCAGTATGTTTTTTCCTCACCATCTACAGGATTTGTTATCTTAAAATCATACAGCACCATCCATGACGCAGGAGCCCATTCATCAAACCATCTTTCAAGAATCCTCCCCTCAGCAATCTTTCCGTGTTCCAACAAAACGAGCCGATTCTCATCTTTTTTCATCATACCCATCCACGGACGATTTATGCCCATATAGAAAAAAATACAAATAGTCGCAACTCCAAGGAATCGGACCGGCCAGACAAGAAATATCTGACGATTAATTTTTCTGCTAAAGAAACTGTCCGTTTTATTCCTGAGCCCAAAATTGACCATAGGCTTTGCAAACAGCACCCAAAGCATTCCAATAATGAGGAAGGGAACCAAACTTATATTGAAAAAAAACATTACATTAACCCTGAATTAACTTATTCTTCTCAGCTGTTTTCCTTCATCCCGCATAAAATCCTCCTTTACATTTGCATCATTTCACCACATCATTTTAACAATCGCCTTTCAAATGCGGGATTTTACGATTTCCTCAAAACATCATTTTAACAATTACCCGCCAAAGTGCAATCTTTTGCAACTTTTTCAAACGTTTTCAAACATTTTGCAACGCTTGGCACCATTTTGTATAAGTTTTGCATCCTTTGGCAACTTTTTGACATAGTTTTGCAACTTTTCACCAAATTCCCGAATCCCCGAGGACTGCTTCCTTTGGCTCAGAACAGGGGACCAATCCGCTAAACCCCAATCCTCGCATTGATGATACGGAGCTTGTTTAAAAGAATACCTAAGTATCTTAGGTATCAATATCGCCATCCACCGTGGCTGTATAACGCAGTAGTTGGATAAAGTAACCACTCAAACGCAATTTTTCAATCATTTGCGCATATAGTTAGAACCAAAAATCCCAAAAACTAAATTTTTTTTTACTCACTTCCTAACAACGACTTAAGTGCCTTGTCCGCCTCCGGCGGAATCCTTTTTTCGCACCAAATGCGCAAGTCCCTCCAATATTGAGGGGGCGCGTAAACCCCCGTAGGAGAATAACTATGAACCACGAACAACTAACCCCTCACCCCTCCCCCCGAATCCCGGCGATGAGTCTCGGCGCGACGACAGACCATTATATGCAAAACAAACCCAATTTCCGAAAAAGTCAAATGAATGTAAGTACCTTTTCACAAAAGAATTATGAGAATATTCCCCCCATTAGAAAATGTCAAAACAAACCCAATCAAACCCAATTTCAGCACAAAAACGAGCCTAACAAACCCAATCGAACCCAATTTCAGCCCAAAAACGAGGCTAACAAACCCAATCAAACCCAATCTCGGGGTCCCTCCGATTATCCTTGTGTCTTGGAATTGGCTGGGTATAATCTCGTTCTACGCAATAGTAACATGCCTATCGGCAAAAATTTTGATGGAGAGATTACGAAATGGCAAAAGCACCGAAGGCAAATGCAGTAGTTGGCCAATCCGGCGGGCCGACCGGCGTGATAAATGCCTCTTTGGTCGGTGTAATTGAAGAGGCGAACAAACACCCTGAAATCCAAAATCTCTACGGTTCGCTTCACGCAGTAGTTGGAATGGCCAACGACGAATTCATTGATTTGAAAAAGGTCTCAGCCGATACGCTGGAAAAAGTAGCCACTTCACCCTGTTCGGCCCTTGGCTCCAGCAGGGATAAGCCCGATGATGAATACTGTGCAAAAATTATCGATGTTTTCAAAAAGCGCAACATAAGATACTTTTTCTATATCGGCGGCAACGATTCAGCAAATGCCGCTCATATCATCAACACAATGGCAGCTAAGGCTGGTTATGAACTGAGGGCGTTTCACATTCCCAAAACCATAGATAATGACCTGCTGGTTACAGACCATTGTCCAGGTTACGGGACGGCTGCAAAGTTCGAGGCCTGTGCGTTGATGGGAGACGATTTGGATAACCGGTCTCTGCCCGGCATAAAAATCGATGTAATTATGGGAAGGAACGCGGGCTTTCTAACGGCAGCTACTGTTCTGGGTAAGCAAAGAGATGATGATGGGCCGCACCTGGTGTATGTTCCGGAAAGGCCGGTTTCGATGGACAAATTCCTCAGCGATGTCAAAGGTGTTTATAAAGAGCTTGGCCGATGTGTCGTAGCCGTAAGTGAGGGAATCTGCGATGTCGATGGTATCGTCTGGGCTGAAAAACTGGCCAAAGAAAGAGAAACCGATAAGTATGGAAATATACAACTGTCCGGCACAGGTGCCCTGGCGGACTTTTTGGCTGCTCAGGTAAAAGCTAAACTTGAAGTAAAGCGTGTTCGTGCTGATACCTTTGGCTATCTGCAGAGGAGCTTTGCCGGGCTGCAATCTGAAGTGGATGCGCGAGAAGCGCAATGGTGCGGGCGTCATGCTGTCCAGTATGCTATGGAAGAAGTTAGCGGGTCTGTGGCAATAAAGCGGCTTGCCGGCGGTGCAGATTATAAAATTGAGATATTTCGCACCGAGCTTAGTAATGTTGCAGAGGGGACAAAACCGATGCCGGACGAATTCATTAACGCAGAAGGAAATGGCATAACAGATGCCTTTATCGATTATGCAATGCCGTTAACAGGCGGGCTGCCCAAAACAGAATACCTCGGAAACTATCCGAAAATATGATTTCGCAGAATTAGCTAAATAGTGCCTCTACAAATGTTTCCGGGTCGAATTCAGCGATGTCCTCGGGTTTTTCGCCCAGGCCGACGAATTTTACCGGTATGTCGAGCTGGTCTTTAATGGCGATAACGATTCCGCCGCGAGCGGTACCGTCGAGTTTGGCTAGAAATATGCCTGTAACGTCGATTGCTTCGGTGAAGACTTTGGCTTGTGCAATGGCGTTTTGGCCTGTGGTTGCATCGAGGACCAATAGTACCTCATTTGGGGTGTCTGGGATTTTTCGGGCCACTACATCCCGAATTTTTATCAGCTCCCTCATCAAGTCCTTCTTTGTATGCAGTCTTCCAGCGGTATCAAGGATGAGAAAATCAGCGTTTCTTGACATGGCAGCTTCGCAGGCGTCGAAGGCCACTGCAGCAGGGTCAGAACCGCTTTTGTGTTTTATGATTTGAACGCCGATGCGCTGTGCCCAGATGCTCAGCTGCTCGACAGCAGCGGCACGGAAGGTATCACAGGCGGCGACGATGACCTTTTTGCCGTTTTGGTTCAGCAGGGAGGCGAGTTTAGCGATGCTTGTGGTTTTTCCGGAGCCGTTGACGCCGGCGATTAAGATGATGGTCGGGCCTGTCTGGGCGAGATGCAATTGTCTGTCGTGATGTGGCCAATAGTTTTTCATATGCTCTTTCAGAAAAGGAATGATATCATCAGTTGCTGCTATTTTTCTTTCTCGGAAAGCAGTTCGCAGGTCTGATATGAGTTTATCCGTGGTTTCAACACCGATATCATCGCTTATGAGGGTTTCTTCGAGTTTATCCAGCAGGTCATCATCAATATCCCTGCCCAGACTCAGTACCGACGAGAGCGAAGAACTGATTTTGTGCCGGGTTTTGCCCAGCCGGTCTTTGAGGTACTCGGTTGTTTTGGTGAAAATTCCCATAACTGCTCCTTATGGACAAGGGATTCTTTCTAATGCAAGTTTCTCAGATATTTGGAGAAATTTCAAGTACAGCTATTATTTTAATTTTCCGGTTTTTTCATCAATGTTGAGGAAATATGATTTTTTTGCTTTGACAAATGGAGCTGTTGGGGTTAGATTGCATTTGTGGTTTTTGCCAGGGAGGGCTTTGATTCAACCGGGAGGGTGGGCTGTTTTCGGCCTTGTAAATTTTTAACAGGCTTGTAGACGGGCAATTACTGTCTGCATAAAGCGGTATTCGGAAAGGGGCATCGTTTGGCAGTTCGGGAAGTTGAAGACATCTTCGCCGGTATTGTTGAACGTGCAAAAGCACTTGACCCGGTCAACACCCGCAAGTGGTTCGAGAAGCTAAGGGTCTTGCGCTTGAGCGGGGGTTCACTCGAAATCGGTTGTCCTGATGAGGCGACGGTTGCGTTTTTACGCGACAATTGCAAGGGTAGTTTCACCCGGGCCGCTCAGCAAATAACCGGTCATCTTGTTACGGTAGATTTCAACGTTGATACTCACAAAAAAACTCAGCGGCGCTACCGGCGGGCCGAGCTGGAGCTTAAACTTCATCCTGATTACACATTTGAAAATTTTGTAGTGGGTCCGAGCAATCGCCTTGCTCAGGCAAGTTGTGTTGCGGTAGGTCAATCGCCCGGCACTACGTATAATCCACTTTTTATTTATGGAAATTCCGGGTTGGGCAAGACCCACCTTTTGCATGCTATCTGTTTTGCGACCAAGAAAAAGTTTAATAGGGCAGTGATTCAACTGTTAAGCTGTGAAGGTTTCGTTAACAGATTTATCAAGGCAATAAAGGAGGGGGATTCGGCAAGCTTCCAGAAACAGTTCCGAAGTGTTGATATGCTGGTAATCGATGATGTTCAGTTCTTGCGTGAACGGGAACAGAGTCAGGAAGAATTCTTCCACACTTTTAATGATCTTTATAACAACGGCAAACAAATCATCCTTAGTGCTGACAGCCTGCCTGGCAGGATTCCCTCTCTGGAAAAGCGGCTTATCAGCAGGTTCAACTGGGGTCTGGTTGCCAGAATCGACCCGCCAGGCTATGAGACGAGGGTTGCAATCGTTCAGAGAAAAGCGCACCTTCGCGGGCTGAGTATTTCCGATGGAATAGCTGAATACATTGCCCACAAGGTACATGCGAACATCAGGGAGCTGGAAGGTGCTTTGACAACCATTTACGCTGTTACTATGACTACAGGCGAGGAGATTACGCTTGAGTTGGCCCAGACAGCTTTGGAGGGACAAATCGGAGCAGCGGCCAAACAGATAAATATAACCAATATTATCGAGGTGGTAACAGACCATTTTGATGTTCGCCTTACCGATTTGCAGAGCAAGAAACGCAATCGGAGTATAACTATGCCACGTCAGATTTGTATGTACTTGGCCAGGAATCTGACGAAGCACAGCCTCGAAGAAATAGGCGGCCATTTGGGAGGCCGGGACCATACAACAGTTATGCACGCTTGTACCAAGATTAACCAGGTTAGGCGCAGCGAGCCTCAAATACACGCATTGCTGGATGAGTTGGCAAGACAAATCACGCAGAAACCACGAGTTTGAGCAGCAAAAATAAGAGAGTTTAATCTACCAAATTTGAAGTTAAATTGAGTACGAACTTTGTGGGAGCTGAGCTGAGCTAAGGTAATGTAAAATAAAAGGGGCTGTGAGGAAATTCACAGCCCTTTGTTTTTAAACTGCATCGCAAAGCTATGGTCTGCGTTTTCTTAACAAAGCCAATGCACCTAAGCCGAGCAGTAATACCGTGGCCGGCTCAGGAATAATAGGTCCGTCGGCTCCATAGGCCCATTCCTCAAATCCATCATCGGCTGTGGAATTATCGCCGAACCTCGAATAAAAATAGACATACTCATTCGATCCGGTAAACACACTGTCCGGGATGTAGGCAAGCATATCACCTTGTCCGCTTCCACCGTTGAGTGAATAGTCCAGCTTGATCCAGTTATCTCCGCCGGCATCAAGGTCGTAAATCGGCGTGCCGAAATTGCCTGGATGTCCAAGTAGGTCGCCCGTAGCCTCCAAGTAGATCTCAATCTTATCCAGCGACAAGATAGTTTGTCCATTCTGATTGATGTCCAGGAGGAATTCGCGATAATCAGTACCGCCGTTTTGTAGGATTGGAATGTCACTTAGCAACAGTGAGTGATTCCATTGAGCTGATGTATCTTCATCATACTGTACAGGGCGTCCATCCGAATTGTAGCCTTGTTGGACTCCAAAGCCCTGAATCCTGATAAAAGAGTCGATGTTTCCGCTTCCGGTTGGATTTCCATCGAATTGCTGGAAGATGGTCCCATTGATAGTGCCCCAGGAACCCTCGGTAGTGAGGTCAAGCATAGCGGCATAGACAGATACCACAGGTAGCAGCAGTACCAAAGTAAGCAGAACAAGTTTTCTCACCCTTACTCCTCTAATCCGTTTCCTTATACACAGTTGCCTTAATGCACTGTTAGATTGCTCTTGTTGTGCATCCAGGAGTTTTTGTGAAAAGAAAAAACATCCTGAAAAGGATGTTAGGCCTTTTCATCATCTCCTCAAAACTGATTTTTACGACAATTACTAATATAACAGGACGTCCAATAAGGTCAAGGAAAAACTAAAAAAAATTTGAAAATTTCAATTTTTTTTAGTTGCTTTTGTCGACAAGAAAGGTCGTCTTTAGCAAAAACCTCGTTTTTTGCCACAAGAAAGCCTTTATTAGCTACAAAAGAGATACTATCAGTTTTGCTTATTGGTTTTATCTGTCCAACTTAATTCGGTCCTGAAGCTGTACAAACACTGAAGAACATTCATTATCTGGTATGTTCTGGGATTGGCAGGCCGAGCTCGGCGATGACCTTTTTCATATCATCCCAGACCCTTTCGCGGTTTTGGCGTGAATAGTTCCGCAGAAGATATGCAGTGTGATATGTGGGCATAAGTTTTATAGCTAAGAAAGGCTTTCTTGTGGCAAAAAACGAGGTTTTTTGCCACAAGAAAGCCTTTATTAGCTACAAAACTGATAGTATCTCTTTTGTAGCTAATAAAGGCTTTCTTGTGGCAAAAAAGCCTTTATTA
>Ga0114923_10001828_pt1 | contig 14564 bp, 10 predicted proteins | sample SumtaG_FD_89578 | JGI IMG/M metagenome (GOLD analysis project Ga0114923, IMG submission 89578) | Deep subsurface microbial communities from Indian Ocean to uncover new lineages of life (NeLLi) - Sumatra_00157 metaG | ecosystem: Environmental > Aquatic > Marine > Oceanic > Sediment | place: near...
ACCCGCTCAAAGATGAGCGGCACCCGCTCAAAAGTGAGCGACACCCGCTCAAAGATGAGCGACCCCGCTCAAAGATGAGCGGCACTCCCCCAAAGTTTCGGGCTTTGCCTCAAACCTTTTGATTTCGTGATTATAAGAAGGGATAAACAAAGGGACATAAATAGGGTCTGAACCGCTGAAAACGCTGATAATTATGATGACCCTGATAAAAAAAACGGGGTCAGTCTTGAAAGTCTACATTTTTGTAACTCGGAATTATATACATTTCAGAAAATTTCTTCCAAAAAATCAAATGGTCAACTGGATCGATGAAAAATCCCAGTAACACCGGCAACCCATTTTCTTCGTGTCCTTCGTGCCCTTCGTGGTAAAAGAATTAAAACCTCCGCAAAATAAAAACTCGAAAAACCGTAAAATAAAAAAACGAGTATGTTTAAAATGAGGAATAAATCATATAGTAAAAGAATTTTGGAGAAGAGGGAGTTGGTAGAGGCCTCCATGTCCAATGTGGATGGAGACGTAAGCCTATAGGTGAATCTTTCAATTATTGAGTTTCACCCCTTGCCCGTTGTTCTCATCATACAACAGGCGCACTTCCGCCCCATTTCTCAAATGGCCCACCAATAGGGAAAAACCGTTTTCAGGGAATTATCTCCGTGATTTTTTTTGTTTACTATAAACCACTAAAAACCACTATAAATTACTATAAATTGGTATAAACCAGCCACGTTTTCGTCACTCTTCTAGCTTCTACCAAGGCCGGCTCCTTTATGTTTTCTGTTGGGAACTTTCGCTTTCCAAACGAACGTTTAATTCCTTTACAAATTTTTTGGGATATTGTCAATAGTTGTGTATTTGTGTATGAAAAAAAATATTTTTTTTATGCCGCATGCCTAATTCCGTTAATGAATATTTCCCTATTAAGCTTCAAAGTCCGCTGCAAGCGATTGTTCGGCCTTTTCTAATCCCCAGATCAATTCGATTCTTCTAATGAACTTAAATCTTCTACATCAGCCATATCTGCTAACATTTTCGTATATTTCTTGAGCTTTTCCTGTAATTGTTCTAATTCTGTCTGGAAACGTTGGCATTGTTCTTGTTCCTTAAACATTCCTGCAAGACTTATAGCCATCCTCATATGACTTGATACTATTTTTTAATCCTAAATCCCCTCTTCATTCCATTGATTAGATTCATCAATATCTTCATAAAGTAGACTGTCTTCGGTCCAATATTTTTCTTCTTGCTTTGCAACTTTTGCAATAAGTTTTTTACAGGTTGTGGGCTTTACCTTTGAAAGAGCTACTGGTAACTGTGATCGAAAGTTACTCATTGTAAAATCGCAATTGTCAGCCATGTAGTTCTTTACAATTCCCCAACATGTCTCTATAGGTTGAAGTTCCGGGTGGTATTGTGGAGTACGCAAAATACGGTGGCCAGCCGCTTCAGCTATTTGATCAAGCTTGAATTCCGGTGTTGGTGCAAGTCTCTTGCATAATTCAAAAAGTTCTGGTTTTAACATGTTCTCAGTGCAAGGAATACAATTTCTGTCTAACCAGGCAAAAAGTTCTTCCTTTCGAGTTTTTGGGGTTGGAAATGAACCTTCTGCTAAGACATTGTGGTATACAGCGTTGTCCATGACAATAAGGGAATGCGAAGGAATATTTGGCAATAATTGGTTAGAGAACCATTTTGAAAAATTTTCCCAGTCCATTTGCCCATGATAATCACCTGTGCGCTTCTTCGCATCAAAAGTTAACTCGGCTCCATCCACCCATCCATCCCTGGTAATTGCGTGTACGATAATCAGTCGAGGTCCTTTCCCAGAGGGTTTGTTTACCCATGGCCCATCTTCATCAAGATACCATGTAAACTGGTTTGAATGATTTTTATTGATATAGGTTTCATCCAAATAAACTTCCGGATGTTTCAGGGAGCCGTCAGGATTTCGATTTGCTATTTTTCGACGAAGATACCTCCGTCTTGCAAGAACAACGTAATCCCGTTCTTTTAGCGCCGAACGTCGCTTACCTTTACCATATGTAAAACCTAATCGGTTTAGGGACCTTAGAAAAGTCGACATTGGGATTTCAACAGAATGTTTTTGCAGAAGATAATCTCGAATCTGTTCAGCTCCAACTTTTTGTCCCTTCAAGTTCTTTTGGCGAATGAATCCTCGAATTACTGGATTTAGATTCATTGCTAGGCGATAGGGAGGTTTACCCCTTTCTTTTATTTCTGAAATAATGCCCTTCACATGTTTATGTTCCGCCATAATCCTTTTTACTGTTGCTTCTCCAATCCCTAATCCCTGCGCTACCCTTTCTGTTGCATTTTTTGTTGATACAAAACGGCTGGCCCCCTTTTCTGAGTCGAAATGTAGTTTTAAATTGATAATGAGTTGGTTCATTTCTGGAGTAAACTCCTTGCCCTTAAAAGACATTTAAATCTCCGAAAATTTTAATAATAAATATAATCATTTTGTTCTCAGAGATAGTATAGCATTTTACAAAGATTTTGTCAATATTTTAGTATCAAGTCATATGGGGATGGCTATAGTTTATGCCATTTCGCAGTGAATGGTCGAATCACTTGATTCAATACCACAATTGCAAGTTTGGTAAATTCTCTGCAATCTCTTCCATGTTGTTTGATAATGTCTCGAGTAAGAGGGATTAAGCTATAAATACTATCTAATGCTGTTTTCTCGTCTCCGACATCTATAGGAAGTCTTTGAGTTGTAATACGGATGAGTAATTCGATATACATATCCCAAGCTGCCTCTTTATCAGCATCTTTCGGCTCCCACTCCATATCTAAAAACCCAACATTAATCTTGAGTCCTGTCATATCCCAATTTTCAAGCCATTTTCGCCATTTCATAATTCTTTCTCTCCTTTTTGACATTACGATAAAGAAGGTGTTTAATCTTTGGAAACGATGACATGTTCAAGAGTCGTCTAAATATCAAAAACCTTCTTCTCTTTTCCGCATAATTCAATGCATCTTTAATCTTTTGATTAAGATGCAATACACATCAATACAGTGTTATCGTTATACCCATTACTTCCATCTATGTCCCCAACCTATCAATAAGTTGATTATATCATCGTTTTTGTCAAGCCTATTGATTCAATTGGCGCTTAACGTTCTTGATTGCTTCTTCCAATTGATTTAGTATTTTTAGGCCCTCAGAACCACGTTTCAGCCCAGACCGTGCCTTAGCAACCTTAAAATCCAGGTTATTTACCTTGTCTTTAGCTTGTCTTAGATCATAGGAGTTATAAATTGGATTATTGTTCAAAGATTGCATCATGGCATTGAATGAGTCTAGACAATTTTTAACTTCTTCGTTCTGACGGACATCATTACGAATGGTATTAAGTTGATTTAGATTGCGATCAATAGCAGAAATAATTTGATCCACTACTTCTAATCCTTGTTCTTTAGTACGATTTTTACGAACTTTTTCACCACGCTGTCTCAGTTCGCGAAATCTTCGTTCTGCACTTTCTAAATCTTTGGTTGAAGCAATTGGACTCTTCCCCGCGCTCTCCATAAGTGCATTAAAATCTCTTATAAGCTCATTAACGGGTTTGGCTTCCGCTTCCTCTCGATCTCGTTCACGCGCGACCTCATGGAGTTTTGAAAGAAAATTGTCAACCAATTTACGGAGATTCGTACTTTGTTGACCCACCAAAGGGTCTGTAGACACTCGGGCGAGTAACTCCGACGCAGTTTCCATAGATTTAATGGAACTGTCCAGATTGCGTACTCCTTTTTGTCTCTCCAAAACTTGTTGAAATCCATTAAAAATTGACAAACCGTGTAGATAACAGATAATCCTACAACCGGGATCAATCTTGGCTGCGTCAGCAAAAGAAACTGCTGCCATGTCAAACTTTTCTTTACTCATCGCCGCGACGCCCGCATTTAATTCTTCGCTGAGCAACCAGAGAAGCAACTTCTGCCGCGAAGCATCCGTAAGCGGTATAATTGTTTTATCGCGAGAAAAAATGGCTCTAAAAAAACCACGGGGACTTCTTTCATTGGCATAGGATCGTATTGCTTCGTATTGCTCATACCCGTCGAGAGCGGTGCGGCAGGGTTGCAATTGTTTAAGAGCTCCGGCTGGATCGCCGCGACGCAACGCGACCCGCGCCGCCTCCAAATAACGTTGATAGTCCTGTAGGGTAATCTGCTCAAGCAATTCTTGAAACAACTCGGCGTTCTCTTCCCCCACGCGTCCCATGGCATCTATGATAGTTTGTTTGGCTTTCTGTACCTTACCTGCCAACAACAGCACGTTACACTTATGATAAAGAAGGGCAACATTTGAAGGTTGCCGGTGCAGTTCGCCTTCAATTAAAGCTATCGCCTTATCGAAATGTTTTTTCTCAATCAGCTCAGCCACTTGATTTTCAATTCGTTCGGTAGCATCGCGCACACAAGCCGTTTGTAGAATTAAAATCAGAACAATTGTTTCCGGATCACGGGCATGTTGACGGGCAATATCGAGCACCTCGAGGGCAGGGTAATACTCCTGCAGCCCAAATAAGCAATATCCTTTAAGGAATAAAGCGATGGCTGAGGATGGGTCGGCAGCCAAAGCCTTTTTCAGTGGAATAATGGCCGGACGAAATTTTTGCTTAGCGATCAGTTTTTGTGCCTCTTCTATCCAGTTCCGAATTTTCTCGTTTATCTTTTGCTTCTGGATTTTTTGAATACCTTCATCCAGTTTGCCGAGGTCAGTATCAATCCGCAAATCCCCTATACCGACAGGCTTGACTTTATCCGCCACGCCCCTGATATCCGTTGATGGGCCGGCAAAGCCTTCGAGTTGGGCGAGGTCAAATTTTGTATCAAGTTTTAAGCCCTCGATTGAGGGCAATGCGGTGGGATTTATCTCTTCCTTCTTGAGACCTGCCCCAATTTCTGTAAATCGCTCGCGAAAAGGGTTGTTATTTGTTTCTGTCATTGTTTCTCTCCTATGATCAGAGATTTAGTTATCCTGATAGATAAGTTTATTCCTCGAATTCAGGCAATCTACCAAGTGCATTCTTGACTACAGTGCGAACCATAGCCGTTTCGGTAACGTGGTTGAGTCCGGCGATATCCAATACAGAATGACGTAACTCAGCCCGACGGAAATCATCCTCTGTATCTTTTCCCGAGAAATCCAGGGGAATCTCCGGTAGTTGTGCCAAACATTTTGAGGGTGTAATAGAGAATTCATGCTTCTTTGCTTTTGCCATACTCATTTCTCCCATTATTAATCTTTGAACAGTTGGTTCCCAGTTTCAGCCAGCAACTCTGATTCTTCCTTTTCGATCACCTTTGCTTGTTCGTATAGTTTTTGGCCGTGAAGCGCAATATCATCGCTTAGTTTTTTTATTCTATCCACCTCTTCAGCTCCACTGCGAGAGGAAAGAATCTGATCGATTCGATCACGCAGTATCTCCGACCTGTTACGAACCTCGGCTAAAGTCGGTTCAACGCTGCGTGCCTGAACGAGATCCGGGCATTTTTCCCAACTTTGAATCTTTTTATATTTTGCAAGCCGTTCCATTAAGGCAAGGCGAATATCCTTACGAACAGTGTCGTCATGAAGATATTTATCCAACACTTGCAGGTATTTATCTACAGCATCGGCATTGGCCCTTTCGATTCGCTCGCGATTATTGATAATCTCCATTGCGTTTGGATCGCGCATGCCAAACTTTTGTGCCTGCTGTAGAAGATCGACCCCCTGGCTGCGCTCGGAACCGGGCTTATGTAAATAGTACATTAGCAAACCTACTACCAATATGACATCACTGAATTCCTCATCACGGGCACGCGAACATGCGAATCTGGCAAGCGAAGATTCATACTGGGTGGTAATCGCTTTATGAGCAGCCTCGCCATCCATTTTACCCCAAGAGCGCAGAATAGCCATACCACGCAGAAAATGAATGCCGCGTAAAAAATGGTTGATTTCCTTTTTCTCAGCAGGCTGCTCCGTTTCCGCATCAAGGTCTTTGAGTTTCTCAACGACATCTTTACCGGTAGTATCTACCGGCCAGGGTAATTCGATGGGCCCCTTGGGATCAAGAAGCTTTGCGGCTTCTACTAAAAGCCCCTCGATGATAGAGCCATCAAAATCATCCTCGAGCCACTTCACAAGGGCAAGTCCGATTTTAGCGGTGGCAAGCAGAGCATCGCGTTGTTTTTCAGAGACTGAAGATTTAGATGCAGCATTTTGAAGACTCTCAAATTGCTTGCTCGCCTCAACTAGATCTTTTTCGAAAAGCGCCTTTGTCCCTAGAACGACCTGCCGGTTACGAAGGTCTTCCGGGATTTGACCGGCAAAGTCGCCGAGGGCTTGAACTTTCTCGAACAACTCGCCTGCGGCATCGACCCGGCCATCTTTGAATGCCGTAAGTGCCCGGTGAAACTTGACAATGCCCAAAAGCTTCCGTGCGTGGTGAAAATCAAGTTGCTTGTTCGCTTCCATACGTTCCAAAACAGGCTCTGCTTCGTTGTAGCGATTCCCTTTGACCCGAATATAAGCCAGCAGGTAAGCAGAATTAGGCTCTTTGGAATTCTCACGATAAAGCGCATTTAGTATATACTCGGCTTCCTGAGTGTTGTTCAATTGCAGATTAGCAAACGCGCTGAAGAATCTTGCGTCACGCCGCAGTCTGTCAGGCAATTTGCTTTCCACTTCCGTCAGTAAGCGAAGAGCCTCATCATATCTTTTTTTATAGAGATAATTAAGTGCTTCTCGATATGGTTGCAATTGTTTCCGAGGCCGGATGATCTTCAAATAAACCCAACCCAACAAAGCAATAAGGATGATAGGCACAACAGCGGCGAGCGCAATTTTGATCCAATCAGACTTGAGAACTGTCGGCGGTGATGATTCACTCGGAGTACCATTTAAAGGTTCCGGCTTTCTTGGGGAAGAGGTCGCCCCACTTGCGGGTTGCTGTAATGATTTACTCGGGGTAGCCATCCCCGGGGGGGTATCCGGTTTAGGGGTGGGTTGAACGTCGGGTACCTTGATTTGAGCTGCAACTGTTTTGCCCAATATATCAATCTTTACCTGATAGTAATGGCCGGGAGTAAGTTTTGTATTGGATGGGATAACAATAACAACGTCTTGTTCAACAGTATCAGGTTTGGATTGAGCAAGAGCAGACGGTAACAGTGTGGATACTAAAATAAGAATTATAAAGTATTGAATTGTTCGCGCCATACTTGCGCCTCCCTTTCACTCATCAATTCTGTTTTGACCATTCTGTCGAGGCGGCGATAGGCCTCATGGAGAATTTGAGTAAATTCATCGAGTTTTTTCATATCCTTAAAACATTGCGCATACAAATAGAGCGCCTCCATGTCTGCGGCTTCAAGTTCGATTGCATCAAACAGTTCTTGAGCAGCACTCGGCAAGTTGTGTCGGCGACGATATATCGTACTTAACCGTTTATGTGGCTCATTTTTCTGGGTGGGATTCATTTCGCTCAGCTTAAGCCAATTCAGGTCTTTTATCAACAAATCACCTTCCGGATCGGGTTCTCCGGCAAGCAATGGGGGCAACTTCTGATACAGGTACCATCGCAAATCACAACGTCGCCAACATAATTCGAGATCGCCCGGTGTAATTTCTACAGCTTGGTCGAGATGCTTTAAGGCTTGGGAAAATTCCTCAATTCTCTCGCAAATCGTGGCGGCCAAAATACGATCCGTAGGATTTTCACCAATTGTCTCGAAACCCCATTCAAGTATCTTTAAGGCTCTACGCGAATCTTGTTGTTTGACATATTCGAGTGCAAGTATCCCTGGTTTTGTCGCTTCAAAGGCCGATCTAGACGCAGTTCGTAATTCTGCAGCATCCATCGGCCGTGCATCAGGCGAAATATGCGAAAAGTGTTTGATCACTTGAATCAAAAGCTTCAAAGCTCCAACATCGAACAGAAAATCTTCTATGTCAGCAGGTTGCATATCACAGACAAATAGTGCGCCACATGCTTGTGCCTCAACACGATCCTCATCTGTGGTGACTTGTCGAACCGCTGAGCAGCCTAACGCTTGCATGGCAAGCGTGCCAAGAGCAAAGATGTCTTGACTCCGCTCCGTGGAAGTCACCCCGCGAATAACCTCCGGAGCTATTGTCGAGATTATAGATGAGTTGATGCCAAAAAGATCACATGGCGAGGAATATTTCAGCGATGGGCAGGGAAGCAACCAGGGGAGAAAATGACCGAAGTCCTTCACCATGATGATATTTAGAGCGTTCAAACCGAGCGGATGCACCGGACTATTGCTCCATTGCGGCAAAATTTCGCAAATTTGGTCCACTACTTGAAGACACATACGCCAGTGCAGCCGATTAAAGTGATCCTCAAGAGTTTCCCATGACGAATCGGCGAGATATTCGATGTAGAAATGGACTCCAGCCCAACCTTGACCAACGATCCGTAACATACGAGGATATTGCAGATTGGATAGATTGGTCAAAGCCTGGCGGAAACGATGGTCACAAAATCGCGGATCAATGATCCGTACAATCCTATCGTTTTTGCGCCGGCGTGTGGCACGCCACAGCGTCCCACGCTCGGTTACGCCGATGATCTGGTCAATCTGGATTCCATCTATACTTTCCATAAGTTTTATTTGCACTCCACGTAAGTGTCCTCTAAGGTGTCACCTAAGTCCTCCAAATCGGGCGATTGGGACACCACTGCATTGACGAATTTCGTGTATGCGGCCAGAAGTTTTTCGCGTTTTTCTGAGGGTGGAAGTTGACTGACAAACTTAAAAGCGCGACGGCCTATCGATTTGAATTGTTCGGGGATCTCGGCTGGCGGCACCGGAATGGCAGCAGCCACAGGAGTTGTTTGAACAGGAGTCGCCGATGTCGTTACCGGGTGTGATGACACCGGTGGGCGTGGCAGAGTTTCTGCTGAAGGAGGCTTGGGAAGACTTCCTACCGCTGCGGCTTCACTATCTTCTCCTGGTTCGCCGGAGGCCATAACCTCTTGCAAATGTTGGGCGCTCTTGTCAATTTGTTCTTTGGTAGCGCGGACATTACACTGTATTTGGGCTTCCCAAAGTTCTTTCAAGTTAGTTTCCTTCACCGCCACGCTCAAAAGTCCATCGTTATTTAGAACAAAAGTAACTTCGAATTTATAATAACCTTCCTCACGCGCCTCCGGCAGCTTGAGAGGGAGCTTGCCGATGAGTGTATTGTTGAACGCCACCGGGTCCTCGCCTTGAAAAATCATCACCGGAATTTCACTCGCTTTCCCACCATTTGTGAATCCACCGTGACTCCCTTCAGCAGGAATCCGTGACTCTTTCTGAATAATTGGAAAGAAATCGGATTGGTTAACCAGAATGCCGAGAGTATGGCTGGTGACATCTTGCAACACTAAGCCTGGATGCTCGGTTTGAGTTACTATGCCCGAAGTTGTGGACATGTCGATAACGATTTCTTTCCCTTCATAACTCTCCGATGGGTTATGTTCGAGCGCGACAATGGCTGCCCCACGCGACACGACTTCGTCTGGATTGATATCGCTTCTAACGTCTTTTTCTTCCATACCCATGTGGTCGGCAAGCAGTTTACGGATGCACTTGATTCTGGTTGAGCCACCTACGAGCAAAACCTGTTCGATTTCATCCCGGTTGATGCCGTTGCTCTTGTAAGCAGATTCGATCGCTTCGTCAAGGCAGACCAGCGAGCTTTTGAGCAAGTCGTCAATCAAAGATTCCATGGTCACTCTCGTAATGGGAATGTTAACGCTAAGCTGAGGTGTGAGGAACGGCAAGTTGAGCATCGCTGCGGTAGCCGACGAAAGTTCACGCTTGCGCATTTCCGCTTCACGCTTGATGCGCGCCCAGATCATTGGATCTTGGCTTAAATCAACACCATGCTTGGCCTTAATTTGCTCCAAAACGTATCCGGTGATACGGTCATCAAAATCACCGCCGCCCAATCTCGGATTACCTCCGGTTCCATCAACACTAACGTTCCCCTCGCTGACCTCGATAATTGAAACGTCAAACGTACCACCGCCAAGATCGTAAACGGCATAAACGTGTTTCCTGCCATCACGAACTTTATCAGCGCCAAAGCAGACGGCGGCGGCGGTCGGCTCATTCAACAATCGCTTCAGATTGAGTCTGGCCATAGCCGCGGCATCGGCAGTAGCGCCCTTTTGCGGCTCCTTAAAATAGGCTGGTACAGTGATCACGGCATCGTAAATTGGTTCACCGATATATTGTTCAGCCTGACGCTTGAGTTCCATCAGGATAAAAGCGGAGATTTCCTGAGGGAGATATGGACGACCTCGGAAAGGGATGCGCTTCGGCTCACCAGAGTCTCCCGTCTGCGCATCCGGTTCGCGCTCGTATACCCCCATCTCACGCTTCACTTCGATAACCGTATTCCCTGGGTCCATAATGAGATTGTTTTGTGCTTGAGCGCCGACAATTACCATTCTTTCCGGATCAAGCCCGACCACAGAAGGAAGGGTGTTGGTTCCCGTCGCACTTGGAATAACAACTATTTCTTGCTTGTCGTTATCCCAAATTGACACTGCGGAATAAGTTGTGCCGAGATCAATGCCAATAACTTTGTGAAATGCCATAATTGCCTCCTTTTATTTTGACAATTTTTCTGAAATCTCGTTGAATTTACAGAGCCGGATATGAATCATATCATGCTATTAGGCTCCTTTTCTGCCTGGAGTTCAACTGTAGCTGGTGAAAGAGTTCGTCCGGCAAGAGTATACCCATCTTCAACAATCCGTACGATCGCACGCGGCGGCGCACTCGGAAACGGGGATGTCTCCGGCGCAAGTACACCCACACAGCGATGACGGCTCGGATCGAAACGCTCTTCGCCTATCGCGATTGGAATTTTCTCCGCTCCCATGCGGCTGAGAACGCTTTGCAGGGTTATAACCAGGCTCTCCACATGGCTCCGAATTGCTTTTGGATCGGAAAAATCCGCCTGTTGAAGCATGCCCTCCATGGCCGCTAAAGGCATAATCAACTCATTACATAAATCCTTAAGAACCCGATAGATTAAAGCACTGGCGAAGTCGTCCCGCAGCAATCCGATTTCACGCATAAGGTCGGAACGTAATATCTCCTGAGTTGTAAGCATCTGGTTGAGGGAGCCTACCAACCCTGTATTATCTTCGGCGATCTCGTTTAGAAGCCTGGTTATATTTTCCAGGCGGTCATCTTTCTTTTTTTTCTGCATATGCTTCACCTACTTTATTAGATTATCGAGTAATTCATTCGGGGTTTCGTCCGCAGAAAAGTCTTCGCGATCTATGTCAGACAAGGGCGGCAAATCAACCTCTCTCACAGTCAGAAAATTTTTGATCGCACGATGCAAAACGTATATGCGATCTGCCTTTTCGACAAACAATGGAACAGCCGCTACCCGTACGGTAAAAAATTTCAGGTGGGCATTGGCTCGATCGTATTCTTCCCGTTTCCCATGCCTGACGAGCGCCTCGCCGGCGGCGTTGATTTCTTTTTGTCGCGCCTCGATTTTTTGCTTTTCCTCAGAATCTCTGACACCGCGTTGTTTCTCCCGGAGATTTTTGATCATTTTGTCGCGGGCATCACGAATCTCGCCTACACTCACACTCGGTGAAATGCCAAGTAATGAATAGTAGGACTGCGTTCCCAGGTCGATCATGAACATTGTATTTTCCCCTTAGTGTTCCTGAAATTTTTTTTGAATTTCCTTAAAATGTCTGACCAACGCCTCAGCTTGATTTTCGGCATCCTTGAGTTCAGCATTTCGAGCCGTTTTTGCCGCCTGTTCGGCATCTTTGATAGCGACGGTCAGTACCTCGCGGCCTTTCTCTATAGACTTAACAGATGGATTATGATTGATTTCATCAATAGCATTTTTGACTTGTTCGGACGCACCTTCGAGTAATGTTTTGATTTTTTCCATCTTTTTAGCCACTGTAGATTGCGCATTGGTTTTCTGCAGCAAGGTTTTAACTTGTTCACGCTGCTCATCGTTGAGCGCCTCCTCTAACCCCTCTTCCAAAAGTGATATGGCTTGTTTGATGTGCTTTTCGGTGCCAAGTTTGATCATGAGGTCTGATAGAAAGGTGCGAAGTCCCCCGGCTTTAGGAAATCTCTCCAATACCATGCAGCCTTGCTTGAGGGTTTCTTCAGCCTCCTGTAGATTTTGCGGCTGTCTCAATCGTTCCGGCAACTCTGCAAATGCCGAATTGTCTATAATATTTGTACAACTCTGTTTCAGGTTGTGAGCTTCTTCTTTCTTCTCGATATTCTCAGCCAAAGCATACGCTTCAAGCGCGGAAGTATAGGCGTCAGCATTTTGCCTGGCGAATAGCAGAATCTGACAGCGCAATATGCGCAACTCAACGTTATGAGGAAGAATGGCGAGACATTCATCAAGAACAGACAACCTTTCCGAAACTTCCTTTTCATTTTCAGGTTCCGATTGAGCGCCCGCAACCACGGACAGGAATCGGTCTTCGAATATTTCTACGAGATCGATGTTTCTATCGATTTTACCCTGATTAACACAAATGGGCTGTAAAATTTTCCATGGCAACGCAAAAAGATGACGCGCAAGGGCACAGCCGATTGCAATGTTTTTGGCAGCAGGATTTTCAGCCAACAATGTCATCATGCGATGCAGTAGAAATCCTCTTTCGATAGCTTCCCTGGCCAGGGTGTCGGCATCCAACTGTTCTTGTTCGTAATAGAGGTCGCGAGCGCGTACAACGAGATCGGAAACACTCTCAAAAGCATTGCCGATAACTTGTTCAGCAAGGTCACAAAACGTTTTGATCCCGGACCATGGCTGATTTTGTAGGGACGTACCGAGTTGACGGAGCAAAGCATCCCGGGCACTTTCCGCCATCTCCGGCAAAGCGTCTCGTGCAATACCCAGCAGATGAATGGGGGAACGAAAACGTAGACGGGAGTTCAAATAGTATAAATCCCATTCGTTTAACCAAACCTCAAACGCATCCCTATCAGCGATCCAGGCTGCCAGTTCTTTTTCTTCGGGGGGCTGTTCCGAAGACTTAGTCGACTTGCAATATCGCTGCTTGCTCTGTTGGGCGAACGACAAGTGCAGGGTTCTGCGATCTTCCAACATCACCTGTACATCACCTACAGCAGCGGCATAGAGATAGCGAAACTCGATAGCGCGATTCCACATATTAGTGTAATCAACATGGGATTTAGTTCGTGTTGCCACCAAAGCCAAATTATGATACGTCGCAATACGGGTGGGATCAAGAGGAATCGTTTCCCGCCAGAGTAGTCTGGAATAGTTGAAATGTCCTTCCGCCCAAGCCTTCCTGGCGTATCCATCAAGGATCGCTATACGTAACTCCTTGAAACACGCCATCTCTTGTATAGCGTGTGGATATTTGTTCAATAAACTTAACGCTTCAGTAATCGGCAATGAAGTATCGGGGCCATATTTTAAATAGTGCAGCCAGCAGACAAGTTCCAGGGGCAGTGAATCTGCTTGTAGAACAGCCACCGCCTGTTCGATGAATTGAATGGCCGTTTCAGATGCGGTCAGAGTCACTGTCGTTTCAGCTAGTTGAACCGCGGGATGTTCAGCATGGGGGTTGAGTTTCGGTCCCTTCAAAAGCGCACGGACGGTTTTAGGAGTATCTCCACCGAGCAATAATAATAAGCAGGCAATCGCATATTCGGCAACACCGGTTTTTCCGTTTAAATTTTTAATACCTTTCTCCAATTGTGCGTCTATCTGTTTCGGGAGTGGTTTTGGCCGCGTCAGTTGTTCTACCAATGCCACGCGCCAGATCCCAGTCCATCGGCATGGTACGGTTGGTTGTTGTTTGTCGGCATCTTTTGGCTTTTTTGGCTTCCTTTTGGTAGCCGGTTGGGTCTTTTTTCCATCCGTGCGTTGTGTTTCGATCATGGCGTCAAATTCGACAAGATATTGACCGAGTTCGTTTTCAACTCCCTTCAATAGCGCATCTAATAAATCACGACCAAGATTCTTTTCTTTATTTTCTAGCTCAAGCAATGTGAGTGCAAGATGAACGTAAGTGCGATGGCTATCCGGCGCCAGTTTTAACGTATGCCGAAATTCGGGGAGTGCGCCGCGATAATTCCCATTACGATAGAAAAATCTGCCTAAATGAAAAAAGTATTTCGGGTGAAAAGGATCATAGGTAATCGCTTTTTGAATACGTTCAATGGCCTCTTGCAAATCCGTACCAGGAAGGATCGCCACGCGAAATTCTGCTTCAGCCAAAGCAACGCGATGCATGACACTCTTGACGCTATTGGCTTCCAACACATTGATGGCATGAACGAGTCGTTCACGTTTTCTCAAGACCGATTTGTGTGTTGAACTTTGTAAAATTTGACTCATTGCGGATCTTCGTAAAGCTGTACTTTATCAGAAAAAGTAACGGCAACAAAACGCCCGTCCGAGGAAAGATTGGCCGTGATCGCGTCAGGCCATGCCAGTTGTTGTTCGCCGTTACGCCAATAGGCACAGCCACCGTTAGGCAAGCTGA
>Ga0114923_10001829_pt1 | contig 14563 bp, 11 predicted proteins | sample SumtaG_FD_89578 | JGI IMG/M metagenome (GOLD analysis project Ga0114923, IMG submission 89578) | Deep subsurface microbial communities from Indian Ocean to uncover new lineages of life (NeLLi) - Sumatra_00157 metaG | ecosystem: Environmental > Aquatic > Marine > Oceanic > Sediment | place: near...
CTTATAACCGGAAGATTGGTAATCCAGAGCGCGGGTATGGTTACCTTTCATTTCAAAAAGGCCTACAATAATATGATCGTTACCCGGCCGGGAAAGGCTGCGGTCTTTGCCATTATGACACTCTATGCCCTGGAGCTGATGGAGCTTTTAAATATCCCCGTAATCGGCGATACCCTGGTGGTTTCTGTGCTCGAGTACGTAACCGGACTGCTGGTCGCTGCCTCAGTAATTGACAAATTCATACTCCTTAAAAGCGCTTTTCAATCGATCCGCCGGGAAAAAAAAGTAGATTAACTGTCAATCACAATCTGGATGCCGCCGTCATTCTGCAGCATAATCAAATAGGTCAATAATTCTCTGGCCCGCTTTAAATCCATCTCAATCTGTACTGCTTTCACTCCGGGTATCTTTTCTTCATTTTCTTCAAACCAGAAGTATAGCCTGCTGGTAATACCCGCCGGGCCGGGAAAATAAAAATCCGTATCCTCCTGTTTGAAGACCGGTTTGCCCTCGATATTTTCCACACGGAATGATGTTAACCCTTCAAAGCGATACCAACTCTTAGCGCCGAGGAACACGTAATAATCATCAAAGATAATCACCCGCACAATTGGCGCAAAGTAACTGCCCTGCATATCAATAATAACAGGCTCGCCATTTGCAGGCGCTACTTCCAGGCGCATTGCATCCTCTTTGACCGCAATAACGCGAACCTTAGCTATCTCAGTTTCACCGGTAAACGCGGAAATAGACTGTAGAAAAAGAAGTACCACGCCTGAAAAGAGGACCATCAAAAGCAGAAATGTAATTCCCGCTGTTTTCTTAAAGCGGAAAGCCAGGAAAAAAATGAGGGCAACACCTGAAAAAAAATAGAGCAGTCTTAGGCCCTCCCTCTCCATCAGGCCGGAAATAAAGACCGCGCCCAGGAGGAAAAGCAGGGAAAGTGAGAGATAAATTGAAAAGAGCAGCCATTTCAGATTTACTGCCCTCTCTACATCCCGTTCTTGGCGGCGCCGTTTTCCGGTAAAGCGGCTCGCTCTGCTCAGAGCGGCGCCGAAAAAGAGAGCACAGAAGAATATCCAGGGATAGGGGCTGCTGATAAAGGGGAAATTCAACAGGTAAAAATCAGATCCCGTAGACGGCACCGTATTTTTCTTCCAGATACTGTAAATAATAGTCGGGATTAAGGCTTTCCCCGGTTACCCGGGTGCATAGTTCTCCTGCGGTATAGACCTTACCCGGTGAATGTATTTTCTCCCGCAGCCAGGCTACAACAGCACTGAAGTTGCCCTGTTCCACTTCACCCTCTGCCCGGGGAAGCTCTTTCTTTAAGGTCCTGAAAAACTGGGCCGCATAGAGGTTGCCCAGTGCATAAGTGGGGAAGTAACCGATGCCCCCCATGGACCAGTGAATATCCTGAAGCACTCCGAGAGAAACATCAGGCGGCGTAATCCCCAGCAGCTCCCTGGATTCCTGATTCCAGGCTTCAGGAAGATCCTTCACTTTAAGATCGCCGCTGACCAGGACCCTTTCCAGGTTGAAGCGCAGGATAATATGGAGGTTATAGGTCACCTCATCCGCCTCCACCCGGATAAAGGAAGGCTCCACCCCATTGATGCCCCGGTAAAAGGTGTCAAGATCGATATCAGCAAGCACAGCAGGAAATAGCTCTTTTACCTGGGGATAAAACCAGTGCCAGAAGGCCCTGCTGCGGCCGATAAAGTTTTCCCACAATCGGGATTGTGACTCATGAATCCCCATAGAGGTGCCGTCTGCCAGCAGGCTGCCATGCAGCTCCGGCGCAATACCGAGCTCATAGAGACCATGGCCGCCTTCATGGATAGTACCGAAAAGCCCCTTGGGGAAAAAGTTACGGTCATACCGCGTTGTCAGCCTTACATCAGTCGCGCCCAGGGTTATGGTAAAGGGATGCGCAGAAAGATCAAGGCGGCCATACTCAAAATCATAGCCCATACTCTTAAGCACGCTCAGGGAGAGCTGCCGCTGCTTATCAACCGGATATTCCCGCTTAAGGAAGCCGCTCTCCACCCTTGTTCCTGAAGCTGTAATCCGGGAAAGCAGAGCCGTCAAACCCTTCTGCACGCTTCGAAAAACCTCCTGGAGCTCTTTGGTCTTCATCCAGGGTTCAAATTCATCCAGCAGCGGGTCATATATATGCTCTTCATAGCCCAGGGCATCTGCCTTTTCCCGTACCAGCATGAGAATTGTTTCCAGGTTGCCGGAAAAGATGGTGAAATCCACCTGTTCTCTGGCCTCAGCCCATTTAGCCAGGGCTAAGGAAGTCTCTTTGGAAATTCTTCTAACCAGTTTAGTGGGCAGCTTGCTCTGGAGCCGGTAGCGACGATGGGCTTCACGCAGAAAAGCCTGATCCGTACCGGTTAAACCGGGAAGAGCTGCTTTGCTGTCACTTAAGCCCAGTTTATTGAATATATCAGCCATTTCAGGTGAGGTAACCCGTTCGTGGATCATTCCTTCCAGCAGGGCTTTCTGCTCCGCTCTTTCCTCAATCGCTCCCTCCGGCATATAGATTTCCTGGTCCCAGCTTAAAAGAGCAGTTACATGGCTCAACTTTTGTATCTCTGAATCGAGTTCCTTCAATCTCTCAATACTGTCCGCCAAAACTATCTCCTTTTTTTAATTTTTAATAACTGTAAGCACTGCCACCGATAAACTCTCTTAAAAGAGACTCATCAGGAATTACTTCCTCATCTTCCCATTGGCACAATTCACTGAAAATGCTCTCCACCCGTAGCGCCCGTTCATAGCCATCGGCCCGGTCAGGATTATTTTTAAATTTCTTGATGAAACCGGGGAAAAAATGGCCAAGACGCTTTTTCATTACAGGCAGCTCATAGGGCAGAAAGCTGTTGATGATTATATCAGCCTCGCGCAGACGGGGAATAATGTAGCGCAGCTCTGAACGGCGCACATAATGCCAGTGGCGGATGGTTTGCTCCGGGCTGTAGCTTCTGAACTGCATATCACGCACCATCCTGCGGAGCAGGCGGATATCAGCCCAGCGGATGAATCGTTTGGCAGCGTTTTTTACCTGGGAGAGGGTTTCAATATATAACCGGAACTTCTTCTCCTCGGGAATGTTTCCGGTCATTTCCGCGGAAAGCCCGTGCAGGGAATCTATCAACAGGATATCCCGCTCTCCCAGCTTAAGCTCTTCGGTGGCTTTCTCCCGTTTCCCGGTTTTAAAATTATATACAGGCACCCGGATGACTTTTCCATTAAGGAGTGACATCAAGTGCCGGTTTATCGACTCCAAATCCAAAGCCTGGGGAGTTTCAAAATCATAGTCGCCGCTTGAGTCCCGGGGATGTTGATCAAGATCAAAATAGTAATTATCCACATTTAAGGGTACAAATGTATATCCCTGCTCTTTGAGCCTTGCTTCAATCTTAATGGTGGTTGTTGTTTTTCCCGATGAAGATGGCCCGGCCACAATAATCATCTTTAAGTCCCCGGCCCTGGCCAGTATTTTTTCCGCAGCTCCATCCAGTTCAAACTGATAGAACTCTTCGCCTTCACGGATAAGCTCAGGAAATTCGCCCCTTCTGACAATATCTGATATCTGCTCTAAATTGACACAGCCATGATCAACCGACCAGGAGAGTGCTTCCCAGAGCTTGACATAGGGAATATTATCCGCCGAATAGGTCAAACTCTTTTCCCCGGCCCTCCGTAGAGCATGTTCATAACGGTAAACAATGTACGCCTTTGCCGTCCTGGCGTGCCCTCTTTCAATCAGGACCTTTTCCACCAGATCCTGAACCTCTTCAACCGTGGGATAGCCCTTCCGGCTCTCCCTCTGTTCCATTAAGAGGATCACATTATCAGTTACTTTTTCAGCAATTTCCCGGTTACGCCCGCCCACAGATACCGCGGCCTGGAACACGGCAAAGGTAATTTTATCGCGATTAAAGGGAACAACCCTGCCGTTCCGCTTTACTATTTTTTCGATCATACTTGCTTAGCTTGTATTATAGAAAGAAACTTTTCAAGAGAAATATCATTTATTTGCTCCCCTTCCCTTGTCCGGAGTGAGATAGTGTTGCTTGACGCTTCTCTCTCTCCAAGTATCAGCATATATGGAACCTTCTGCTTCTGGGCGTTGCGTATCTTGGCATTCATCCTGTTGTCACTCAAGTCCACATCAACACGTATCTCCGCAGCTCGCAAGCCATCGCCAACCTTAAGCGCATATTCATCAAAAGCCGCGGCCACCGGTATAACAGCCGCCTGCACCGGCGCCAGCCACACGGGGAAAGCGCCGCCGTAATGTTCGATCAGCACACCGAAGAACCGTTCCAGAGAACCCAACAGTGCCCTGTGTACCATGTAGGGCCGCTTTACACTGCCGTCGGCAGCCATGTAGGTCATATCAAAGCGCTTAGGCAGGTTAAAATCGAATTGGATCGTGGTCATCTGCCACTCCCTGCCCAGGGCATCCTTAATTTTTAAATCAATCTTGGGACCGTAGAAAACCCCACCTCCCTCATCCACTTCATATTCCAGGGATTCTGCGGCAATCGCCTTTTTCAGAGATTCAATTGCCTGGCCCCACATCTGCTCATCTCCTACGTATTTTTCCGGTTCGGTGGCCAGGTAAGCCTTGATTTCCTTAAAACCGAAGGAGCGCCAGATAAAGAGGGAAAAACGCAGAACCTTTAAGATCTCATCTTCAATCTGATCAGGGGTGCAGATAATATGAGCATCGTCCTGGGTAAAGCCCCTGACCCGCAGGAGCCCGTGAAGCACGCCTGAACGTTCATACCTGTACACAGTGCCCAGTTCGGCCCAGCGGAAGGGAAGCTCCCGGTAGGAACGCAGAGAGGATTTATAGATCATTATATGAAAGGGACAGTTCATGGGTTTCAAATAGTAGTCAACATCATCGATGGAAAGGGGGGCATACATACCTTCCGAATAGAAATCAAGATGGCCGGAAGTCTGCCAGAGCCACGATTTACCAATATGGGGAGTGTATACCAGTTCATAGCCATTCTTGAAGTGCTCCCGCCGCCAGAAATCCTCGACAATAGAGCGGATGCGGGCGCCTTTGGGATGCCAGTAAACCAGTCCGGCCCCCGCATTTTCATGGGTGGAATAGAGATCAAGCTCCTTCCCCAAAGTACGGTGATCCCGCTTTTCGATCTCTTTCAGATGGTCCAGGTAGTCATTCAGCTCTTCACGGCTCTGCCAGGCGGTGCCGTAAATTCTGGTGAGCATCTGCTTCTTTTCATCTCCCCGCCAGTAAGCCCCGGCTATGGAAAGCAGCTTGAAACCATCGGCCGCCAGGCTGCCGGTCTTTTCAACATGGGGTCCCCGGCAGAGATCGGTGAAGGTATTCTGGGTATAGATGGTTATCTCCTCATCCCCGGGCAGCTCATTTATAAGCTCCAGCTTATAGGGCTGATCCCTGAAAAGTTCCAGAGCTTCAGCCCTGGAAATAACCCTTTTTTCAAAGGTATAATTCCCTGAGATGATCTTTTTCATCTTCTTCCCGATCTCTTTGAGATCCTCTTCCTTAAGCGCTTCGGGCAGGTCAAAATCATAATAAAAACCATTATCTATAGCCGGACCGATAGCTATCTTCGCCTGCGGATAAATGCTCAGCACCGCCTCTGCCATAACATGGGACATTGAGTGGCGCAGGGCAACCAATTGATCTGAATTGTTTTCCATGAATATCTCCCTCTATTATTTTCCAATAAAAAAGCCTTTACACTATTCATCTTTCCGTACTTAAGAACGGCTGTGAAAAGTATAAAGGCTCTTCCCCGCTTCCCACTTATTGAACGCGGAGAATCTGTTACGCTGTACAGTTGATACTTGAATACTTCATAATCTTACGCTCTTATCTGTATAAGAAAAGCAATTCTTTGTCAAGGTGTGTAGCGGCAGCGAAACATCTGTCGGGTTCACTGACAGGTTGGCCATTCCCTTATTTCTTGGGGAAATATTTCACATCGTTTATATTTTTAAAATCTGAATCCTAAGTCCAGAGGATAGCTTTAAATTCCTTTGCTGTTACGAGAATAATACTGTCCGCCATTGGAAGAGTGAATACTGCCAGGGCAGTAAACACCCTGATCAGCCTCTCCCAGGCTAATGAGGCTAAATTCCTGCAGTCCATAACCGGTCTCTGCGCAGCAGCTGAATTCAGCGACGAAATTACCGGCCAGCATATTCTGCGGGTTAACCGCTACTCTGAGCTCATGGCCTGCACCATGGCCATGGAAAAGAACACCTGCATCTGGATCGGCTAGGTAGCCGCGATACACGATATCGGTAAAGTCGCCATCCCCCACATCATCAAACTGGAGAGAAAGCTTACAGCCCGGGAGCGTCGTGAGATGGAAATGCACACAATTATAGGTGCTCTAATCCTGGGAAAGATGATTGAGCTGCATGTAGAAGAACCGCGCATGGAGCTGGCCCGGAGCATCGCCCTGAATCATCATCAGCGCTTTGACGGCAAGGGCTATCCCGGCCTCATCAAGAGCAACGGCGAGCTGATTCAGTCTAAGAGCAGGGAAATTGAAGCTTACAAAGGACTCTCACCCCTTAAGGGAAAGCAGATCCCGGTTATTGATCTCATTGTCTCCCTGGCTGATATATATGATGCCCTGCGCAGCAGGCGCCAGTATAAAGCTCCCTTCTCTCATCAGGAGGCTCTAAAATTGATTCGCCTGGATGATCACAGCGGCAGTAGCGGGGAGCAGGCATTCAGTAAAGAGGTATTTGAGGCCTTCATGGATAATCATCAGGCTTTCGACGAGATCTTCCTTTCCATGAGCAGCAACGCCCTCAATACGAGTTAAACTTCAGCTCACTGCAGCCTCTGCCTGGCGCTCTTTCCCGCTCTCTCGCTCTTTGGATTTCCCTTGCCATCCGGCGGAATCCGGGCAGGCTATGTTCATAGAATATCTTCCATCCCTCACACAACCAGCTCAATGTATCAGGACGCTCTCCCTCCGGGGTTTCCGTCCGCTTTCCCTCAGCCCGGATTGATTGCCGCTCCCGCGTGGGGCTGTAAAATCTATGCTTAAGACAGTCTCCGGCACAGAACTGCAGGTATGGGCACTCTATACAGTACGAGTTTAGCCTTAATTTCTGTGCTCCGAACGAGCGGTAGGCTGTTGATTCCAGTAACTGCTGCCAATTACTGCTGCAAATGTTGCCGAGTAGTTTATTTGAATCCACAAAAAAATCACAGGGGTATATGTCACCGTTATATTCCACAACAAAGTACTGGCAGCAGTTGCTGTTCATGGTGCATACTACTCTGGCGCTGTGGACCAGCAGGTTAAGCACCGCATCAAAAAGGCGTATAGAAACCCGCCTGATATCAGATTTAACCCATTCATCAAAGAGGGTGCAGAGAAACTCACCCCATTCACCACCCTGGATCGAAAAGGGCAGAACTTCGCCATTATCTCCGAATTCCACAATAGGTATGTATTGTTGGAAAAACAGATTATTATCAAGCAGATAATGGTATATTTCTGACGCCTTCTTTACATTTGCCGAGCTCACGGCAGTAAGGATATTGAATTCAACATTATGCTTTTTTAGTGTCTGAATTGACTTGACTACCCTCTCATGTGTACCACGCCCCCTCGCTGATACCCGGTAGGTATTATGAAGCTTCTCAGGTCCATCCAGACTGACACCAAGCAGAAAGTTATATCTTCCAAAAAAGGAAGCCAGGCTATCATCTATCAGCGTTGCATTGGTCTGCACCCCATTGCCCACAACTGCGCCCGCTTTACCATATTTTTTCTGCAGCGCCACCACCTTTTCAAAAAAACCAATACCCATAATGATGGGTTCAGCACCCTGCCAGCCAAAAGAGTATTGGGGCTGTTCCGTTGCCATATATGAAGAGATTATACGCTCAAGCACATCGCGGCTCATACGGTGGCGTTTCGTCTGGCCATAGAGTGAGCTACGTTCCAGATAAAAGCAGTACGCACAGCGCAGGTTACAATCCGCAGATGCAGGCTTAATAAGCAGAGAAAACGAGCTGGCACTATTCCCGGTCATCACCATATAATATTCTAAGTGTCTGAAACAGGAAAGCCGCAAAAAAAAGCAGTACTGCCGGAAGACCGCGCATAGAGAATCAGGCAATGTGCTCTATTGACAAAGATAGTAAAGTTTTTAAACAATGCTGCAATAATAACCAGGACATTCTTAGAATAAGTTCAATCACTTAATGAAGAGAGGCCATGGCTGCTACCATTACTGATCATAAACGAAACCAACTCACCTTAAGCTACTTCTTAGCTTTTATTATACTGGGGATGGCCGGCGCCTCGTTAGGGCCGGCCCTTCCCTATCTGGCGGAAAACACGGGCAGCCTTCTTTCCCGGATCAGTATCCTTTTTATCAGCAATCGAATCGGATCTATCCTGGGTTCCTTTGTGGGCGGACACCTTTACGATAGCCAGCCCGGCAATATCGTAATGGCAGTTATGCTGCTGCTTATTACCCTCGGTCTGATATTCATCCCTTTAGCAGCCTCGCTCTATCTGCTCCTGGCCGTAATACTGGTGGTTGGTTTTGCACGAGGCGTTGTGGATGTTGGCGGCAATATTCTGATGGTGTGGGCCCATCAGAAAAAGCACTCCCGGCACAAGCTGCCGTCGCTGATGAACGCCCTTCACCTCTCGTACGGGATTGGCGCTTTTTTAGTTCCCCTGATTATAGCCCTGGCAGTACAGAAAACCGGGACCATTACCTGGGGTTTCCGGCTTATTGCTCTGTTGGTGCTGCCAAACTGTTTGTGGCTATTTCGCCTTGCCAGTCCTGAATCCCCCCCTTCATCTGCGGAAAACTCAACCATTAATGGAGGGTATCTCTTTCCGGCACTTATTACAGCATTTCTTTTTCTCTGTGTAGCGGCGGAAGTTGCATTCGGCGGCTGGATCTATACCTATTCCCTGACCAGGGGGCTGGCAAACCGCATATCCGCCGCTTATCTTACATCGGCCTACTGGGGAGGTCTTACTGTTGGGCGCCTGGTCTTTACCCTGCTGACTGTAAAGTTAAAACCCCGAATAATTCTTCTATTAAGTCTGGGCGGCAGCCTGCTCAGTATTTCCAGCCTGCTGATCTGGCCGGATTCAGCGGCCGCAACCTGGACAGGCAGTATCGGTTTTGGCTTTTTCCTGGCTTCAATCTTTCCAAACACTATTACTCTGGCCAGCTACACCATGAAACTGACCGGAAAAGTTACCGGTATTTTTCTAGTGGGAGCCTCTTCCGGAGCTATGCTCCTGCCCTGGCTCATCGGGCAGCTGTTTGAGCCTGTAGGCTCCTGGGTAACGATGGCGTTGATACTGGCAAGCGTTGTACTGGCATTTTTTATAATGGCGGCTATTATTCTTGTACAACGCCGCAACACATAGAGCTTCCATTAAATATGGTTGATGATTATTCAGGGATCCTGAATTTCAGTCTTGCAAATCTCAGGAAAAAGTCTGATACTATAATATATCTACGGAGGTATTATGTCTGAATATAAACTTAAATCAATTGGCAAGAACAGCTCTTGTCTTCATTTATCAGGCCAAATTGATATCAGCCATTCTAAAAGCATTAAAGACTCCTTATTGAGCGCCTTGAAGGAAGGCAAGAGCCTGAAAATAAACCTGGAAAAGGTTGAGGGGATTGATCTGGCCGGGCTGCAATTGCTCTGCGCGGCTGGTGAAACAGCTAAAGCCGTAAAAAAGAAACTTACACTGAATGAAAAGATTCCGCAGTGTTTTACCAACGCCTTATTAGAGTCCGGCTTTTTCCGGGATAAAAAAAATACTTCGGAAAAATCAGATGAATGCTTCTGGTTAAGTGAATGGGTAAACATATGAAAGAAAACTATGCCGAGACAATGAAAGCCGCCTTCTGCGAGGAGGCTCACGAACTGCTTATTGAACTGGAAACCGCTCTTCTGGAGCTGGAAACAAATTCCACCGATCAGGAACTGATCGGCCGAGTATTTCGTGCCCTGCATACTATCAAAGGCTCCGGCGCCATGTTCGGTTTTGAAAAGATTTCCGAATTTACTCACGAGGTGGAAACAGTATTTCATCAGGTTCGTGAAGGAGCCCTTTCAGTTTCCAAAGAGCTTATTAACCTTACCCTCTTAGCCAGAGATCAAATTCTTGCAATGCTCGATTCTCCTGAAGAGAATGAGGAAACCAACAGCCTAAAAAACATAGAGATAATTACCCTGCTTAAAAAACTTGTTGCCAGTGTTTCCACGGAAACCGCCCCGCAAACGCCGCACGCCGCGGCGGAGAAAGCAGATCAGCCCTCTCCGGAGGTTGAACAGAACTTTCGAATTCGCTTTCGCCCATCCCCCGATATTTTTCTTCACGGAACTAATCCGATATTGCTGCTTGATGAACTTCGCCAGCTTGGAGAATGCCATATTTTAGCTCACACCAGCTCCATCCCTGAGCTTAAAAGCCTGGATCCGGAAAAGTGTTATACTGGCTGGGATATTCTGCTCACTACCAATAAAGGAATAGACAGTATAAAGGACGTTTTTATCTTTGTTGAAGATGGCAGCGAGCTCAACATTGAGATAATTGAAGAGAAAGAGAAGCCCGGTATAGATAATGAACCCAAAAAGCTGGGCGAGATATTGGTTGAAAGGGGTGATCTTGCCCCAGAGAAACTGGATCAGATACTTGAAGAGAAAAAACCAATCGGCGAGATACTGGTCGATGCCGGACTGGTCAGCACCGAAAAGGTGGAATCGGCTTTAGTAGAACAGCAGCACATTAAAGAGACCCAGGAAAAACGGCAGAGCATTGAACAGACTGCCAGTATCAGGGTTGCTTCCGATAAACTGGATTCACTTGTCGACCTGGTTGGTGAGATGGTAACGGTGCAGGCCAGGCTCAGCCAGACAACCTCTAAAGTGGAAAATGCGGTGCTCCTGGCCATCTCTGAAGAGGTTGAGCGTCTTACGGCAGAGCTTCGCGACACCGCTATGAGCATACGCATGCTGCCGATCGGCACCACCTTTAATAAATTCCGCCGCTTGATCAGAGATCTCTCAGGTAAACTTGGCAAAGAGGTAATCCTAACCACCGAGGGAGCGGGCACCGAATTAGATAAAACCGTTATAGAGCGTCTTAATGACCCAATGATCCATCTTATCCGCAACTGTATGGATCACGGAATTGAAATACCTGCCGACAGAAAGAAGCTGGGTAAAGACCCCACCGGTACTATTCACCTCCGAGCCGATCATTCAGGAGCATACGTATTAATTGAGATTATTGACGACGGCAGCGGCTTAAATAGAGAAAAAATACTGGCAAAGGCAGTAGAAAAGGGACTGGCATCCCGGGAGGCCGAGTTATCTGATAGAGAGATCTACAATCTATTATTTGCGCCCGGATTCTCCACAGCTGAAAAGGTAACCGGTCTTTCAGGACGAGGCGTGGGAATGGATGTGGTTAAGCGCACCATCGATGCTCTGGGCGGAAGTATTGAGATCAACAGTATCAAAGATAAGGGCACAACCATAACCCTGAAAATCCCCCTTACCCTGGCTATTATCGAGGGACTGCTGGTAGAATTAGGAGACGACTTCTTTGTCATACCCCTTTCTTCAGTAGAGGAGTGTGTCGAGCTTAGCAGGGAAGATGTTGCCTCATCTCACGGCCGCCATCTGGCGAAAGTACGCGGTTCCCTGCTGCCCTACATACATCTACGGCAGATCTTCAATATCGGCGGGGAGGCACCGGAAATCCAACAGATAGTTGCAGTACAGTCTGATGGCCGAAAAGTCGGTTTCCTGGTGGATAAAGTTATCGGTCAATTGCAGACCGTAATCAAGAGCCTGGGCAAAGCGTACAGGAATATCGAGGGCATCTCAGGCGCTACAATATTGGGAGATGGAACCGTAGCCCTGATCCTTGATGTCCTTAAACTCGCTAAAAAGGCGGAAATTGAAGAAAAGGCAAGCGCTCAGCAATAGTGAATGCTCTTCAACTCCTCCCGGAGGATCAAATGAGTATTGTAGAAAAAACGGTAAATGCCGCTAATTAATATGCGCGGCGAATCGAAGAGTTAAAAAATCTTGAAAAACACGACTAATAGCGGCTATATTCCCGGGAATACCCCGCTTATGACAGAGAGAGATTTTTCCCACTTGAGCCAATATATTCACTCACAATATGGAATAAAACTTCCGCCTACAAAAAAAGTCATGCTGGAATCACGGCTGCAGAAACGGCTTCGAGCCCTGGAAATGGCTAATTTCAGAAAATATATTGATTATGCTTTAGACTCAAAGGATGGACACAACGAGCTTATCCATATGATGGATCTGGTAACTACCAATAAAACTGACTTTTTCCGGGAGCCCGGCCACTTTGAATACCTGGTGCAGAATATTCTTCCGGAATTATCCGAACGCTTTCAGGCAGGCATTAGAAAACCTTTAAGGGTCTGGAGCGCCGGCTGCTCAAGTGGAGAGGAGCCATATACCCTTACCATGGTCTTAAGTGAATATAAACAAAAGGTGGAGGCTTATAACTTTTCCATACTGGCCACTGATCTTTCAGCCCGAGTTTTGGAAAAGGGGAAAAGCGGGGTCTATGACGAGGAGAAAGTAGCGCCGGTGCCTTTAGCCATGAAAAAGAAATACCTGCTGAAAAGTAAAGATCGCAACAAAGAATTGGTCCGTATTTCTCCACGCATCCGAGGGCTGGTAACTTTCAAGCGTTTGAATTTTATGGATGAACATTACGGCATTTCGGATGTTATGGATATAATATTTCTGCGCAATGTAATAATCTATTTTGACAAACAGACTCAAAATAGCATTATCAATAGATTATGCAAACACCTTCGTTCAGGAGGCTACCTCTTTATAGGTCACTCAGAAACCCTTTTTAGCATGGACCTGCCTGTAAAACAGATTGTACCAACAATCTACCGCAGGCTTTAAAACAACTTCTAAACGGGAGTAAGAGAATATGAAGAAAAAGATCAAAGTATTGATTGTCGATGATTCAGCAGTGGTCAGGCAGACCCTCAGTCAGATACTTTCCTCAGATCCCAAAATTGATATTCTGGCTACTGCGCGTGATCCCCTGGTTGCCCTGGATAAAATGAAAAAGACAGTTCCCGATGTTATTACCCTCGATATAGAGATGCCGCGAATGGATGGCTTAACTTTCTTGCAGAAAATCATGAGCCAACACCCTATTCCCGTTGTTGTCTGTTCCAGCTTAACAGATAAGGGTTCGGAAACAGCACTCAAGGCCCTGGAGTATGGCGCTATTGAGATTATCACAAAACCGAAGCTGGGAACCAAGAATTTCTTGGAGGAATCCAAGGTGCAGATCTGCGATGCGGTAAAGGCCGCCAATTTGAGTAATTTAAAAAAAATAAGGCACCCTTCCAGAATGATTAAGGTTGCTCCAAAGCTTACAGCGGATGCAGTACTTGCCAGGCCATCGACCAGCGCCATGATCCGGACTACAGAAAAGGTTGTTGTAGTAGGTGCATCGACCGGCGGCACCGAGGCCTTGCGTATTTTCCTGGAAGCCCTGCCCCTCGATGCTCCGGGCATAGTGATTGTGCAGCACATGCCGGAGAATTTTACCCGCGCCTTTGCCAACCGCCTGAACACTCTCTGCAAAGTTACCGTTAAAGAAGCAGAGAACGACGATACCGTTATCAGGGGCAGGGCCCTGATTGCCCCCGGAAACCGCCATACGCTGCTCAAGCGCAGTGGAGCCCGTTATTACGTGGAGGTTAAAGATGGACCGTTGGTGAGCAGGCACCGCCCTTCTGTGGATGTTCTCTTTCGCTCAGCAGCGCGATATGGAGGTAATAATATTATAGGCGTTATCATGACCGGCATGGGAGATGACGGCGCTCGCGGTATGAAAGAGATGAAAGAGGTTGGAGCTGTAAATTTTGCCCAGGATGAAGAATCATGTATTGTTTTCGGCATGCCTAAAGAGGCTGTTAAAATGGGCGGAGTCAATAAGACAATGTCCCTGAATGCCCTGCCGGGAGCCGTGCTGAGATCCTGCGATTAGGGCTTAGGATTTTATTCTGGAAACAATTTCCTGAACAGTGAATCCCAGTTTGCCGGCCAGTTGACCCGCAGGACCTGATTCGCCGAAGCGGTCTATAGACTGAATAATACCGTCGGAACCGGCAATTCCCTCCCAGCCCATGGATATACCGGCCTCTATAACTACTCGGCGGGCGCTGCCGGGAATCAGCTCCTCTTTGAAATCCTGCGGCTGCTGCAGGAAGAGCTCTCTGGATATCATGGAAACCACCCTCACTCCGGACCCCAGTTCTCCGGCAATACCGAGAGCCAGGGAAACCTCCGAACCGGTGGCTACCAGCACTATTTCCGTACTGCCCTCGCAATCTTTAACAATATAGGCGCCGCGCTTAGTATGATTGAACCACTGTGCATCTGCCTTGGCATATACCTCCAGACCCTGACGGGTGAGCGCCAATACAGTTGGACCGTTGTTTC
>Ga0114923_10001830_pt1 | contig 14541 bp, 23 predicted proteins | sample SumtaG_FD_89578 | JGI IMG/M metagenome (GOLD analysis project Ga0114923, IMG submission 89578) | Deep subsurface microbial communities from Indian Ocean to uncover new lineages of life (NeLLi) - Sumatra_00157 metaG | ecosystem: Environmental > Aquatic > Marine > Oceanic > Sediment | place: near...
CGCATAGCGCAGGTTCGCATAGCGCAGGTTCGCAGAGCTCAGGTCCGCAGAGCTCAGGTCCGCATAGCGCAGGTTCGCATAGCGCAGGTTCGCAGAGCTCAGGTCCGCAGAGCTCAGGTCCGCATAGCGCAGGTTCGCATAGCGCAGGTTCGCATAGCGCAGGTCTTCTGCGTGTTCTCTTAGGTCGCATTCTGAAAAATCAGCACGTTTTCCCGTCTCGCTATTTGTCAGCCAGTCCGCATGATCTTTTAGCATCGATTTTACTTCTGATCTTGTTAGTGTTCTCATTTTATCAATCTCCTTTTGTTAATTTCTTTTTACACTCATCACAAAGCAGAACCCACCAGGCGACGGTATTCTCATCGCAATTGTGGCACTTTGTTTTTTTAGACAATTTTAAATGCATCCTTCCAGCTCGGGTCTCTACACCCTAGATTTTTAGCGCCTTCCGTAAATGGCATTTTGCTGTATTCTCCAACTTCATAACTCCAAGACTTATAAGCCGAGAGATAGAAAAACTTCACTTCACCGGCCTCGCTTTCGACTCGAACCTCGCAAGATCCGCCGTCGGGCATGTCGCACTCGACGTATTTATGAAGAGCGTCGACCATATTGGCGCCCCTAATTTCTTCATCCTCGTAATCTCTCGAAGTATTGCAACAAGTACCGTGTTTTAATTTAAATTTCATCTTTCCCCCTAGTTAAATTCAATCATCAAACTGATAATCCAAGCCAGACCGACAACCCATTTGCTGTCCTCGTCTACGAAAAAAATAATAAAGAAAATATATGTGCTAGCACTAATCATCACCAACTTCGACTTCAGGTACTAGCATCCATTTAGTCGGAGCGTCCTCTCCCTCAGAACGGAAGTTATTGCCTTCAACATCTTCCCACTCATTTTCGACGTCGTTCCACTTCAATAACTCTATGGAATGAATAAAATTTTTATATTTCTCCCAAAAAAGGAGAACGACAGATCCGTCTCTCGGAGCGGTTTCGATTGGCTGCCAGCCGAGTTGTTGCTTAGCCCAGTCGACAGCGGTACACCAGTCATTGAGTGCTGGCAGCAGCATCTCGTCATCTTCTAAATCCAAACACGGATACGTTGAATTAAGGTAATCCTTTGCCGCAGCTAAACTTTTTTCTTCAAATCCCATCGTCTTCGACCTCCACGTCGCTCTCGTTTTCCGTCGGCTCCGGCGTAACGTTCTTACTCCCACACTCAGGACAATTAGGACTCATATGTCCGCCAAAACCAGTGCCGCCGAAGTTACCGCACTCACAAATGAAAAGAAAGTAGCCCACTATTTACCGCCCTTAGCGAGTATTTCTTTCACCATGTAAGGTCCATTTTTACCATTGTGCCAAACTTGCAGCGGCCCAGGACCATAACCGGCTGCCCACAGCCTGCAGCGGATCCGCCAGGCCTCTGTTTCTGTCGCTTTCGATTTCATCTCGTGCCAAATCGTACAATCGCGAGAAACGTCGAAGGCTGAAAAATCAGGTTTATAACCGATGTTCGCATCAGTTAGCCTGACTTGTGGCTGTAGTTTTATTTCTTCGATTTCCCCGCCCCTGTACATAAGCCAAAGAAGGTCGTAGAGCTTCGCCTCAGCGCCCGAGTCGAACCGCAGACCGCCAGGCCTATCGGTCTTGACCGCGTTGTATTTGTTTCGCTTAGGCGCGCCCTTGTATACTCTCTTGAAAAACTCAGGTATTTCGACGTAGTTCCCAGACAATTTGAGATGCATTAGAGCAGAGGCAATAAGGTCTGCGTCGCTCCGCTTCTCCCAGAACGCCCCGAAGTAAACCGAAAAGTACTGAGCCCCTGAGTTTGTAACAAAATGGTCAGGAGCGCTTAGGAATTTCACTTTGAATTTTTCAAACTCCCAAATCTGTCTGCTGTAATCAATAGAAACAACTTTCCCGTGGCTCTCGACAAAGTCCTTGATGGTTGAATCAGTCGCGCCCTTCACTCCGCAAATAAAAAGGAACGGCTTCTCTGCTGGCGTCCTATAGAATGATGATCGATGAGCCATTAGCCTCGCCCTCCGGTGTTTTCTTGATCTGGTTAATGCCGTCCATAGCGATATCTATCGCCATCTGAGCGCGGCAAGGCAGGCACTTCGTAGCGTCGTGCCTGACGTCCTTACTGCCCTTGGTTTCGTGGTCGTAGCCAGCAGATATCCGAGCGAGCTCCGACGCCATAACCGAAACCGCGTCCACCGTTGCCATTAATAAATTAGTCGTGTTGCTCTCGACTTTTTGCTCATCACGTCGTGACATTAAAAATCTCCATCCACGCCCATCTCTTCGGCTTTGGCGCTGGTTTAACCCGTTCGTACTCAACTAAAACCATGTCGTCCTGTCGCTCGCCCTGGTCGATCTCTTCAGGTCTATAAGCCAGAATCGAGCTAGACGTGATCTTGAGAAATATCTTATTCGGAATTTCTTGCATATAATCTCCTTGTGCTCTCGTCTTCCCCTTGTCGAGAGCCAGCCTTCCTAGGCACGGGGAGGCGGTGCCCGCATCCTTGACACCGCTTCCCCAATTGTTTCCCGTCATCGATGACAATCATAAAACAGAATCGACAGACCTTCTTAAGCATCTTGCCCTCGGTCCTTTATGTTTTCTGAAATTACTCGTGTCATCCTCTTTGAAATGCCTTCCTCTGATAACTCAGCCCCACGACCATAAACGCCGGAACAACTAGGGCACATAATCATGTTTTTCATCATTTTTTTACTCATTGACGCCTTAATCTCTGCAACTTCCTGATACGAAACACCCTCGCCGTTTGCCTTAGTCTTGCTAACGTAAACCACTGGCTTTATTTTCGCCCAAGGAAAAGGAACCCTCAGAATTCCAGTAGAATTAGAAGACATGCGAACAGTATCTCCACAAAAATCGCATGTCGCCGTCGCAGATTCAGCCACGCCTGTTAACCTTCGCCTGATTCGTCCGACGCTTTATTCCCTTGAAAACCAACTGATTCGGATCGTCTGGCGCTACCCGAACGATTCCGTTTTTCTCAGCGCAAGTCGGCCCCATGCCGAGCATCATCGACAGGAGCCCGGTCAAAGGCCGCTTGCAAAATTTGCAGTTAGTATGGAGCTCATCCTCTGTTATTGGATCCGACATCATGCCCCCTTAAAAACTACCTTAGACTCGCCCTGACCTTTTAGGTCGCTTATAATGTCGGCGGCTTCGCTCTCGGTCTCAGACGATCGCGCAGAAGGAGTCTTGACAGTCCGATCCGATCCGTCGACGTCCTTAACGTCTTGGAGGTCTGGCGCGACGTTGAAATCGTACTCAGCGATCTTAGTTCCCTTCAGAACGTCAGCGAAAAGAGTTTTCAGAGGGAAGGCCCGCGCGCGACGCTGCAACATTACAACCGTGTAGATGTACCAAGGCAATTTTTGCCATTTTAATTTATTACCCCGCTTATCCTTTGCGGCTTCACGCAACAGCCCCGGAGGGTGATAGAGACCGGCTTGCTCGGCCTCCTTCAAAGTATACGCCCAATCGACCGGGGTTTTTATTCTCTTCCTGGTGAGCTTCGTATAGGCTCCGAAAATCATCTCTGGATGAATTCTAGCTTGGATGGTTGTCAGCTTCTCGCCGTTTGCATCGAAGAAATATTCCTCAATGTCTGCGAGATCACCGGAGGCCATCACCAAAGACAAAGGCCCGTCAGTATGCAAAGACGGGTTCCCGTTGATCATCGCCAGGCAGGTCAAGGCCTGCATAGGGCTGAAACCGAGCTCGGAGCCAGTCTGCCAACCTGCGAGAACTTGCTGAGGAGTTTCGTAAGTTTTAGGCACCATTTTGTGCTCTACGAATTGAGCAGCGATTCGCATGGCGTCGCGATGATTTCCAAGAACCAGAGCACCGCTCTTGTCGATTTCGATTAACCCCGCCTCTGGCTCGACGACCTTTTCTTTTGTGGTTTCGACCTCTGGCTCTTCAGGCTTCTCGGTCTCTCGGATAGCTTCGGCAATTGCTGCAGACATTACGGTCGGCTCGTTTTCTTCTTCATTTTCTTTTGACATCTTGTCCTCTTTTTTTCTGAATTAAGGTTGATTGTTTTCTTTTTCTTCCAACTTCATTTGTCTGTAAATCCACCATGCCGGCGGCTGTATTTCCTCCCAATGCTTTTGCTTTTGGTGCCAGTCGCCAGAGTCTACAGCCTGACGAATGTCCGTCAACGCTTTACGATATTCTCTCGACGCGTAGTCTCTCAAATTTTCCATTTTAAAATAATGGATCGAGCACTCAAACGGCATCGTGTTTTCCATTGCGATGATCGGAATTATTTTAGGCTCGACTCCGCTGATCGCTTTAATGCCCTGAGTGTACATATACATTGAGATATAGTACCCAAGGTCAAATACCGAGTTTTGAAACCTCATCGAGTCGACCATCCTCGTCGTTTTTAAGTCGCCGAGAATCACGCAGTTTTTAGAGAGAATATCGGGCCGGATCTTACACCTTAAACCGCTCTCCTCGTCGACGAAAAATCCCGAGACCTCTGTCAAAGAATCTTTCATAATCTGCGCAGCCTGAGGGTGTTCAAGCAGGGAATAGACCGAGCCGATAATTTGCTCTCGCTCGGATTCACTACAAATAACGGCCGAGCTGGGTAGGCTCGCCCTAAATGCAGCATACTTCTCCTTAACCGCTTTGCAGTTTTTGTTTTTTGTGAGCTCTCCCTTGCCGTTCAGAGCCTCAAACTCAGGCATCAAGACAAAGTTCTCTTTGAACTTGTCGCCCTCTAGAATGGCCATGTGAAACATCTTACCCAGGCGAAAGCATTCTTTTTCCTTCTCGTCTTTTTTCTTGGCTAGGAAAAAATCATTATAGAATGTCCGCTTTGAGAGCAAAACTTTCTTCAAATTGCTGGAGCTAACGAACGTCTTGTCGTCGTGATAGTCGTCGTCGCTCAAAGCCTCAACCCAATACGGCTCAAACTTGCCGTCCGACAATATTAGCTCGGGTTTGGGCTTTTTTTCCTCCGGCTTATCTTCCGAGATAATCCTCGTCCACCGATTTACTTCTCTTTCTGACATAATAACCCTACTTTCTGAATGGTTTTCTCTTCGAAAACAAAATTCCCCCGCAATCTTCGCAGGTTGCAATGTGCTCTTCCGATGTATGTTTTAGGACTTTAGGCAGAATTTTCCAACCTAATTTAATTTCTTTACGGCCGCCTATGACGACCCTAGCCCGAGTCCTTACCCGGCAACACTTCGTGCTCGAACAATAATAATTGTGCTTCAACTTTGTACCGCAAGCGATGACTCCAAAATCTTCTGTGTCGAAGTTCGTCATCCCAAGCGAGCATAAATGTGTCTGACTTCTGAACAATTTCCTACCCTCCTGTGGCTTTCTCAAAGACTTCGAGCCCGTCGTATTCGTCGCGGCCCTCAGACTTGTTAACTCGTTTTTTCAAAATTAGTATTTCGACCATGTCCCCGCAAGAAACGCTTTCAGAAGGCACGTCGAGCGCCTTTGCAGACTTTTTCCATCCGCCGTCGCTACCGTCGCCCTGGTCCAAAGTGTCCTGCTCTCTTTGGCGCATCAAGGCCATATATTCAAACCGGCTCGACTCTCGCTTGGTTTTCAAATAAGCGTGGACGGCTTCGCGAAAATCAGGCTCAAGAGGCGGCATCGTGTGCTTTCTCTTGCCGATGAATTCCCTAACAAGAGACTGGATCCAAGTGCCGTCTGTATCTTCGACGTCCTTAACCGTATCCCAGATGATCTCAATAATGTGCTTGTCGAACGCCTTCACGCCGAAACGGTCCTGTAGCTTGATCATGCAGTTACCAAAAATCATCCTGTTATTCCGATTCATTATTTCAAACCTTCCATAATTTTTGAGGCTCGATCCGAGGTGCTGGATTCCGCACCGCCCGAGATCTTCTCAAACTGTTTTTTGAAAAATGGCTGACGACGTACCCAGCCGCCAAGCTTTTTGCCCCAGTCCGCAACTTCTGAAATCTCAGACACACCGGCCTCGCTTGTGTAGTACCCAACGGCCTCGCTAAGCATCGGTTCGATGGCAGCAGCATCCTTGTAGACCCTAAACCATGAGCGCTGTAGCTGTGGCGAGATGAACTTCAGAACGGCCTTCACGTCCGGGTCAGTAATGCCGTCTTTAAATTGAATTATCAAATCAAACTTACCCAATTTTTTGCCGTCGTCGCTAGCAACATTCGCAGAATGTTGCTTTTTATTAGAGGTAGAGATAGAGGTAGAGGGTTCGTTATGTCTGGGTTTGTGTATGTTTGTCTCGGGATGCTTGCCCCGTGCAGCATTTTCTTTTTTAGTATGCTTTTCTCCGTGGCATTTCTTACATAACCATATGACATCAAGGACTTTTTTGTAATCTTCGTGGTGCCCATCGGGCAAGCATTCAACTCCACACTCTTCACAATTATCAGGACGAACTAAGTCCCCTCGCTTAACAGCAAGGTTAACCTCCCTCACAGCCTTTGTTCTTGTTGGACGATTTTTACTATCGTGTGCACCGCCCTTTGTCTGACGAGACTTGCCGCCTTTTATACCAGCCGAAGAACGATCACCGAGCCATCTAAAGAACTCGTTTCTGCCCATGATATAAATACCGTCCGCTTGTTTTTCAGCGAGTCCGACATCTATGAAAACTTGCGCGTTGTCCGAATGAAAAAATTTGTCAGTAGGAATTAACAGCCCGACTCGATACCAAGTTTGAGCCTTTCTCCAAAAATTTAAGGCGATGCCGTCGGCCATTTCCATAGATCCGACTTTTAAAGCGAGCTTTGTCCGGCGTTCGTCATCGAACCACCTATCTTCGATGTTCAACCGTGGCACAGCGTCTCCTTAACAAAATTAAACGCTTGAAGAATTACGCCACGGAGGGGAGAGTTTGCTGGGAACGCAAATAAACTTCTCTTTTTGTCGAGGCCGGGTGTTAAAACCCGGTTTTTTTTATTCCGAAAGGCCAAAGAATTTTGCAACATCTTCGCGCCTCGATTCTGGAATGGTCTCTCTACGAAGCCACATCGTAATTGTAGCAATTGACTTCATCTTCAGGTGATAAGCCAAGTCCACTAACCCATGCTCTTTTACGTGTTCGGTGATTTTTGCGAGCAGAATGCACACAAATTCGTCGCTATGAATGTCCAAACGTTGCCCCTCTCTCTTTGTCGGATTGAACCTTGAAACGGTTTTTTAAAGAAAACAATATTTTAATTTTAACGACTGCCCGCACATTGCGCTATCTAGTTTTATAATTAATTTGAAATGCATTGAAACTTCTGAGAGAGTCCTCGCACGACAAAAAGAGGGAGACCAATGCAATCCATAAAAATTCAATTTACCGCCGAGGGCGGAATCCGCATGCTTCACAACGATGCGGTAGACCTCAAAAAGTTCGGCCACATCCAAATGCAGAGAGCGAGCCATGTCGAATTTAACGAGGGCTCTCAATGTTGGGAAGTCACCAGCGCACAAACCAAGAAACTTTTAAAGGCTGATTTTAAAACGCGATCCGAGGCGCTCACCTGGGAAAAATCTTTTTATTCGCCTGGTGGCCCAGGCTGGGGGGAATTTGATGGCCAAGTTTAAAATAAAGCACATTGCATGCTGCGGAGAAAACAGCGTCGACGAAATCGAGGGGACCGACTTTGAGTCCGCCTGCATCGACTTTATGAGAGAGTGTTTTAATCATGGCGACTATTGCACGATACGAACCGACGTAGGGGGGAGCACAAGGCAGTTTCTAATCGAAAAATATATCGAACCGAAATACAACATAACCGAAGAGGAGTTAGGATAATATGAGTCATTTTACAAAGTGCGGACGGTCGAACATCGTTAGCGCAGAATCAGCAATCAAAGCAGGGGAGGCCCTCGGGTTCGACGTCGTTCAGAACGCCGACGCTAGAGGGTGGTGCGGCAACAAGATCCGAGCGGACGTCGTGCTCAAAGTTCCCGGCCAATATGACGTCGCAATCAAGAGAAACGGCGAGGGCAACTACGATATAATTGTCGAAGACATGATGCGAATGTCGAGCTTGAATGAATGTCTACCTAATCACCTTCGGTGCGATGCTTTATCGCCTCCCAAAGTTAGGAATGATGCGGGCGAGCTGGTCGAGATGACTGACCAACAGATTCAAGATTCAGGCCGGAGATTTTTCTCAACCACGTTCATGCAGCACACCTCTCAGTTTGAGGTAATGTCGGGACTGGAGGAGCAAGGTTTTCATGTGCAAGGTGGATACACCTACACCAACGAGGGCAGACTAAATTTAGAAATGGTCAAATACTAGGAGGAGCCATGCAGAAAGTTAAGATTACGATAGATAAGAGCGGCGCCATAGAGTACGTCGTCGAGGGAGTCAAAGGCGGTCAATGCAAGGACATAACCAAAGTCATCGACCAAATATCAGGCGACGTTTTGTCTTCTGAAGTGACCGGCGAATTCTGCGAGACCGAAACTCAAACCACATATGAAGAAGGTAACAACTAATGAAATTTACCAAGCAATTAGAGAACTATTTCCGGGCCTGCTTCCCCGCGATCGCGCTCAAGACGACCGAAGAGCAGAGAGCCATAAAGGACATTGTCGCCGCCGCGCAAAAGGCTGAGAGAGCAATCGTCAACTGGTCTTGTTACTCTGGGTATGAGCAAATATCCGGGCAGCAAGTTCCTAAAAAGTATGATGACTGTAAAGCACTTTTTACGGCTTTGCAGCGGAAAAACTGGGAGAAGTTCGAAAGTAGTGTGATCATCTTTCGCGACATTCACAACTGGCCGATTGACAGAGATCCGAACCTCGCCAGGGGCCTAAAAGAATTAATGCTCTGGGGGCCGAACCACGGGACCACGATTATTTTTCTTGGGCAAAAATTCGTTTCAAACGACACCTTTCGGGAAATGGTAACTGTCGTAGAGTACGACCTCCCCGGCAAGGAATCTCTAAAGGAGATTTGCAAAAACATCCTCGAATCGTCGAAAAGCCGGAAAAAGGTTACGCCGGAGCTCATCGACGCGCTCAGCGGTTTAACCCATGCAGAGGCGGAGAACGCTCTCGCCCTGTCGATCGTTGAGGCCAACGAATTCGACCCTCAAATTATTTATCGTGAAAAGGTTCAAGCCGTCCGGCGCAACGGATACCTAGAGCTCATCGAGTCCAACCCAAAGGGCCTTGACTCTATTGGCGGCCTGGACGAATTGAAAAAATACATTCTTAAGCGCCGCGCAGCCTATACAAAAAAGGCAATGGACTACGGGCTCCACTGGCCGAAGGGTCTCTTGCTTGTTGGCGTTCCTGGCTCTGGAAAAGGCCTGGCATCAAAAGCAATCGGCACTGCGCTCGGAATTCCTACACTTAAATTAGATGTTGGAATGCTCTTCGATAAACACATCGGAGAGTCTGAGGCTAGAACTCGACAGGTCTTGGCTCTGGCCGAAGCTATGGCGCCGTGCTGCCTTTGGATCGACGAAATCGACAAAGGGCTCGCGGGCGCGGGCGGATCCGGGGGCGGCGACTCAGGCGTCACCAAACGAGTTTTCGGCTCCATCATCTCGTGGATGCAGGACAAAAAACGTCCCGTCTATGTGATCGCCACAGCGAACCAAGTAGAGGGACTACCTCCTGAGCTCTTGAGAAAGGGACGCTTCGACGAGATCTTCGCAGTCGACCTTCCGAACAAAAAAGAGCGTACCGAGATTTTCAAAATTCACCTTGAGAGAATCAAACGGCCCGCGCTTATTGAGGGCAGGACCTCTCTGATCAAGTCGACCGAAGGCTTCACGGGCGCTGAAATCGAGACAGTCATCGACTCTGCAATGTTCAACGCTTTCGACGAGGACCGAGAGATTAACGTCGCGGACATAACTAAAGCTGCTAGGGAGACTCAACCCCTCTCGGTGACGGCAAAGGAGAAAGTCGACGCGATTCGAGATTGGGCAAAAGAGCGCGCGAGAATGGCCTCAGAGCCAGACGAGAAAAAACCAACACCTTCCAGAAAGATCGGGTAAAAAATGGCATTACGTTGGAATGATTTATTTATAAAAGGCACTATTATCAATATGAGCTGCTCGATTTGGCGGGCGCGAATGATGCTGAAACCGGAGGACCTTGGCATCAAACAAAGCGACGACGTGAGAGAGGCGTTTTCGTTTGGCTGCACCAGGCTCGCGCAGAAAAAGGCATTCGATCCGATCTATGAAATCGAGCGCCAGGCCAAGGCGGAGCTCCATAACAACTCCATAGACTTTCCGGTGATCAAGGGCGCGCGATACGTTCCCGAGGCGAAAGTAAAGGGCGTCCTAGAAAACTTAGGCGATCTACAAATAGAGTTCAACGACAGGGTCTCGGAGTTTGTCGAAGCGCATGACGAGTACAAGAGTCGAATGCTTCCGATCATTGAGAAAGCTCTCAACGAGGCGGCAAAGACTCCTGAGGATGCTGCGACTGCCTATAAGCGAGTTCTGGCCTGTTATCCAGGGACCGGGGAGGTAAAGTATAAGTTCGACCTTTCGTGGTCGGTCTTCTCTATTTCGGCATCGAACACCGAGTCGGCGGAATTATCCGAGAGAGAGACTGCGGAGGTTAGCCAGGTCATCCGAGATATGATCGTCGAACTGCGCGACAAACTTAGCTCTAGAATGACCAAAATTTTGAGCCTTGTCGTTGACGGCGGTAAGCTGAACAAAAGAACGATCGACAGCACTTTCACGCTTATTAGTCGCCTGAAAGACCTCAACATAACGGACGACAGAGTGCTCGCCGTACAACTAAGTAAACTTGAGCGATTTCTCAAAGGTGTCAATAAAGACGTGATCGACAATAATTTCCTAACCGGATTGGCGGACGTAAAGAAGGGGCTCGAAACCTCTATCGACGACGCGGTCAAGGAAGCGATCGACAACCTGACAAAACAAAAGCCGCGACGGATACTAGTGTCCAACGGAAAACAGGAGGCAAGCGCATGTTAATCGGCCAATGGATTCCATTCTTCTTATTTTCAATTTTCATGGCATTTTACGTGCCACATACTCAAATCAAAAAGACCGGGTTTTTTATCTTCTCGGTCTGGTCGTTCTTTTCCGCACTGGCGGCGCTGCAGGCGTTCGGGCCGATGTGCATTCCCACCGTCAAGCTCAGCTACATCGGTCCGCGCATCCAATTCTCGGCGGCAATGACTTACGTTTTATTCTTGTCAGTGCCTTTCGTGGTTCTCAATATGTCCGAGAAGTGGGAGAAGATCGCCGTCAGATCATTGATCGCATTTTTTATCATCGACGCGATACTGATAGCTCTGAAGGCTTTCGGGCACAGAGGACTTCTAGACGTTGGAACGTTTGACGTTGCTGTAATGGCTCTCCTCTTGCCGTTTATCGGGTCTCACAAGTATGTGAGAACGAACAGAGCTTTCGGGCTTCTAGCCTTGTTTTTCGTCATAATGGTTTTCGCGTTTGACCAAACCGGCGCGACTTCCAAGCTGATTTTTGCAGCGATCATACTAGGCTGGACGTTGTCGAAAAGAATGTGGAAAACCGTTGGCCTGCAGGTCGCGGCCATAGGCGCAGCATTCTATTTCATAGACGATTTTCAGAGAACAGCGGGGCGCTTTACCGTTTACGAAAACTACTATGAAATCTGGAAAAACTCAGGACTGTACCGGCAACTCGCGGGCATGGGCTTCGGCTCAATAACAGAGATAGCAATGCAGAAAAAGCTCGTTGCATATCCGAAAACAGTCGACAGCTTCCCGCTATTGATTCACAACGATTACCTGCAGCTACTTTACGAGGGCGGAGCTCTGGCTCTGGCGATCTTTCTGGCATTTCTGGGGAGAACGCTTTACCGACTAAGAAACAAGCCAGATGTTTTTGGCGCCGCATGTGGTTTTTTGTTTTTCATGGTGACTTATTTTCCGACGCACTACCTGCCGTCGATCTTCCTCGGGGCGCTCATTGTGAAAGAATCGCTAGAAGATTGAACTTAGCCCCTGGTCAATTGTCTTTGATCAGGGGAGCTCTGACGGTGAGCTGTCCGTCTGCCCAGAAATATCGATCTTTCCCCGCCGTCGTAACTATCGTGACGAATGTCTTCGACACACTGACGACCGTTAGCAACGTATCCGCCGACACCAAAGCCACGGTCACGTTACCGCTCAATGCGTTCGTTATCGTGTGCGCAGCGTTCAGAACGCTAACCTCAACGATACGATCAAGACCGAGAAACTTTGTTACGAACGTCGCACCAGTCAGATCAAACGGAGTTCCGGCCGAGTCGACGGTCAAAGTTAAGGTCAGAGTTGGAGACTCGCCCTGCGTGATAGTGATCTGAGAAAACGCCGAAACGCTAAACGATAAAATTAAAGCAAAAAGGATATTCCTCATTGACTGACCTCTATGGTTAGAGAGCGATTTCCGCCCGTGAGTGTTAAGTTCTGCAATGATATCACGTCAAGCGTCCCGACCGAACCGTTATCGTAAACCGTCCCCACCTGAACAGTGGAGGTCGCTGGGACGACAAGCGTCCCCGTGATCGCAGCGTTATCCTGCGTGGTTCCCGACCGGATGTTTGCCGCTGTGGTTAGATCCATAGTTCCGGTGCTGGCCACATCGAAAGAAGTTCCAGAGCGAACATCACCGACACCTGGGACCTCAAGAGTGCCGACGATCGCGCCGTTATCGTGAGTGACTGCTAACCGAATATCAGCGGACCCAGCCAAATTGAGCGTCCCAGTGATGGCACCAACAACCGTCCCTAGCCTCAAGTCACCCGCAGTCGGATTACCTGGATCTCCAGCAGTCGCCTTGACAAACAGCGTCCTACTGGCACCGCTCAATGAACCAGTGGAGTCATCCGATAACGTGACTGCTGTCGGATCTATAACGTAGTCCCAGAATACGACCTCGTTGAAATCAAAAAATCCACGACTTGAATTCCTTGAAACCCCCAAACACCAGATGCCATTCATCTCCTGACTGGTGGTCTGTGGGTTAGCTGCTGTTCTATTTTCAAAAGACACGCCATCAATGTAAAATTTAACTTGATTTGCGTCTGTGGTGTTATTCCAAGTCAACACAATGTCATAGACCACGTTGGCTGTGGGATTCCATGTTGCTACTGTGGTGAGATTAAAATTAGTGACAATACCGGCGCCGATTAACAGCGCACCCATAGTGCCATTGGTGAAGTGATCAAAAAAGAATCCATTACTGTTTGTCGAAGGACCCGATGAAAATCCGGAGATTGACGACGGAGTTCCTGTGAACTCTGGACGCACTCTAAATAACCAAGAAAACGATCCTGTGTCGCCAATGTTGCCGCGCCCAACATAACAAGGGCTTGCCGTTTTGGTTGTTTGCGTGAGGTTGATATATGCATCACCGATAACACCGGCGGAAACACCTGTAACAATTGCCGGCGCCGTTGAGCCTGTCTGCAAGTTGAGCCATGCAGTGCCCCCACTTGTTGACTTGTGTGCAGTCAGGCTATCACCACGAAGAGAGAACACCGGCTCCTGAGAAAAGGCCGCAAGAGAGAAGCAAACTATAGACAAAAGAATAAACTTCATAATTTTTCAACCTTCCATTTCATAGACTGAGTGCCTTCCTCCATAGAATTAACCCGTTTCTTGATTTCGTCCAAGGCCCCTTGCTCGTGCGGCTCCAGGCGTATCCAATCAATGCATTGCTTCAGGTTCCGTATGTGCACTTCCTGGTCTTCCAATAATCTAATTAGCTCATCCTTTATCATGAATGACCAACTCTTTGGAAGTATAGGCGCTCATTAATGGCGCAATTTGAAAATGGAAATGCTCGGGACCGCCATTGAATGAATGGACGACAACGGTCTTGTAAGTATCGTTTCTCCTATACTTTCTATTGAAATGCTGCCTTATCATTCTAACCTCATCCTGAGAATAGTATCTCGGCCGACCCTCTTGCTGGATACGACCATCGCCGGCACGACCGTCAAGATGCACAAGAGACTCGCCCTCAACCGGGTCCAGCAGTCTGGTGATCAGCAAAGGTTTTTTGAAATGGTGTACAGAGTAAACGTGACGTCGGTCAAAAGCAGCTTAAGCCAGAGGTATATTTTAAAGTTAAACTGCATTTGAATTCTAGGAGACTTAAAAACCATATCAGGGGTTAACTCCAGCTATTTCATCGTCAAAAACGGAGGCGTTTACAGTCCCGGTCTTTAGATATTCTATGTCAAAATCTCCAAATATTTCTACGGACGGCCCAGGATGTTCGAGGATTTCCATTTTAAGATGCGACAAAGACGGGAGTCGCGGAGGCGTCTGAAACGCATTAGCGTATATTTCGCGCCCCTTACCGTTGACCGTTCCGACGTCAAGGACCTCCCAGGCGTCATTAATAGTAGGGCGCCAAAAAAGCCCTATAACTATATCGGCATTCGGAGTTAATCCCGTCACCGTAAAACGCCAAGCCTCAACAATAGCGCCCGTATAATTACTAGGAATTATTGTAACCGCATGCAAAGACCGGCCAAACCCAGA
>Ga0114923_10001831_pt1 | contig 14523 bp, 6 predicted proteins | sample SumtaG_FD_89578 | JGI IMG/M metagenome (GOLD analysis project Ga0114923, IMG submission 89578) | Deep subsurface microbial communities from Indian Ocean to uncover new lineages of life (NeLLi) - Sumatra_00157 metaG | ecosystem: Environmental > Aquatic > Marine > Oceanic > Sediment | place: near...
AATCGGTCAATATCGAGTTGCTATCTTCGTTGTATATCCCGCCGCCATCCTCAGCCTCGTTATCACTGAAGGTGCAGTCGGTCAGCATCGAGCTACTGTTGTAGTTGAACATCCCGCCGCCCCAGATTGCCGAGTTTCTGCTGAAGGTGGAATCGGTCAATATCGAGTTGCTATCTTCGTTGTATATCCCGCCGCCATCCTCAGCCTTGTTATCACTGAAGGTGCAGTCGGTCAGCGTCGAGCTACTGTCGTAGTTGAACATCCCGCCGCCCCAGTCTGCCGAGTTTCTGCTGAACACACAATTGGCCACCGTCGGGCTGCCGGCCTCGCAGTAGATTCCGCCGCCACTTTCATGGTAACCATTAGTGATGGTGAAACCTGCCAGCACTGAGTTTGCATCTTCGCCACTGTGGAAATAGAAGCCGCGGTGGGGTTCTTCTTCGGTACCGTTGGGGTCAATGATACAACCCTCGGGCCCATCCTGACTCCGCACGGTAATTGCCTTGCCGGCAAAGTCGATATCACGATTGCCGGTACCGGTGTAAGTTCCGTCGAGAACAATTACCGTATCTCCATTCACGGCCGCATCGATGGCCTCCTGTATCGCATCAAACGGATGTTCCCAGCTTCCGTTCTCCTCAGGGTCGCTGATATTCGGGTCGCTTGGTCCCGGGTCGCCCTCCGCATCATCATCAACGAAGATACCAAATATGTATTCATACGCGCCCATATCTACGATTAGTGCTGTGCCGTTACCGGTATCGGCGGTGTTCGGGTCATCAATGAATCGCGGGTGACCGTCGAGGTCCCATGGGGTCGGCTCGGTAGTGTTGCTATCGCCGTCGAGGTCGGCAGTATCAGGGGGCACTGCGTTGTTGTCGGCAGCATCGATGCAGGGCGAACTCGATGTAAGATGGCAATCGCCGCCAAGCGGATCCACAAAAAGCGGGTCGGCGTCGATGTTACCCGTGCCCGGCCATCCTCCCTGAACATCGCTGTAGGTGAAGATGGCAGTGCTCGTGTTGTTGTAGTTGTAGATCTCGTCCGGCGTATCGTTCCAGAAGATGCAGTTGGTAACTATTGCTTTGGACTCGTTGTTCCACATCCCGCCGCCGTGGGTGGCCGAGTTGCCGATGAACGTGCAGTTGGTAATTATGGGGGTGTAGTAGTTGTTGTTGTGCATCCCGCCGCCGTTGATGCCCGAGTTGCCGATGAACGTGCAATTGGTAACTCTTGTGTTGCTGACGTTGTTGTTCATCCCGCCGCCGTCGCTGGCTGAGTTGCCGTTGAACGTGCAGTTAGTCACCGTCGGACTCATCCAGTCAGTATGCATCCCCCCGCCCTGGTAGGCTGAATTGCCTGTAAAGTTGCAATCGGTCACCGTCGGGCTGCTATACTCATTGTACATTCCGCCGCCCTTGGAAGCCGCTGAATTACCGCTGAAGGTGCAGTTAGTTAGCGTTGGGCTGCTGTAGTAGTTGGACATTCCGCCTCCCTTGTAATCTGCTGAATTACCGCTGAAGATGCAGTTGGTTACCGTCGGGCTGCTCTGCCCATTGTACATTCCGCCGCCCCTGGAAGCCACTGAATTGCCGCTGAAGATGCAGTTGGTCACCGTCGGGTTGCTGCTGCTGCTGAACATACCTCCGCCGTGGGTGGCCGAGTTGCCGCTGAAGGTGCAGTTGGTCACTGTGGGGCTGCTGTAGTCGCAGTACATCCCACCACCTCGGTCGTCGGGATATGCCCCGCTAGCGTTTCCGCCGGTGATGGTAAAGCCGTCGAGGACGGCCGTTGCATCAGTCCCGCTGCCAGTCACTATGTGGTAGCTGTTTTCGGCTCGAGTAGGCTCGCCCAGAAGGTCACAAGGGTCGTTTACGTCAACGTCGTCGCCATTAAGGTCGCCGCTGAGGATGGTCTCGTAGACATCTGGGTCGCGGTCGTTCCAGTCGCCGCCTGATGGAAATCCGCCGTAGATGGCCACGCCGTCAATAAGCTTGAAAGTAGCTGTGCGTAAATTATTGGGGTCGGCCAACTGCGATGGTGTGTATGTCCCCTCGGCCACCCAGATATGGTCACCATTCTGGGCCACAGTTAAAGCGTCCTGAAGGTCATTGTAGGCATCGTCCCAGCTTGAGCCGTCATTAGCGCCCATGGCATTTGCATCGACGTAATAAATGTTTTGAACTGTAAAGCTCCAGACATTGCCCGGCCACATATTGAGATTATTGACCTCATCGATTGCCCAGTAGTAAGTCTCACCGAATTCGAGGTCTCCGGGGGGAGCATAGCTGTTAGCATCCTGGTTGCCTTTGTACACGCTCATATCGCGGTTGTTCACGCTGCTAAAATCGGTGCCGAAGTACACATCGTGCCCATTTACATCTGCAGCCCATAATCCCGGTTCCCAGCTGAGGACCACATCTCTGGGTACACCTTTGGCCTCATCAATAGGTCTGGGGTTCCAGGCAATTGCCAAATCTGCAGGGACCCTCACTCCTATAAAGACCTCCCTGTGGTGCAGTGAATTAGCGTCGAAACTCACATTGAAGATAATGATGTTCCCGTCATTACCAACGGCCCCTGCATAATAGGGTGCACCCGGGGTTACAGACTCTCCGAAACTCCCATCTGGTGAAACCGAAAAGGTGCCTGTAACGGTCTCTGTTGTAAAAGTCCCATCTCTCTGATTCGTAAAGTTATAAGAGTAATTGCCGTTAGCATCACATATCACATAACCAAACTTAGCATTAAAGCTGTTTCCATCCTCATCCCCGAAACTTGCAACAGCCCAGGTTCCCTCCAGGTCGGCTGTGGAGTATGTTCTATCACCTTTTTTAATCCCTACGTAGTTACCCCAATAGTCTGTAGCCTCCGAATTGGGAAGTATCCATACCTTCGCATCTCCTGTCAGATAACCCGTGCCGGCCACGTCACTCCATACAAAGGAACCGTCAGCATTCACATCGTATGTATCTGGCCCCCAACTTTCTGTCCATACTGTTCCGTCACCGTTACAGGTTTCAGTTATAGAAGGGATATTCCCTGAGCCGTCAAAAGTCATAATACCTGACCATGCTCCGTAATTATAAGGCGGGACGGTCTCTTCAAGGTTGTACTCATACATCATAGTATAGTACTCTCCGCTCAGGTCGGCGTTACCGTAGGTCTTGGTGGTGTCAATCCTTACAAGGACCGAAAACTCCTGCCTGTTAGGGTCAATAGTGCCGTCAACGAGCATCACCTTTTCATCGGACGAGAGGATAACCCTGGTCGGTTCTGCCTCTGTCTCGCCTTCGGTAGTGTGCCAGATGGTGATAGTTCCGTCAGGATTTGACTCGGTGGTATAGGTGAAGTTCTCGGTGCCGGAGCTCAAGCTTCCATTCTCATTACGTTCGTATATGAGAGTTCCTGTACCGTCACCGTTTACGGTTATCCTGTTAGACGATGTATCCCATCTGCCGTCATTCCAGTGCAACAATTCCTGATGCCCCCATGTTCCCACCAGGGCAGAGGTGGTAAGAGTGGTATTTACTATAGTTGTCTCATTTTCAAGTATCGAAATACCTGTTACATTTCGACCAACATAGGGTGAACCTGGGGGCGGACCTACCTCTATCTCATATATCTTTGTTCCCGTTGGCAAATTACCGAAATTGTCGAAGAAATTATAATACCCGTTACTGTCAGTATTGGTGGAAAACCAATAACGGTCCTCAACACCATCGTATACCCAAACAGTTGCATTGGCTATCGGATTGCCCTCGGCATTAGTCAGCCTGCCGGCAAGTCTTCCACCTACCGGAAGCGTGAAGTCTACTGTAGTCGTAAGGTCTGAACTAACCGTTACCCCTTCAGCAAATTGAATCGCTAAATCTTCCGGTTTACTCATTCCTCCAAAGGTACACCTCAGCGACCAGGTCCCTACAGGAACATCGGTGATTAAATATGTTCCATCGGTCTCACTGAAGCCCGAAATGTCTCCTTCAAAGCCCTCAGCTGTTCTCATAGCACCCGAAATCCGAGCTTCCACAGGATTGTCCAAATAGTCCGTAACCATCCCGGAAATTGAGCCAGTCTCTATAGTGCTGACGTAGTCCAGCCGAACATTGTCGAGAAAAAGATATTTCTGGTTATTCAAATTTGCAGGTATGGGAGCGAAAAACTCGATACCCAGCTTCTCTCCGATGTAGTCTGCGCCGGGCAGGGAAACGAAATCCACCGCGAGGTTGTACATCCATTCTCCCCAGAATTCACATGGGTCGCCCGGCGGGTTTATACTTATCGTGTTGCTGTCGATTTCAACATGATTGTTATTGGCATCCACGTAGAAGAATGATGGGATAAGCTCAATACCACTGCCCCAGGGCATTGCAGCACCCAGTGCATCAAAGGTGAGCGTGTATCGCCTGCCCGGGGTGATGTTGTGGTCGAGAATCTGATATAAATAGGTGTCGTTGCTCCGCATGAAACCATAGGCGATGCCATCCGGTGCAATCGGGTCGCGACAATCCTCACAGACCCCTGGTGCGTTGCAATCTACGTCAGCGCCGACCCAGCCGCCGCTATTTGTCCAGCCCATTAACTCTAAGTCTGGCACATAGGGCTCACCTGCAGGTTCTGAACCGATACGAGTAACGCCATCAAACTCTTCTATATCATGGTCTAATACGTTTGTTGCTGAATCTATTGTTACGCCGTCGCTGAGATACAAGGTTGCCTGGTCTGGTTCTACTACAAGGGCGACAAAAACCCACAGGCTATCTGGCACAATCAGTTCGGAATGCCAATCCCAGCCATCCGGGTCATCATTCCAGTTGTACGCTAATTCATGGTTAATATCACCGAAATCTATGCCCTTTCCGAAACTAAGACCGGCAGTGCTGCTGCCATCTCGGGTAATCACTATACCCGTGTAAGTTTCTGCCTGAACACCGTCTCGCTTTATCCACGCCGATATTGTTACGGTATCGGTATAGAGATTGAGGGCAGGGATTTCGACATAATCATCGACTCCGTCAAAGTCCAGCGCATTGCCGTCATATGCGTCTGTCGTCCAGACTGGGCAGTTCGGGCAGTCGGGCATGAGTTCGCCATCGTGGCTGCTGCCGAAGCTGCCGCTGTTCTCGGCAATCAGTGGTGTGTCGGAATCATCAAACTTCCAGTAGCCGACGAGATTGGAGTCAACGCCGGCTATGGTGGCAATCTCCTCCGGTGTCAGAGCACGGTCGTAGATGCGGACGTCGTCTATCGTGCCCTTGAAATATCTTGTAGGCTCACGCTCGTATACCTGTGTCATATGGCAGAGGATTTGGCTGCCATCCTCAAAATACTCGAAGCTGAAGTTGTTAACGTCGATGGTGCCACCTATGAACTCATAGGCACCCATGTCAATTCGGTCACCGATCACGCGTGGATTCCCGTCGAGGTCTGTTTCGTTCGGCCCAGGCACATAGTTGGGGTCGCCGGCGTCGATACAGGGCGAACCCGCCAATAGCCGCAGGTTGTCGTCTTCCGTGCCGATGATATCGTCGTCTCCGTACGCGTCCTCAAACAAGGGGTCCGCATCGATGTTACCCGCACTTGACCATCCCCCCTGAATATCGCTGTAGGTTACGACAGGAGCAGAAGAACCGGGCAAAACGAATATTTGTTCTGGCAAGTTATTCCATAGAATGGAGTTTCGTACCGTAAGTGTGGAATCGGTCCAATTAGAGATCGCGCCGCCGCTACCTACAGTCACCTGGTTCCCATAAAACACGCAGTTTGTAACTATTGATGAACTATTGCTAAGGATTCCAGCACCAGAATTGCCAGCTGAGTTCCCTGTGAAGACGCAGTTCACGACCGTAACGAATGACAAAGACGTACTGGACAACCCACCCCCCATGTTTGCACTGTTCCCGCTGAAGGTGCAATTTGTCAGTATCGGGCTGCTTGAGTTTTTATTGTACATGCCCCCTCCATTTGAATTGGCCGAGTTTCCGCTGAAGGTGCAGTTGGTCAGCGTCGGGCTGCTCTCCCAGTTGTACATCCCGCCGCCGTGGTTGTCGGCCCAGTTGTTACTGAAGGTGCAGTTAGTAACTTTGGGACTACCAAATTCGTTGTACATCCCGCCGCCGAAGAAAGCCAAGTTACCGCTGAAGGTGCAGTTAGTAACTTTGGGGCTACCAAATTCGTTGGACATCCCGCCGCCTTCGCCGGAGAGAGCCGAGTTGCCGCTGAAGGTGCAGTTTGTCACTGTCGGGCTGCCGGATTCGTTGAACATCCCGCCGCCCCTATCGTGTGGGGCGGAGCTATTTGCATTGCCGGCAGTGATGGTGAAGCCATCGAGGATGGCCGTGGCATCGGTCCCGCTTCCCGTAACCACGTGATAGCTGTTCTCAGCCCGTGTCGGCTCGCCCAGAAGGTCATAAGGGTCGTTTACGTCAACGTCGTCGCCATTAAGGTCGCCGCCGAGGATGGTCTCGTTGGTTTGCCAGTCCCGCTCATCCAGGCTGCTCTCGGTGCCCGCAAACCCCCCGTAAATAGCCACGCCGCTGATGAGCTCGAAAGTCGCTGTGCGTAAATCATTGGGGTCAGTTAGCTGTGACGGCTTGTAAGTACCCTCAGCCACCCAGATATCATCACCGGATACGGCCACGGCTAAGCCGTCCTGAAGGTAGTTGTAGGCATCAGACCAGGATGAGCCGTCATTTGCACCGTCGGCATCCTCATCGACGTAATAAATATTAGCTGGTAAGTCTAAAGCAATGAATTCACAGTAGTCCAATCCTGTAAGCAGGGTTTCGACGCCGCTGCCATCAAGATTGGCTCGCTGGATATAGCCTTCACCAGTCATCAACTCACCAGTATTACAAAAATACATCTTGCCACTGGCCATGTCCAATGCGATGCTCTGCGGTCCGTTTAATCCGACGTGACCACATCTTCGACGTTACTGCCGTCAAGGTCGGCTCTCATGATCTTGTCAAGACCATAATCTGCCCAATACATCTTGCCGCCGGCCACATCCAAGGCGATGCCCCAAGGGTTGGCGATGCCCGAAGTTATGAGAACTTCCTGAGCACTGCCATCGAAATTTGCACGCGATATTTCGGGAGCACCGGTGATAATTACCGTGTAGTACACCTTACCAGCAGACAAGTCCAATGCCACATCACCAGCACGACTTGACGTAGAGATGGGGGTCGTATGAGAACTGCCATCGAGGTTTGCGCTGTGAATTTTCATACCATAACAACCTGCCCACCACATCTTGTTGCCTGGCACGTCCAGGGCCATACCTTCATTGGCATAATCCAGCCCGGACGAAATGAGGGTTTCGACATCACTGCCATCGAGGTTGGCCCGCATGACCCTTTGGTCAGTGTACGCAGTGTTCCAATACATCTTGCCGCCTGCCACGTCCAGGGCAATGCCTTGAGGATAGGTTGGAGTAACAAGGACCTCCTTATCACTGCCATCAAGGTCCGCACTACAAATCCTGTTGTTATATTCCGTCCAGTACATCTTCGCCGCACGGACATTACCAGCCATCAGCCCCACCGCAATCATCGCCAACAAAAATACTGAAATTACCAAGGAGGCTTTTAGATTTGTTGTCTTACTCATTATTGTCCTTCTCCTTTCGGCTAAATTTCTACCCGGCCAGAGAGCAACCGGCTTTTTTGTGCGTGTGTGGGGGCTCGATAGGAAACAAAAAGATGCCTCCTCACCAGCTTTCTTTAGACGTGATAATATATCTGGTTGAGAGGAAATGTCAAGGAAGTTACATCGCTTTTGTGTGTTTTTCATCACCATTTTCCCTCGCTTTTACCCGCATCGGTCTGGGCGTCTATCTGAGTACTCCTCCTGAAACCGCATAAGTGTTTTAATTTTAAGCACTTACGATTCGGCCGCCTACTGCTCGGATGCAGCGGATAAACATTATACGAAATACTGTAATAAAAGTCAACAGATTAACCAGTTCGACAGCATAGTTTCACTTATCAGGGCACTTCCTCCTGGACCTTGCGAGCCAAGCCGTAGAGTTCCGCAAACGGGAGCAAGGTGTATTCGGACGTCACATAAATGCCCTTGCGTATTTTTATGAACCTGACATGGCCGTCCAGAAAGGCCAGATTGTAGTGACGGGGCTTATCATGCCACTCCTTACCATGAGGTTTTGCCACCTCCCATTCAATCATCCAGTTATTATCTCCAACCATCAATAAAAGCGATGGTTTGGACACGTTGCCCACATTGAGGTTTTCGAGCCGTTTGTTAATCTCAATGTGAAGTTTCCTGAGTTTGCCGCCGGGAACCCATATCTGGCTCTGACCTATAAGGATAAAGTTAGTCTCATAGCTATTTCCAAAGATGTCATAAGCTAAGTCCCGGACAGGGTAACTATATACACCACCCCTGTCGGCAGGACAACGGAAAACTTTGGCTTCATCCTCTGTGCTGATATCGGGGGGTAAGTCAAGATAGTTGTTGAGCGGACGATAAAGGCTTGCTCCACCGCGTCCTCTCCAGCCGCCGAAATAGTGACTAATGTTGACTGACTGGGGAAAGGCTCCATCGTTGTCATTAAGAAAAAGATGCCAGGCTATGGTGATCTGTTTCAGATTGCTTTGGCAGACCACGCGACTAGTTATCATGCGGGCTTTACGAAGTGTTGGTAACAGAATAGCTAAGAGAAGAGAAATTATAGCTATTACAACCAGCAGTTCTACAAGAGTAAAGCCGTGGACAAATCTGCAGGCGTGAAAAACGTTGAGATATTTACGTCTCATAAGTCATCCTAATCTTTCACCGTCGGCGAAGTTTTGTCCTGCCGGTCTTCATTGGTTAGTTCATATAGTCTGCTTTTGACCTGTACAATAAGCCATTGGTCTTTTTTTAAAGGAGCACCATGTGAGAGGCACTTGCGATAGGCTTTTATTGCCTCTGCTCGATTTCCCTTTCTGAAATAATATTCCGCGATAACAAACTCTGCAAAACAGGGCTCACTCTTTTCCAGTTTCTGCCTGAATTCCTTAATCTTTTCGGTCAATGGCCTTTTGTCGAACCAAAAATCCGTAGCTGCAGCCTCTCTTTCATATCCTTTGGTTTCCTTAAAATATATTGGGTAGTATTTGAGCTGACTCAACTGCCCAGCGTCCCATGCCTGCAAGAAGTTACTAAAGGTAGCCATCCGTAGCTGTAGTACCCGTTGCTCTAAGGCAATATTCCTGGCCGCTTTCGCAGCCGATTCTTCTGCGGCGGCTTTCGCTTCTCGCTGTGCCTTCTTTGCGGTAACGTACAAGTCAAGGTTCGTGTACGAGAAGCCAAGGACAATCAACAGTAACAGCCCGACAACTGTGCTGGTATACCGGTGTCTGTTGAGGAGTTTGCGTAACAGGTAGATTGAGCTGTCTGACCTTGCTGCAATCGGCAGTCCTTTCAACCAATATTCTACATCATGCTGCAGCTCAGCGGCTGACTGGTACCGATAACTTGGCTCTTTGGCCAGAGCCTTAAGCAAAATGGCTTCCACCTCCGTGTTAAAACGACGCACGAGCTTCGAAGGTCTGATAGGCTCGATCTCCTGGATATTCCGTAATATCGTCAACATCGAACCGTTCACATCATACGGGAAATTATCTGTCAAGAGCCTATAGAGAATCATCCCGAGAGAGTAGACATCCGTCCGCACGTCGATGGCGCTCGGCTGGCCCGATGCCTGTTCGGGCGACATAAAAGCTAACGTACCAATAATTTTTCCCGGTATCGAAGTCATCACCGTCTCTTGAGCGACCTGCTCAGAAGTGTCGGTCAGCTTAGCCAGCCCGAAATCCAAAATGTGGGGCTCACCATCGGCGTCCACCAGAATATTACCCGGTTTGAGATCACGGTGCATCACACCATGTTGGTGTGCATATACTACCGCAGAACAAACTTTGTTAAAGATTGCCATTGTCTCGCGTGTGGACAGTTCTTCCGTTCGCACATATTGGTCCAGCGGTTTGCCTTGTATATACTCCATGGCGAAATAATATTGGCCCCGGGTGATCCCACTATCGTAAATCGTTACAATGTTTGGGTGTTGGAGGCTTGCGGCCAGCTCTACCTCCCGCTCAAAGCGATATCGCGCTTGCGCCGAGGCATATGCCCCCTGCAACAATACCTTCACCGCTGCAGTTCGTTTGGTGGCCTTCTGAATGGCCTTATACACTACCGCCTGGCCACCGCGGGGTAGTTCCTCAAGGATCTGGTAACCCTCGAGCATTGAATTGACATCTTTGTCAGGAATATGCGTGTCAGGCGGGGAAGTTGATACTTCCGGCATTGACTTGGTGGGGTATTCATCTTGGTTTCTGTGGATCCCAGTAGTGACTTTATGAGCGAACGCCGAGTCAGATTGATCAGAAGCGGTTATATTTGATTGGGCAGATTCTATTTGTTGTCGGCAGTTTTCGCACTGGGTTAGGTGTGCCTCCACCGTTCGCCGTTCCTCCCCTGAACAGTTCCCAGCTACGTAGCGTTCAACCAGCTCATGACTCAAACAAGCACACATATTTTCATAAATGCTTTTAGTAATGTGAAACCGCTCTTTGCAGAGAAAAACCCAACATATAGTCAAACTTTGGACCGGAATCTTTCATTGCTTAACCTCTAAATGTCCCAGGTGCGCAGCTTTGAAGTTCATCAGGAATGCTTGCCTGCACAGAAAATCACTATCATAATAATACTAAGCAGAGGTCTTAGGTCAAGAAAAAATCTACCCTACGAACCTGGCGACCTTATAAGTGTCTCCTACCTATTAGGATTCCATTAGCAGCCGCCTATTGCGCTCGCTGATATGCCAATATTTCCGCTCAAGCATTTATAATTTTTTGTTGGAGTCTATTTTGCGATTTACCAAAGCAAAAACCGTGATATCATCCTGCTGAGCCAGTGTTTGCCGAAAATCAGCCACACTCTTTGTAACTGACTGTACAAGGTTTTGCGCCGAAAGGACCTCTAAATCTGTCATTGATTTCGCTAAACGGTCCATTTCGAATAGGTCACCATCGGGTGAGCTGGCCTCAGTAACCCCATCTGTGACCACGAGCAGGCTTGTGTCGGGATGAATTGTTTCTACAACCATCTCGTACGGGCCTTCGAGGATTCCAAGGGGTAGATTAGTTGCTTTGCCTAATGGCCGGGGACGTTCTGAAGGCTGCATGATTAGCGGCTGGATGTGTCCAGCGTTAACGTAAGCCAATTTGTTTTTTGATGGGTTAAACAAACCAAGAAAGAGCGTTACAAACATATCCTCACGCAGATTTTGACATAGATGCCGGTTAACATGTTCAGCCACTGTAGATAGTTCTGAGCAGAAAGTCATAGTAGTCCTCAGGGCGGCTTGTAAGTTGGCCATTATCATAGCAGCAGGCAGGCCTTTTCCCGATACATCACCAACGGCAAACGCTATCTGTCTCTCTTCTAAAGACCATACATCATAATAATCACCACCCACCCACATAGCAGGTTCGTAGCACATTGCCACGTCAACTCCAAATCCGTGTTCCGGTTTGCTTGGGGTCAGTTTGGACTGGATGTCATGAGCAAGCGACAATTGGTGGTCCAATATCCGTCTTTCAGCCTTTGCTTCGGAAAAAAGAAGACTTTTTCGCGAAAAGTTGATTTGCCGAGCTACCGCTTCCACAAACTCAAACATTTCTTTCGGCGCTTTATTCTCCAGGATATCCAGGTATAAGGCGTCGACCGCTCCGTCAGAGTCGTTTACACGAGCAGAAAAAACAATGTGAGGTTCGCTCTCATCAACAACTGTCAATACTAAGTTCTGGTCGGAAGACGGCCTACTTCTTGCCATCACCGGAGTATCTGTTGTTCGAACCGCATTAAGTACGCATCGGGAAAAATACAGATTAGATAGTTGCGGAACAGTAGCATTTGTCGCACCACCCCCGAAACAGGAGGCAAGAACCTGGGGAGACATTGGTAGTGGGTCGGAAGGGGGGGGCAATCTCACAAAAGCCACAAGCGTATCCAATATCTCAGCTAAGCAAGAACATGCTTCAGAATACAATGCTGAGGGGCTAGGCAGTTCCAGCAAACGAGCAGTGATTTCATTGAGATGCCGGCACAGTGTGGCGGATAAAATGACATCTCGGTCAGCTTCGTAGGATATAACTTCTTCCTCTAAGCCTTTATCAATAGTTAAGCTTGTAGTTCGGGCCGACGATTCCGGAACTATCTGTTGGTCAAATTCCTGCAATAGAGATAGAGTGAAGGGAGGTATACTAATCTTCTGGCCGGGCAGCACTGCCTGTATTTTAATGCGCTGGCCTTCGACTAATACGCCATTGTGGCTTTCAAGATCTTCGATGATCCAACGCCCAAAAGGGTCCTCGAAAATCCTGGCATGAAGTCGTGATACGTTGTCGTGCTCGAGTATGATATCACAATTTGAACCTCGTCCTAAGGTTGCACCTTTGCATTCGAGCGGTACCTCCCTGGTCTCTGCTGGCCCGGATATAATCAGCTTTGTCATCGCCATATTCTTCTTATTAAACTACTTTGCTAATGTGTTTTTTTCGATTATTTCGAAGAAAAGTTTGGTAACATTCTTAATCATTGCCGCTCAAATCGCCATCAAAGCCGGTGCCAATCTCAAGCCAATCGCCCCAGAAATTTGTCAGGTCAGTGTAATTCATCATGCCAGGTTTTACTTTAACTCTTCCCAGAATTTTCGCTCGGCTTTTTGGAACTGTTCGAAGCTGGCCTCTAACTCCGAAACCATCGATTTGATATGGTCTTTATCAATCAGCCGTTTGTCGCTCGCTGCGGCCGTCAGCTTCTGCAAACGCAAAGCGGCGCTGTCTAGGCGTTCGGCACCGGCGGCAAAGGCGCCGGCCGAATCAATCAGAGTCTGTATTTTAAACTCCTTCTGTTTGGGTTTGTAAAATAGCTTCCACGGTGCCCGGCGGACATCACGGCTGGTCAGTTTGAAATTGACACTGACTTCGTCGATGTTGCTAATGATTCTATCGATACGTTCATCGTCGGTAAATTCCTTCAGGTTCTTTAGTGCCGATTGGGTGGTGTCAAGAGCAGAATCAGCTTTTGCAAGCGTCTGCTGGATTTGACCGGCTATGGCATGGATATCCTTTTCCAGCTGCGCCGCAGTGCTCTTGAGAGAAGCGACGATTGAATCGGCGTTATCACGGTTAACCTCATACTTTATCCGGGCAAGGAGACTGTTGGGATCGTCGGGGTCAAATTCGTGTTTAATCACCTCCGTTACGCTGTCGGCAAGGAACAGGTCCACCGTTTGGCCGTCCTTGATAATTTCACCTTCGCGGCCTAAATCCTCAATGGACAACAAGACCTGGCCGCCTAAAACGTTACTTTGGGGCACCAGTACGCAATCACGGCGTAATTGATATTGTTGAGGTATCTTCATTGTGAAAGACACATAGATGTCATCAGTACCTGGCGTAGTCGGGTCGAGTTTACAGATATGGGTATGTGTAATTTGACCGACCTTGATTCCGCCCAGATGTACAGGGCTGCCGTCACTAAGACCCTTCAGGCCGACCCTATAGGGGAGCCTGACTGTAATCTTCTGCTGGGCGATGGATAAACTGGACCAATCCGCCAGCATTATCACGATATAAACCACCAGCACCAATACCACCAATACGGTTATACCAACCGCAACTTCATTACGAACTTTTTTTGCCATATTTTTGTTCCATAACTGCTGTCAATAAACGTAGAGATATTTCGCTATCTCTCATGCTTGAGACTGACCATAAGAAGGTCTTCTTCATAATCGCTCGTCATTTTACGCTCCGTAATTGGACCATGAGCGTCGCCCCGTAAAAATTGCCGTATCAGTTTGTCCTGCTCGCTTTGTAATCGGTCAGGATTGCTGTCACGCAGGGTTTCAAACTCCTGCCGTGAGCCTATTTTTAGTATCCTGCCTTTATCCAGCATGCACATACGGTCAGCTATGGTAAAAGCGGAATCCATCTGATGAGTCACCACCACGCTGGTTACGCGAAGCTTTTTGGTCAAATCAATAATCAGTCGGTCGATCTGGGCGCTGGTTACCGGGTCCAGACCGGAGCTTGGCTCATCATAAAATAAAATCTGTGGGTCAAGGGCGATGGCTCGGGCCAGACCGGCACGTTTCTTCATCCCGCCGCTGAGCTGGGCCGGCATCTTGTTGGCATGCTCTCGCAAACCTACCAGTTCCAGCTTGATCTTCACCATGATTTCAATAGTGGATTCGTCAAGGTTGGTGTGCTCCCGCAGCAGCAAAGCCACGTTTTCGCCCACGGTCAGCGAGTTAAATAAAGCCGCCGACTGAAATAGAATACCAAAGCGCTTGCGAACTTCGTTGAGTTTGGCCTCCGACATCGTGGTTATATCCCGTCCGAACAGCTTGACGGTGCCCTGGTCGGGATTGAGCGAGCCGATAAGGTGTCGCAGCAGGGTGCTCTTACCGCATCCGCTACCGCCAATAACCACCATAATCTCGCCGGG
>Ga0114923_10001832_pt1 | contig 14518 bp, 11 predicted proteins | sample SumtaG_FD_89578 | JGI IMG/M metagenome (GOLD analysis project Ga0114923, IMG submission 89578) | Deep subsurface microbial communities from Indian Ocean to uncover new lineages of life (NeLLi) - Sumatra_00157 metaG | ecosystem: Environmental > Aquatic > Marine > Oceanic > Sediment | place: near...
CGTACGGATACTATGGAAGGCCAGCTTACAGGTCGTATTACTACGGACCCCACTACTACGGTTGGTAGCCGCGGCGAGGTCTGATCGCATGGAGCATCAGTGCCGTGCGACGAAAAAGGGGACGGGGCTAACTTGCCAGAACGGCCCGAAGGGTGCTTCGCACAAATTAGCCCCGTCCCCTTTTCGTCGGAGCGAACCCCGGCGCGAGTTCGCGAGGCCCCACGGTTCTGCTTGACAAACACCCCGCCCGCTTGCCTTTTCCGTCCACTCGGCGTATGCTGGGGGCTGTAGATGACATTTCTAGTTCGTTAGTGGATGGGGTCGCATGAGGGTTAACATATCGATTCCGGTTGCCGCGTTTGCCGCATGGATGTTCGTTGTCGGCGGTGTGCGTGCCGAGAATCACGAGGACTTGCCGAAGAACCATTCGGTCAAGCCGCAGTTGTATGCCACCGGTTTCGCCTTCGCCGAGGGGCCGGCTCTCGATCCCAACGGTTCGAAGCCCAACGACCAGGAACCCGCCGACTTGTTCGTGGTCAACTATCGCGAGTTCGGCACCATTGGCCTAATCACCGCTGATGGCAGCGCCGGTATTTTCTGTGATTTGCGCGAACTGGCACCGCTGGAGGGGCACGTACCCAGGGCCAACGGCCTGAAGATCGACAGCCAGGGACGGCTTATCGCCGCTGACTCCGGTGCCGGCCGGTTGCTGAGGATCAGCGCCGATGGAAAGGGGGTCGAGGTCCTGGCCGACCGCTGGGAAGGAAAACGCTTCAATAGCATCAACGACGTGGCGCTCGATCGCCAGGGAAACATCTACTTCAGCGATCCCGGTGGGTCGAGTGTGCGGGAACCGATCGGGTCGATCTATCGCTACGACATCAACACATCGAAGGTCTCGCAACTGGCAACCGGCTTCGCCTTCCCCAACGGACTGGCCGTCTTTCCCAACAATTCCGCCGAAACAGCCGCTCAACAGTATCTCTGCCTTGCCGAAAGCCAGGCGTATCGGCTGCTGATCTTCGATCTTTCAGCTGATGGCAAATTGAGCAACAAACGGGTGCTCATCGACTTTCCCACGGAGACCCGAGGCGAGATTATCGGCGGCGCTCTGAAACCCGACGGCATGATCTTCGACGCCGCCGGACGACTCTACGTGGCCATGTTCGGCGGCAGTGTGATCAACGTGATTGAAGTCCCTTCTGGTAAGCTAATTCGCCAATACACGGCCGGTGGGTCGCAAGTCACCAATTGTCACTTCCACGACGGGTATCTGTATCACACCGTGGCCGACAAGGAAGCCGTCTTCCGATCAAAGCTCGGCGTCAAAGGCTTCGACTACAACGCCACGCCGGAAACCGAATAGGCGAGCAGGGGGATGCGTGTGTGCTTGCACCCACCCTGCGGATTTGCCCGCGACTACCGACCATTCCATTCCAAAATTATCTGCCGTGGTGTCTCGATAGGCAGAGGGCGGGTTACTTGCTCGCGGAAAGGATCGCTCCGCGGGCGAATTTCGGCAACCGCCCGGCTGGCCGGTGAACCAGCGGCGTGCCAGCCGGAACTGGGAAGTAGCTTGGCTTCGCTCGGAGGATTGACCGCCACCAAGGGAGCCGCCGGGACCACGCCGGCCGGCGCATAGCTGCCAAGTCGAGCGGCCGGTTCGCGATAGATCAGGTTCGGCTCGGGGCGCGGGCGTCGCGCCGTTGGGCCGGATGCACGCGGAGCCGGGGCATTGCTCGCGAGCATCTCTTCCGCGGGTCGAGTGGGGCCTGGCTGCGGCACACGAGGCTTAAGCGGCGGGGAGCCTTGCTTGACCCATGCCAGCCAGGTGTTCTGTAACTTGCCGAGGTTGGCGAAACCGTAATTGCGGCGGATGGCCCCGCTCCAGTCGCCGTTGTTCAACGCACCGCCCATGAAAACCACGTATTTCTTCCGCCCACCGCATTGAATGAGGTACTCGGACAGCGAAAAACCCTGGGCGTACAGCGGCATTACGTCGGCTGGATACTCGGTCATGGCGAACATACGGCTGAAGGAGATGCCGCGACCCGAGCGAAGAAAACGGTCGAGCATCTTTCGGTGTTTGGCCCGTTCACTCGAATGTTCGACGCTGGTGGCCCCGCCCTCGTCGGCCCAACGCGGAAGCGGTTGGCGAAAGTGGCTGGCGTAGATCATGTGGGTTATCTCGTGCGGCAACACCGAATCGAACACGCGATCGACGGACCCCTGGATCGACATCCGCCAGCCATGGACTTCGCCCCGGTCGAATACAAATGTGGTGGCTCCGCCGGCACCCAAGTTTTTTCCAGTGCGAACGGTAATCGGACACGGCCGCGACCAATTGGGCATGGGCTTCCCCAGCCACTCGATGGCCAGGTCATGGCGATATTTCTCCGCCGCTGTGGACAACTTCCGCGCCAGCGTGGCGTCGGGGGTGTCGATTATGAAGTTGGCGCTGCGCAGCTGCGCGCCCATCGAGCAGAACAGTATGGCCGCCAGTAACGCGGCACGAGAAATCCGAGCTTCCATGCTCTCGTCCAATTCCCTTTGATGGTGAGGTTATCCGTTCCCGGCCACGGGCACTTGGCGTGACAGCGGGCACCGCGTGTGACATGCGGAGCCATGTGCAAACCGCACGCCAATCCCTGCAAAACTGCCGCTCGCCGGAAGGCAAACGATCCAGCGTGCCTGCTTGGCGGGAATATCATGCTTCCCTTGGCCCAAACTCCCAAGCACCGGACCGCCCGTGCGTTGCAAAGTTTACAAAATCTACCCTGTCCAGCCAAAATCACAAAGACCGATTTCCGGCTTTTTCTACAAACCGTGCGGCCCGTGGGGTGGGTGCTTGGTCCCTAACCCCTCGTTTCCAACCTCTCGTCCCTAACCCCCGCCTCTTGCCTCTCTTTGAACAGTTCACGTACGTCGAGTAACGATTCGGCGATAAATCTGCCGGGACCGAGAAAACACTGGGCCGTCAGCAACGTGCGGTTGATGTCGTCGGAGTACCGCCAGGGGTGGTCTATCAATCCGCCGGCCCAGCCGAGGTTCTCGATGTCGGGCTGAGGGTTGATCAAATAGGCCAGGGCCACATAGACCAGCGTACCGCCGATGACCAACGCGATCGCTTGAAACAGCGGCAGGGGTACGTGCGGAATGATCTTGTACCAGGCGACGGGCAAGCCTATCACCACGGCCACGAAACGGGCCGCCACCAAAGGCAGGCAACGACAGGTTTCGTGCTGGGCACTGATGTCGACGTTGCCAGTGTTACCCGGGTCTACGCTCTCCCCCCAACGTTCCATGAAACTCATGGTCGGGCCCTTTGATCAGATTGTTTCGGCAAATAATCGCGGCAGCCGGCTCAGGCAGCGAGGAGTCTTAGAGGAGACACGCCTATTGAAACCATAGCATGTCCGTCGCAAAAGCCACCGGCGGTGGGGTGCCTGGGGCGGCAATCGAGTGGCTGGGACTGTTAGATTCCCGGCACGGGGCCGGCCAGCAGTGCGTATTCCTCCAGCGCCGAGGTGTCGCCGGAAAGGACCTCACGGCAACTCATTTCCAGCTTGTTCATCTCACGCATGATAAACCGCCGGGCGACACGTTTCTTTCGCTCGTTCTTGGCGCCTTGCCCGAGGAACAGATGGCCCACGATCACCGCGATGGCTGAATCAACCAATCGGCGTCCCGACAGGTCGAGGTAAGAGGCCCCTTGCTCCTTAACGAACGCGATCGCTTCGGCGATCCGATTCTTGCCTTCGATCAACTGCTGCTTGAGTTCTTCCAGCAGCGGGTCTTCATAGGTGCGGTTTTCGTGTCCTTCCGCCCAGGAGTCCAGCGTGCCGGAGGAGACGCCGCGCACGGCGGCCACGATCTGCAATTGGCTGGTGCCTTCGTAGATGGTGGTAATTCGGGCATCGCGCAAGTACCGTTCGGCGGCGTAGTCCTTCATGTATCCCGAGCCACCGAGCACTTGGATGCAGGTATCCGCCACGCGTATGCTCATCTCCGAACAGTAGTACTTGCTCATGGGCGTGAGCATGCTGTTCATCCGCTTGAGTGTTCGGGAGCTCTTCTTGCGAGAGCGCCGCTCTTCCTTGTCCAATTCCGTGTTGTATTCGAGCACGCGGAGGTTGTTGCGATCGTGGTCATAAAGGCGGCCCGTTTCGTAGGTCAGCGCTCGAGAGGCCTCGATCTCGATGGCCATGTCCGTGACCATCTCCGCCACGGCGGGCAGGCGCTCGATCGGTCCGCCAAACTGCTCGCGGGTGTGGGCATACGTTCTGGCCAGCCGATATGCGGCCTCGGCAACACCCAGCGATTGGGCGGCAATTCCCACCCGAGCACCGTTCATAAGAGCCAGGATGTACGTAATCAGCCCTCGCTGTCGTTCGCCGATGAGCCGGGCCGGCGCGTTGTCATAGACCAATTCACAGGTCGGCGAGCCGTGGATCCCCAACTTGTCTTCGAGGTGACGGACCTTGATCCTCTCAGACCGTCCGGAGATGAACAGGCTGAGCCCGCGACCATCGGATATTTCCGGTTCGCTACGTGCCAGGGTGAGGAGTATTTCGGCACAACCGTTGGTAATGAAGCGTTTCACGCCGTTTAGCACCCAGTTGCCCTGCTCGTCCTGATCGGCCCGCAGGCGTATGGCCTGCAGGTCGCTTCCGGCGTCCGGCTCGGTGAGGACCATGGCGCCGGTAAGCTTGCCGGCGGCGAAGCTTGGCAGCACCTCGTCCTTGATTTCATCGTTTGCGAAGGCGTTTACCGTGTCGGCGATCCCCTGCAAACCAAAAAGGTTCATTAGCGAAGTGTCGGCGCGGGAAACGATTTCGGTGGCCATGGTGTACATAAGAAGGGGGCAGTTGATCCCGCCGTACTTGTACGGCAGGGTAAAACCCATCAGGTCCGCCCGGGACAGCCGGTCAAGATTCTGCATCACCAGCGGATTCATGGTGACCGTGCCGTCCGGGTTCAGAATGTGTCCCTCGCGGTCGATCTGTTCGGCATTCGGCGCGATCATCTCGCCGGATATTTCGCCGACGATCTCTAGTATGCGGCGGTAATTGTCGACCGCGTCGTCGGCATCGCGCGGCGCGTAGTCATACTGTTGCCCCTCGCCGTTGAAGTCGTCTTCCTGGATGCGTGCCAGCTCCCCCATGTCGATATGCTCGAAGAGGAACTGGATGTCTTCGTTGTCGAGAAAGAAGTTCGCCACGGGAACCTCCAGAGGTATCTTGATATCTCACACACGGTGGCCGCGACGGCAACCGCTTTCAATTTCGCTTATGCTTTTTCCCTGATCGCCTTTATCAGCATGGGAATGACGCTGGTGAAGTCACCGACGATGCCGTAATGGGCCACACCGAAAATAGGCGCGTCGGGGTCCTTGTTAATGGCGACGATCTTGGCCGATTCTTCCATGCCTGCTCTGTGTTGCACCGCGCCGCTTATCGCCACGGCGATGTAAAGAGCGGGCCGCACAGTGGTTCCGGTTTGCCCGACCTGATGCTCCTTGCCGATGAACCCGCTGTCGACGGCTGCCCGACTAGCACCCACGGCGCCGCCCACGACACCGGCCAGATCGTGGATCAACTGGAAGTTCTCCTTGCTGCCGATGCCACCGCCGCCGGCCACGATGACCCTGGCGCCCTTGAGGTTGACCGTTTTCGGCTCGATGTGTCGCTTGATCAGCTTGACGGCCAGGTCGGTCTCGTCGATTTGGACCCGCTCCTCGATAACCTGGCCACCATGCGACCCGTCGGCGTCCTTTAGTGCCATCACCCCTTCGCGAACGGTTGCCATCTGCGGCCAGCGGTCGAAGTTGACAATGGTGGCGATGATGTTGCCGCCGAAGGCCGGACGTATCTGCAACATCAGATTCTTGTGCTCGATCTTCGTCTTCGGATCGGTTACGTCGCTGATCTCCAGATCGGTGCAGTCGGCGGTCAAACCGGCTCGCATCTTCGAGGCCACGCGAGGGGCCAGGTCGCGCCCAATGGCTGTTGCCCCGTAAAGCACGATCTGGGGACGGTGCTTCTCGATCAGCGTATCCAATACTCGGCTGTAGGAGCCGGCCTGATAGTGGGCCAAACAATCGTCGTCGACCACGTAAACGGCGTCTATGCCGTGGGATATCAACTGATCGACAAGTTTGCCCACACCCGATCCAGCCAAAACGGCCCCCGTACGCACTCCCACACGGTCGGCCAGTTCGCGAGCCTTGCCACAAAGTTCCAGCGACACGTCGTGCAGCGCGCTGTCTTCCTGTTCGGCAAAAACCCACACTTCGCCGTCACGGTTCGGTTCGATCATAGAGCTTCTTCCAACTCGGGCGTTAACCCAGCGTTCGGTCAACTATCAACTCGTGTATCAACTGGTGGGCGCCCTCTTCGGTCGCCGGAATTTCGCTGTAGCCTTCTTTGGTCAACACAATCGCCTGAATGCGATGCACCTTGGTGGGCGAGCCGGCCAGCCCGCAACGTGAAAGATCGGCACCGATCTCGTCCAATCCCCACTGCTCCAGCAGCAGGCCGCGTTGCTTTAGCTCTTCGCTTCGCCGCTTGAGTTCCGCGCCACGATCATCATCCGAAGCGTCGGGCATCTCCGCCCTTATCTGCCCGGCCAGCTCGCACTGCGCCCTTGCCCTTTTCATCCGCATCACCCGTTTGACGGCCGCGGGGCGGGGTTGATTGGCCGTTTCTATTACAGTGACCAGCACGGGCAAGCGGGCCTCGACAATCTCCCAGCCGTTTCCCACGTCGCGGCGAATGCGAACGACACCGTCGGACAAATCGGTAATCTGCTCCAGATAGGTAATCTGGGGAATACCCAGCTTCTCGGCACACTGGGGCCCGACCTGGGCCGTATCGCCGTCGATGGCCTGCCGGCCGCAGAACACAAAGTCGAAGCGACCGATCGTTTTGACTGCCTGGCTGAGGATGTAGCTGGTGGCCAGTGTGTCGCTGGCCGCGGCGCGGCGGTCGGTCAGCAAAACAGCCCGATCGGCACCCCGAAACAGGCAATCTCGCAATATTTCGGCCGCCTTGGGAGGTCCCATGCTCAGCGCGGTGACCGTGCCGCCATGCTCATCGCGCACTTGCAGGGCCGTTTCCAGCGCGTGGAGATCTTCCGGGTTGAAAATGGCCGGCAACGCCCCACGATTTACCGTGCCGTCCTCCTTCATGGCCTCGGCGGTCACGTTGGCCGTGTCGGGCACCTGCTTAACCAGAACGATACTATCGTAGGGCACGGTCGAAATCTCCGGGAAACCGCCAAGTGTAAAACTCCGAAAGCTATCAGCCGGCGGCGGTTTGGTCAAGCCCCAATGACCTGCCTTCCCCCCAACAGAGCCAGGCAAAGTGGCCGCTCACAAGAGTGTGCGACTTTTTCCACCCCAGCAGAGCAATCGGCGGCCGATCACTTCAACCTAAACGCCCTGCCACCGCGTTGGCGGGTGGACATGCTGGGAAGGAAAAAGCCCCGGCCCCCGCATTTCGAGTCACGACGGGCAGGGCGGTAAAAGGTTAGTTACTCGGGTTATGACGGGTTTCCATCCGTCTTGCAACCAGGCTACCTCCACCATCAGCAGTCGCCGGGCAATCAGCATGCCAGAATTATGACACCAGCCGGCTGCGAGACTACTCTTACCGGATACCTTGAAGCGGGTACCGGCCTTGTCGCGAGCCTCTGCCTGCCAGCGGGAAGATTGCATCTTAGTGATGCCCATGTCGGTGAGGGTGGCCGAACAAAACCGCCAAGCATGGCCGCGTAGCTGAAGAAAGTCCTGGGGGACGAGTTCCATGTCTGGTTCTCAACACAGAAGAAGTTCGCCGAAGTGAACGAAAAATGGCTTATCGAAAAAGCACGAAATGACACCCGCCGGATCGGTATTCATCCGTCACTCCCCGCCGGTTTCCACAACCCAGATATTGCGGAATCGTAGCGGGGCGTTGTGTTTCTGCACAAAAACCGGTCCCGGCTCGGGGCCTTCCTTCTTGATCAATGCACCGGCCGATGTCGCCGGCAACTCGACGTTGTGGTGGATCAGCACGCCGTTGTGGCGTACGGTCATTCGGGCGTTCTTTACTTTCTTGCCGTCACGATACTCGGCCGCCGTGAAATCGACGTCGTAAGTCTGCCAGGACAACGGCGGGAAACACATGTTGACCTTCGGCGCGGCCAGCCCATAGATCGCCCCGCACTCACCCTTCGTTCCCTCCAGGCCGAAAGAATCGAGGATTTGTGCCTGATAACGACCCTGGCAGAAGTACCCGTTGTTTCCCCGGGCTTGGCCGCGAGCATAGGGCATGAAGGGGACCTGGAACTCGATGTGGCTGCGGTAGCTCTGGAACTTCCGCTTGCTGACGGCCGGTTCCATCAGCAGGCCACCGGGGGTCATTCGAGCGTTTTCAAAGTGTTCCGTCGACGTGCCGTCAAACAAGGCAATCGCGGCAGCCGGCGGCCTGGCGCCCAGGGTGGAACTTCGACGAACGATCCGCTTCAATGCACCGATCGTTCGACCGTCAGTACTGGTGATGGTCATAACCCGGTCGCGAATCGTGGCCTTCGTGTTGCCGTCGTCGCTAACGAACGTGGTCGCGCCGTCCGTTGTCTTACCGTCGGCGTGGATCTTGTCACCTCCATCCCAACCTGCCCCGGGCAATCCACCGACATGGCCGACGGCGTGAAACTTGCCCTTGCCCAGCGCGATCACTTGCACGCCGACTTCGATCGGCCCCTCTTCGCTGTTGACCCCCTCTTCGCTGTTGATCTTGCCTACATATTCTCCCTGTACTAGGAAGTCGGGGCCCGCCTTGGACGGATCGAGGACTGCGACTTTCGGATCGCCCGCGGTGGGCTTGCCGTGGCTTGAGGGTTTCTTTCCGGGCAGCGCGGCGATGGGAGTTGCGTCGGCCGGCAGGTCACCCAGGGCGTACTGAATTCCGTCGAGGTAGTGGCGCAAGACAGCCGGGTTCCAGAAAACCGGATGGTCGTGGCCCAGGGAACAATAGAAAACACGCCCCTTGCCGAAACGCCGAATCCAACTGACAGGAAAGTCGTTGTCGGTGCGTTTTATCCCTTTCCTGTCCATGTCGGTCTTGTCGGTATCGAGGCTCAGCAGCACTCGCACCTTATCGCGAGAGTATGGTGCGCTGAATTGATAGATTTCGTCGGTGATCTGGAAACCTTTTCCGGCGAATGCCGCGTTGAGCGGGTGGTCCGGACCCTCCAACTTGATCGTTACCTTCTCGTGCCACGGATGGCCGTCGAAAATGCCGCCGACCAATTCGGCTCCTTCCGGCCAATCGCCACCCCATTGGTCCGAGAAATTGGTTGCGGCGGCGTGAACGCCGACGAACCCCTTGCCACTTCGGACAAATTCAATCAATCCGCGTTGCAGGGCCGGATCCTTGAAGTAGGTCATACGGTTGGAGTTGTTCAAACAAACCGCGTCGAAGGGCTTGAGGTTCTCGGCCCGGAAGATGGAAGGATCCGTGCCGTGGACGACTTCGAAGGCGCCCGTCTTCCTGCCCATCAGTTCCAGGGCTTTGGCCCCGCAGGCAGTGGCCGTATGATTTCCCTTGACCAAACTGAAGACGAGCAATTTTCGGGGCGTTTTCGCTTGCGCTGTCGCCGTGGCGGGTACGGCAGCCTCGATCTTGGCAAGTTCTTCGGGAGAGACTCCCAGCGAAACCTCGCAAAACAGCATAATGCAACCGCTGGCGACAAAGGTCGCAAGGATGAAGCCAGATCCCGAGTAGGTTTTAGTCATTTTCGTTCTTCCCTCCTCGCAAACGCGAGACTATTCGGTGCCAACAACAGTCGTTACGGCCTTGGCCCATCTTAACAAGAACGGTCCGGTTTGCAAGTTTTTTTGCATTTGTCGTCAGATTGCGTTAGAATCGACCGCAACCGGATCCGCAGCTGCCGCCTGCGGAAAGGTCGTTTACCTCAACTCAAGTCACAATTGCTCCGGCAGTCCGTCACCAACCTGACATAGAACATGACGGTACACACCGCCGGACCCACCACGAAGGAGATCATCCATGCGCTGCAAAGTTATCGATTCGAATGTTCGCTTCACAAAGTCCTGTTTGGCCACGGTCGTACTCGCCGCGGTGTTATTGGCCGCGGCTGGCAGCCCTACAGAGGCCGACCAGAAATCGTCGGACGAACCAGCCAAAGTTGATGCCAAGGCGATGGCAACCCTGGTGCAAAGCTTCGACAAGGTCGAGAAGCAGAAGCATCCGTGGGGGTGGATCCGCTGGCTGATGAATTCCAAGCTCGACCCCAAGGCGGAAATGACCTTGGGTATCGTAGTGATCAAACCCGGCCAGGCCAATCCGATGCACATCCATCCCAATTGCGAAGAGCATCTCTACGTTCTTTCCGGCTCATGCGAACATCGACTCGGCCAAGAGACGGTCGTTCTGAAAAAGGGTGACGTCATTCGCATTCCCGCCGGCGTTCCACACATGGCCCGAACTTTCGAGAAGGAATCGCTTAAGGCGATCATCGTCTACAGCTCGGGTGACCGGCAATTCGAGGTAGTCGAGGAAAAGCCCGTGCGTTAGCACACACGTTTCGAGAATCCAGGCCTTCTTCAGGACAAGCCCGATGAACACAAAACGAACACGACGACAATTCCTGGGCAATGCGACTTCCGCGGCGGCGGTCGGTTGGGCCGGTGCCAAGCTTTACGCCGCCGACGCTCCGGCGAAACCCGGGCCGAACGAGACGCTCAACCTGGCACTGATCGGCTGCGGCAATCGGGGACGACAGTTGGTCCGCGAGTTCCAGAAAGTGGACGGCGCACGAGTGATCGCCGTCTGCGATGTGGAGCGAAGCCGCATGCTCCAGGCTCGCAAGGAAGCGGGCGGTTCAAAAGTTGCAACCTATCACGACTTCCGCAAGCTACTGGAAAACAAGGACGTCGACGCGGTTGTCATTGCCTCGACCGATAACTGGCACTGCTTCCACTCGATCTACGCATGCCAGGCCGGCAAAGACGTGTATGTGGAAAAACCCCTGGGCAACTCGGTCGCCGAGGGACGGGCGGCAATCACCGCCGCCGAGAAATACGATCGGATCGTGCAGATCGGCACACAACAGCGGAGTTGGGATCACTACCGGAAGGCCGTCGAGATTATCCAGTCGGGCCGCCTGGGGGAGATTTCGGAAGTCAAGGTGTGGGACTACTTCAACGTCCACCCGGGTTTCGGTTCGCCGCCCGACTGTGACCCGCCGGAGAACTTCGACTGGGATTTCTGGCTCGGTCCGGCACGGGCGGTTTCATACAACCCGAGCCGCCACCGCAACTGGCGATGGTTCTTCGACTACGGCGGCGCGTGGCAGGTGCGATGGACGGTGCATCATTACGACATTGTCAACTGGGCCATGGGCGTGAAGTGGCCCCAGACGGCAGTCGGCTGCGGCGGCAACCTCTGCTTCGAGCCGACCAGCACCGAGTGGCCCGACACGTTCTCCGGCATTTGTGAGTATGCTCCCGGCCCGGTCGCCAAGAAAGGTTTTCTGCTGCAAGTAACCGTGCGCAACGGATGCCGGCGCGAGCACCGGGCGCATTGCAAGATATTTCACGGTACCGAAGCCTCGATGATTCTCGACCGGGGTGGATACACGATCACGTCGGAATCCGGCCGGCCGGGCAAGGAAGAGTCGTTCCGCGGTCGCGGCGATAACCATGCGGAGGTCTTTCTGCAAAACGTTCGCAACCACACCAAACCGCTGGCCGACGTCGAGGCCGGACACCACGCCACCAACCCCGGACACCTGATGAACATCTCCTGGCGCGTGGGCCGCAAGATTCGCTTCGATGGAGAGAACGAGCGGATCCCCGACGACGCCGAAGCAAACGCCCTGCTGACCCCCAAGGTCCGTTCGCCCTGGTCGATGGAACCGTGAGGAGCTAGGGCTTTGTAACAGCAATATTGCCAGGTAGAGATATCGGGTGCCATGCTCACGCTTGCGTGGGCATGCTCGGCAAATGATGTTTCCCGGGGCGTACATGCCCACGCAAGCGTGGGCACGACACCCGTAATGTTAGGTTTGACAAAGCCGAGGACCGTACCTTCGATTCCCAGGAAAACCCAAACCGGGAGAGAACACGTGAGCGAACATGGTTCCAATCGTCGCAATTTCTTGAAAACCATGGGCATAACCGGGGCCGCGATTTCGGCCTCCGCGGCGCTGCCCACGAGCGGGGCATCGGCGCAGATCGCAGCGGCCGCGAAACGCTCCGCCCTGGACGGCATGGAGGTCGACGTCCTGGTCGTCGGCGGCGGGCCGGCCGGCATGGGGGCGGCGCTGGGTGCCGCCATGCAAGGGGCCAAGACGTTGCTGGTCGAAAACCATTCATTCTTCGGCGGCGTGGCTGCCTGGTGCCTGGGTATGCCCATCAACCAGATGCGACCCGAGAGGAAGCCGCGATCGAAGGTTCACGAGTTGGTGATCAGAAAACTGCTGGCCATGGGCGATCAGGCAATCCGCATCGGCACACACCAGACCTGGTGCAATGTCGACTACCTGAAAGTCGCCCTGCTCGATGCACTTGAAGAGGCCGGCTGCAAGTACCTGGTCGACAGCCGGGCCGTCGACGCCGTGGTTCAGCGGAACCGCGTTACCGGCGTTGTCATCGCCACCAAGCGGGGGCTGGCCACCGTGCATGCAAAGAACGTGGTCGACTGCACCGGCGATGCCGACGTGGCCTACTACGCCGGCGCCGAAACCATGAAGGAAGTCGGCAATCTCTCGCCCAGCACTCTTTGCCTTAACCTGACCAACGTCACAAAGGAACAGGCCCGAGGGGCAAGCATGCGCAAGGTGGCCGCCAAGGCCCGCGATAAGTATCCGCTGATTCCCAAGAACTGGCGACTGAACCAGGTTTCCAACGCCCATAGCTTCTACATCAACCACGCCGGCACACGGGACATCGGCCAGTTCGATGCCACCGACCCCTTCGAACGCTCGGAAGCCGAATGTGTCAGCCGCCGCCAGGTGTTACAGATGGTCCAGGCCATGCGCGAGTTCGGCGGCGAAGAGCTCAAGGACATCGAACTGATCGGCACCGGGCCCCAGATGGGTGTGCGCGAGACGCGACGCGTCAAAGGTCTTTACGTTCTGACCGAGGAAGATGCAATCAAAGGGCACAAGTTCGACGACGTCATCGCCTGGCGCAGCGGCTTCCTGGATATTGGTTTCGTGCGGATGTCGAAAATGAGAGTTCACGACGTTCCCTATCGATCGATCCTACCGGAGAAGCTCGACGGGCTGCTGATGGCCGGGCGCTGCATTTCGGCAACGCACGTGGCGGCATCGGCCGGCAAGAGCATGGGCAACTGCGTGGCCACCGGGCATGCCACCGGAATCGCCGCTGCACTGGCAGCCAAGAAGAAATGCACCCCGCGAGAACTCGACGTCGCCGAAGTACAAAAGGCGCTCCGCGCAGACGAAGTAGACCTCGACCGCGGCGGCGGCGACCAGCCCGGCTTAGACAGCCGCGGGTAACGACAAACCAACACCAATACACGCACCAAAAGGTTTTGCCATGAATCTCCAGTTGCGATACTCGTCGTGCGTCGTTGTTTTGGTTGTCCTATTCATGGTCGCCGGTGCATCTGGCGCTGCTGCGTCACAAGCCAAGCAGGCCGTTGTCTCTTGCGAGGAGGCATCGGCGCCGATATCCTTCGCCGCCGAAGAGGTTCGGGCGGCATTCAAGAGCAGTGGTTTCTCCGTTCAGCAGAAGTCGTCGTCTGATATGTCCAAGGACGAGACGCCAGTCCAGGTGGTTCTAGCTGTCGGCGGCAAGCTCGCCGAACAGGGCTTCACCGTTCGTAAGACTTCCGGCAAGGGCACGGTCGTACTGCGGGTTGTGGGCGCCGATGCCGTTGGCGCGATGTACGGAGGACTGCACCTGGCCGAGCAAATCCGGCTAGGCGGCGGTATTGAAAACATCGCCGAGACCGATCGTAGCCCCCATATCCTCCGTCGTGGTATCAAGTTCAACATCCCCTTGGACGCGAGAACGCCGAGCTTTGACGACTCTGGAGATGCCGCGCAGCGGAACTGCGCAGAGATGTGGGATTTCGCCTTCTGGGAGGAGTTTCTCGACACGCTCGCCCGACACCGCTACAACACCTTGACACTGTGGAACCCTCACCCGTTCCCCTCGATCGTAAAGTTGCCCGACTATCCCGACGTCGCCCTGGACGACATCTGCGTTACCAGTCTTCCACCCGAGCAGGCTTGGCGACGGGGACATCCCAGCTTTGTGTCGGACCAGATCAAGGCCAATCTCAAGGTGATCAAGCGGATGACCATCGACGAGAAGATCGACTTCTGGCGGCGGGTGATGCGTCATGCCAAAAATCGCGGAATCGACGTCTACTTCATCACCTGGAACGTGATCGTCAACGGGGCCGATGGCAAGTACGGCATCACCGACGAACAGGATAACCCCAAAACGATCGCTTATCTGCGACAGTGTACCAGCCAG
>Ga0114923_10001833_pt1 | contig 14516 bp, 13 predicted proteins | sample SumtaG_FD_89578 | JGI IMG/M metagenome (GOLD analysis project Ga0114923, IMG submission 89578) | Deep subsurface microbial communities from Indian Ocean to uncover new lineages of life (NeLLi) - Sumatra_00157 metaG | ecosystem: Environmental > Aquatic > Marine > Oceanic > Sediment | place: near...
CAGTTTCACAAATGGGTTTATCGCATTGCTGACAAATCATTGGGATAAAAAGTCCGACATTTTCCCATTTAACAATGTGAATTCTTGCTCGAGAGGGATTTGAAACTTTTTCTTGATATAAAGAACAGACGATCTCACAGAGACGACATCCGGTACATTTTTCGGAATCAACAAACAATATTTTTGGCATTTTATTATCCCTCGACTTTATATGATATGAGATGGTTCTTTTTCAATTCCGAGTTTCTGAATGGTTTCAATAGTTGGAACTCCGTTATCATTCCACCCATGGAGAGTATAATATTCATCTAACATTTTTTCAAATTTCTCTTTATTTATTTTCCTGTCTCTCACTCTAGGAAGACCAATTGGAGTTGCTTCTTTGAAATAGCGTTCTGGCAGAGCATCATCCTTTCTTGAAAATCCTTCCCTATTATTAAACATTCTTTCAATGGTATAAATTCTTTCACCAATTTCCATAAGTTGAGAAGTTGTATATTGTATTCCAGAAACTAAATAGATCAATTTTGAAAATTCATCCCATTTTGGAGCATGTACTGCTAAAAAAACTGTTTGAAATTTACATGTGCCAAGAGAATCTGTAACTGCATACAAGAGTTCTTGCCACCAGACCATACGACTCTTCCCCTCATAGGATCGATAATCAGAGGATATAGGTGCTCCATAAATTTCCTCTAAAAAATCCTCTGGTAACCCATAAAGATCAATAGCTGGTCGACCTCTCAAATGATCGGCACCTCGAGTTGAGGTGGCAATACCTAAAGCAAAACTCGGTGTAGGACGCTCATCTGAATGCAAGTTACTCATATCTTTTACTTGGATAGCATAATATTTTGACTCCTGTCCTATCTTTTCGATTGCTATCTTAAATCCATCAGCTAGTATATTACCAAAACCTTCTCTGTATGTAATTTGTCGTATAAGCTCAAAAAGTACCTCTTCGTCACCCCATTCAAGCTTAAGCCCGTTTGTTATTTTTTCAGTTATTATTCCTTTTTCGTAGAGTTCCATTGCCCAAGCAATGAGTCCTCCAGTTTCTAAAGTATCCAACCCATACTTGTTCACTAAATGATTTGCAACCAGCACAGTTTCCATTTTTCTGCAATCTACCATGGTTCCGAAGGCACCAAGCGAAGTATATTCTGGACCCTCCGCAAAAAAAGGGGCAAAAACACCCTCTTTTAGAGTATAACGATGGCGACAGCTCACGGGGCATCCAAAACAGCCAGACATCCCAATTGTATATTTATCCATTTCTTCAGGTTCAATTCCCCAACCTTGCTCTAATTGGTTAAGTTGAAAATTCCTTGTTCGAATCAATCCTGTAGTATTTGTAGTGCTATAAATTACTAATGTTCCCCATTTTGATGCTGCTCTCGAATATCGGTTCTTCATTACCATATCGATCATTTCTTTACAGTAATCCAATAACTGTTCTGGATGAGTAAATTTTATATCCATTGTTCCACGAGCCGCTACTGCTTTTAAGTTTTTTGATCCCATAACGCATCCCATTCCTGTTCTTCCAGCAGCATTTTTCATTCCTGTTCTTACATTGGCAAAACGTACAAGATTTTCACCCGCATTTCCAATTACCAAGGATTTAATTTCCTCATCCCCATGATCTGATCGAATCAGAGCTTGAGTTTCAAATGTATCTTTGCCCCATAGATGACTTGCATCTAAAATTTCAATTTCTTCATCATGTATCCATAGATAGACAGGTTTTTCCGCCTTCCCTTTTATCACCAAATGATCAAATCCAGCCATTCTCATTTCGGGAGCAAAAAAACCTCCAATATTAGAATCACCAATAGCTCCTGTAATTGGTGATTTTGCCGCAATATCACATCTTCCGCTCCCAAGTGCTGGGATTCCAGTAAGTAATCCTGCACCTATAAGTAAAACATTATCTGGGCTTAAAGGATCAATTCCTGGTGATAAATGATTATAGAGAAGATACATATTTATACCTCTACCCCCTAGAAATTGAGTTCGAATCGATTTTGGAATCGATTTCTTGGTAATAACTCCTGTAGATAAATCAATATAAGCTATTTTTTTCTCCCAAACTATAATTTTTCACCTTTACTTATTAATTTCGCTTAACCTTTAAGCTCTTATTTTTTTACTGCAATGGGAATTTGTGCCCACATTTGAAACAGATTTTAATTCAGAAGATGAGTTTTCTATAGTAATCACTGAAAAAATAAATGTTATTTACTTTTTATTTAAAGTATCCATTAATTTTAAATATATCAACGAAAAACTAATAATTAATAAATAAATCTAAAATTATGTAATGAAAACCTTTTATTAGTAATAGAATGATTAATGTAATACTATATACTTATGGTATTGCCATAATAAGTATTAATCAAATTTATCTTTTTTAAAAAAAGTGATGCATCCATGAGTGAACCTTCTAAAGTTAGATGTTTAAATTGTCTAGATCGCTTTCAAGTCCAACCAAATGTAAAAGAAGCTATGTGTCCTCGTTGTAAAATTAAATATAGGATTTCTTGGCCATGGCCTGGTCAACCTAAGGTTCGCGGTTTAGCAAAATAAATCTTTAGAATGTAAATACATATAACTTCAGCTCTATTTATAAAATTAACAAAAAGATCTAATGATCCATGGCTAATCCAATCAATTCTGTAATATCACAGATTTTAATTAGATTTTTAGGAATAGAACTAATACGAGAAGCAAACCGGAAGTTTAATTGGCATTGAGGACAAGCTGTTGTTAAGATATTAACATTTGTTGGCAGAAAATCTTCTCTAAGTCTTATTTGTGTTGTTTCTATACTTACTTGATTATTGAATGTCCAAAGGCCTCCTCCTCCTCCGCAACATCGAGCATAATTTCTATTCAGTGGCATTTCAATAAGGTTAAGGTTAGGGATCGCTTTCAATACATTGCGTGGGGCATCATATATTTTACTATGTCTTCCAAGTGAACATGGATCATGATATGTAACATTTAAATTTAATGGCTTCAGCTTTATTTTTTCTTCCTTTAACAGTTTTTCAATATATTGTGATGTATGTAGTATCTCACATGGTATTTCAACATTTAAGATTTCAGGATAAAGTCGTGTGAAGGTGTAATAACAACCAGAACAAGGAGTTATTAAAGTTTTAGCCTTAGTTCTTTCAATTCTCTCAATTACTTCAATCGCATCTTTTTTTGCTTCATTCCATAATCCTGATGAAATTAAAACATAACCGCAGCATCCTTCCTTTTCTCCTAACATCATGAAATCGACATTAACGCGGTTTAGAATATTTATGAAAGCTTCAGCTGTTTTTGGGGTTCGTGTTGAAACAGTACACCCTAGCCAACACAAATTATCTGCTGTTTCTTTTAAAATAAATTTAGGAACATTTTTTATCCGAGAAAGGCGTCGATTAACAGGTATAGCAGAAGGGTCTCCATGCTCAAAAATATTATTGCTAGCTGTATGAAAAACCTCTGGGACTAAATTTTTTTCAGCTAATTCATGCCTTAAGTATAGTATTGCTTCATGAAACTCCAAATCTTGAAAGCATTGGGCAAAACACAGTCCACATTTTGTACATGAATATAATATATCAACAATTTTCTCTGATAAAGTAAATTCGCCCTTCATTATTCCTCTTCCAATCAGCATTCTTCCCTTCGATGACCAGGTTTCAACTCCTTTAAAAGAAGGAGCAACGGTACAATATCCACTACATGTGATACATTGTTGACATTTATTCAGAGTTCCTGCGAAAAGTAGGTTTTGTACCGCTAATACGAGATTTTTATAGGTTCCGTACTCGTTAATATGAAATTTCTTTAAGTTTGCGATGGTCTCATTCTTTTCTACTAGTTTGTTATAACAAATTTCTAATTTAGGTATTTTTATATTGTCTAGTAAAATTAAGGTCTGAAATGATTTGTTAATAGTAGGTGGAAATTTTTCACCTCTTTTAATTAATATAGCTTTTTCTCTTGCAACTAATTCTAAAACTTCGTTTTCTTCCTTCGAAGAATAAACTCTAACCACTATATCAGGCTTAGGGTAATTTTGATATAGAAAAACCTTTTCAAAGGAATACACATAGAGATCTTCTAAATCTGTTAATATTTGACTCTCATCTAAAATTTTTTTTAATTTATCGGCAATTTGATGTTTAGATTCCATTCTTGTCACCTGAATAACGTTGATTGAAAGTCATTAATAAAATTATATATTAAATCAAAACTTCCATTGTTTTTAGATTAGATTAGGAATTATTAATAAAAAATTTTTAACCTTCCGATTAAGTTTTATAATTATATTGGAAAAGATTTTTAATACCATCATAATTTTAAAGACTTGATGGTAAACATTATACTAAAACTAATGACAATATTCTCAACTGATGTTGGATTAACGGAGATCGATTATTCGAATGTGGAGACATTAGGAGATGTAATCGTTCAATTCATGAGTGAATATGGAAAGAAAATAAGGAACAACTTTATAGATTCACAGGGAAATTTAGAGACTCATGTAGTCATTCTAGTGAATGGTCGAAATTATCTATTTTTAGATGGATTGAAAACTAAATTAAAGGATGGAGATCAGATAGTCATCTCACCTCCGCTTTCTGGGGGTTAAATACCCCCAATACAATGGATCTGAATTTTATATTTTTATCGAATAATAATCGTAAGATATCAATGCAATGGACCCCTAGATCGCGTTAGGAAAAGAGAGAGCTGGCGGGGGCTCCCTCAATTCCTTGTTCTCCGCATTAGAGGATGGCATGTAATTAAGTTTGAGAACGTATTTAAGATGAAAAAGTCTATTGACTTACTGATTTTCAACGCGTTAGCCCTAAATTTAGGAAAAAAAGAGAGATGGTTCATAGAATCCCTATGATAAGAAGAAAGATGGGGAAGATGGTTGTTCCTTATCAACTATTTCCTTCAATTCTGGTGGGCCATAATAAGATTCCACATAGACATAAATTTATATTTTTGGATGTAATATGGTATTTTATGAATCAAATTTTTACCTTTCAAACCCCAACTACCCCAACAATTGATCAGGTTGGAGGAAAGGGACTTTCACTCATTAATTCTGTAAAAAGTGGATTTAATGTCCCTTCCGTAGTAATTTTATCCGCTGATTTCTTTACTAAATGGATTGAACATGTCAAATCAACATCAGAATGGCAATCATTCACCCAATCAAAAGGGGACGCTTTAAGCGCTGCTGCAGATAGAATAAAAAAGATTAGTCAAACGCTTGAATTTAATGAGGAGCAAAAACAAGTGCTTTTAGAAGTAAGGGACTTCTTACGATTAGAGGAAATCTCACTCATGGCTGTGAGGTCCTCCTCCCCCGAAGAGGATCTAGAAGTTGCCTCTTTTGCCGGAATTTATGAGACAGTTCTTGGAGTGAATGAAAGTAACTTAGATGAGGCTATAAAGACTTGTTTCGCCTCTGCCTTTGATGGACGAGTGCTTACTTATAAGGAAAAGAACGGGTTTGATCCTTATGATCCGAAAATTGCTGTAGTAATCCAAAAACAGATAGCTTCAGAAATATCTGGAGTGGCTTTTTCGCTGAATCCCGTTTCAAACGATTATGATGAAGCTGTCATTAACGCAAACTTTGGATTGGGGGTTACTGTGGTGGACGGGATGGTGACACCGGATCAATTTATAGTGGATAAAGTAACAAGTACGATCATTGAAAAAACCGCTGGAAAAAAGGATGTTGCTGTCTACTTGAAAGTTGACGGAGGCACAGAAACAAAAAACCTTACCAACCATACAAAATTATGTCTTTCTGATGACCAAATTGTAGCCATAACCTCATTAGTAACCCGAATCGAAACCGAATATAATAAACCGATGGACATTGAATGGGCATATGAGGGGGATACTCTCTATCTACTCCAAGCCCGTCCCATTACTACATATTATAAGATCCCTCAAGAGTTAATTACGAAACCCGGCGAACCTAGAAAACTTTACTTTGATATCCTCCTAACCGAACAGGGTTTGGTTGAAAATATTAGCCCGCTAGGTGTTGGAATATGGGATTTGATGGCGTTTGCTACGATGAAGGAGAAAGATGTTAAGAAAATCATGGATATCGAAAATGGAATGTATTGTGCGGCAGGAGGTAGAGCTTACATAAACTTTTCAAATGTCTTTAAACTTCCAGGGAAAAAAACGATAATCAATAGTATTAACTTAGTGGAGAATCGTGGTTGGAGAATTTTAAATGATCTCGACCTCAAGCAATATACACCAAGTAAACGTCCAAAAGGATTATTTAAGATTTATATAAAAATGGCTTTTGCGATGTTTAAAAAGCCCTCTCGAATTTTCCGTGCAATCAGAAAACCAGTGAAGTATCTCGAATTCTTCCTCGAAGAAAATAAGAAGTTAGAAGTAGAATTGAAGCAATTCTACCAAGAGAAACGTTCCTTTGAAGACTGTACTTTTGAAACCTTAAGTAGAACTCTGATGAAGATGACTGTTAATCACATGTATCAAGTTTTAATGCCTGCTCTTTATGCTACAATGTTAGCTCGTTCTAAAATAAAAAAGATGTTTAAAAACGAACCACAATCTGTACAAGATCAGTTAGTATACATTGAAAATTCTCTCCCCCAAAATGTTACCATTGAAATGGGTTTGTTATTTTACGAACTATCGCAGTTCCCTGAGATTTTAAATACGGATACCCCGATTAAATTTATGCAAAATCTTGAACAGAATAAATTATCTCCCGAATTCTTAGAAAAATGGAAAATTTTCATGGATCGATTTGGATTTCGTCATCCAAAAGAAATTGATGTGGCAACTCCTCGATATAATGAAAGACCCAAGGATGTTTTTAATATGATGAAAACAATGTCTACAACTGTGGATTCGGGAATTAACCCCGTTCAAAATTTTGAAAATGGTGTAACAAGACGCGAAGATGCTGTTAAAAAATTAGAGGAAATCTTAGAAAGGAAAAGTAATAAAAAAGTTAAACAATTTAAAAAAAAATATAATGTGGTGAAAACTTTTGCCGCTCATAGAGAAATCCCTAAATATTATCTAGTTATGGCCGACTATTATATAAGGTTAGCAGCTCTTGCATTAGGTAATAAATGGGTAAGTGCGGGACGATTGGACAATGTTGAGCAAATATTCGACTTGTATTCTTCTGAAGTAAATCAAGCAGAAAGAGATGAGACATTAGACATCCGTAACTTAGCAAAGACTAATCGCGCTTATAACGCACAGTTTAATACAAAACTAGATCCTCCCGTTTGGATTGATTCACGCGGCCGAATCTTGACTCTGATTGAGGAACCAATGAACGAGAACGAGCTTTCTGGTACGGGTGTCTCTCCTGGTATTGTTAAAGGTCCTGTGAAAGTTCTGATTCGTCCTGATGAAAAACCAATACTTCCTGGAGACATTTTGGTAACGAAAGCAACTGACCCGGGTTGGACAATGCTTTTCTTAAACGCTGCGGGAGTACTCCTGGAGTCTGGTGGTACATTGCAGCATGGCGCTTCTGTCGCGCGTGAATCCGGAAAACCATGCATAGTTGGTATTAATCGCGTAACAAAAATTCTCAAGGATGGACAGATAGTAGAGTTGAATGGATCTACGGGAATCATAAAAATATAGATATTAAAAAAATTCCTGAAATTTCAAGAATCTTTTTCATTGAAATTAGACTCTGAATTTACCTTTCCAACCCAATTGTAAATTTATCCAATCTGCGATAACCGCAGGCTTATCTTGCCCTTTAATTTCAATTGTATGATGTGAAGTGAATTTCATACCTCTTTTAACTAATTCGATTTTCGAGATGTAAGTAACATCTCGAATATCACCAATATACACTAAATATAATAAAAAACTGTAAGATTCATAAAATAAGTAAATTTATCCAATCTGCGATAACCGCAGGCTTATCTTGCCCTTTAATTTCAATTGTATGATGTGAAGTGAATTTCATACCTTTTTTAACTAATTCGATTTTCGAGATGTAAGTAACATCACGAATATAAGAACCAACTGGAACTGCTGATATAAATCTTATTTTATCAAATCCATAATTAACGATTGATTTAGCATCTGTTACATAAAATTGCATGGAACCTTTCTCCCCATCTTGTAAGGTAAAGAAACCTAGCATAGACAAAACAAAAAAACCATGAGCGACTGTTTCTCCATAAATTGATTTTTTTGCTCTTTCAGGGTTGATATGAATAAACTGATGATCTTTTGTAAGATCAGCAAATTTATCTATTGCTTCTTGGGTTACTTGATACCAATTTGTACGAAATTCTTTTCCAATATAATTCTTTATTTCAATAGCTTTTATCTTATCGACCATTTTCACTTCCCTTATTTCTTTAGGACTTCCAAAATTTCTTATTTATAATTATTTATAAATTTTCTTATTTAATTCAAATTCAGTATTAAGTATTCAAGTTCAAGCTTCTTCAAGTTGTTCAATAAAAGCCTCTATAGCTGTCCTTGATTGTTCATCAGAAAGACATCTTACATCGTTTAAATCTCCGTTTATAATCAAATTAGGTACACCCGTTTCTATTTCAAGTCTTTGAGGCATTCCATAGCGAGCGTTAGTATTATGGGGACATGTCTTTGCATCGTGAAAGATAATTCCATCAATTTTAAAGAATTCTGTCATTTCCCTAAGATATTTTTCTTTGTACTCATCAGAACGTACTATAAACAGTTCAGTATATGCTTTCGCCATACTTCGAAAAGGATCTCGTTCATTAAATGCAGAAAAAATCCAACTATTACAATAAGTTGAAGCAACAATACATACTTTAAGACTCGCAAATAGCTCAGAATAGTGCCTAAGTCTACCCCAAATAGGCATTCCTTCCCAATAAAGTCTATAACATTCATTATCTACCGCTCCGATGTTATTTTCTACTCTCTCTTGTAATTCTGCTAATAGAATTTTATAATAATCCACAGCTATTTGAGTTCCTCTTAAAACAACCGCAGGTCCCATTTGAATGGTTCCATCAAAAAATGTGATGGGTGAAGGTATTGTAGCTGCTGTATCTAACACCTTTTTCCAAAGATCAGAACATTCACGGGAGAGTGACACAGTCTCTTTAAGTTTATCAATATTAAATCTAATTGTGGAGATCTTTTCTAACGGTTCAATAATTTCTTCCATCTGTTGTGCTATAAATTTAATGTGTGAGTTCGTGACTATGCCTACACTTCTAGGAGTAGATATGCCAACTAATGGAGCTTTAAATTCATTAGCAAACCAACTAAACCAATCTTGAACCTCTCTACATTGATTTGTATTAAATACTAGCACATCTGGTTTTGGGATAGATTTGATTTCAGGGTACACTCTTGATAATGGTGTAACATTTTTTAAATATGCACCTATATCAGCAGTGAGATAAGAGCATACTTCAGGTGAGTAACCTATTGCGTTAGCATATGGAATAAGATCGGTTGATATTCTTGAGGAACCTAACAAAGCACTATGGTTTTCCGGGAAATAAACTTTAAAATCTAAACTTCGTAAAATTTCAACAGGACCTACACTTGAACACCAAGCAATTTTCTCATCGTCACTTTTAGTAGCATGATTTAACTCATGATAATAATCAGCCATCAATTGCTTTAATTCATTAGTTGCTGCTATCCTCTTTCGATACAATTAATACACCTCGATTTTGATCAGAGCACAATACTTTATGAAAATTGTAAATAAATGATATAAGTTAGTCAACTAATACTTCCAAGATCAAAGCAGCGGCGGTATCCCCAGCAGCACATCCATCTGCTAAACCGTATCCTCCTCCATTTAATACTAATTCTTCAATTAATTCGATTATTACTCTCAGCATTGTAGGTGCTTGGGGATGACCAAATATAAGTGAACTTCCGTAATTATTCATACTTTTCCAATCGATATCCATCTCACTACAGAAGAACACGTCATTTACAGCAAAAGGGTTATGGGTTTTAATTACTGATATGTCTGCTATAGAGATATTAGCTTTTTCTAAAGTTTTCTTTGCAGCAGGTACAATAGCCTTGGCCATAAATCCTTTCTTTGTCTTATGATCACCATATGATACAATTTTCACCTCAATATCTTCCCTTTTCCTTAAACTCTTTGCCTTTTCTCTTGTAGTCACAATTATACCACAATTACCATCTGCCGGATGTGTTTGAGTTCCATAAGTAACTGTACCACCTGGAAGTATAGGTCTAATTTTTGAAAGTCCTTCCATCGTGGTTGGATATATACCTTCATCTCCTTCTACAGTAGCTAATACCTTTCGCCCAGAGCGATCTTTAATCTCAATTGGCTCAATCATGTATTTTCTTTGGAATGCTCTATTATCCTTTAAAGAGTCTTGATATTGATTATAGCGCATTAAGGTAACCTCATCCTGCTCCTTTTTTGTAATACCTGCTTCCTTAGCTACATTTTCAGCTGTTTCCAGCATAGAATTTTTCGCATAAGGATCATAACCAAAATTATCAAATACCCAGTTTTCTGAATCCAACGTACTACCAGGTGCTTGAGGATTTGGATACGCGAGATGTGGTCCGTTAGAGCATCTATCCGCACAAATAACGAGGACATTTTTATTTACTCCCGTTTCTATATGCTGTGCAGCCATCGAAACAGTATTAGTCCCCGTAGCGCATGCTTGACTGATAACAGGGCCTGTAACATGTTCAGCTCCAATCATACTTGCTAGCCAAGGACCTCCATAGAAACTATTAAGTTGTGGGATAGTAATTCCTAGTATAAGCTCATCAAACTCATTAGGGGAAATTTCATTATTATTTAAGAATCTAGTGGTTATTTCTGCTGCAAACTTCATAGCATGGAGATTTTGGAAACTATTCTGCCACCTACTAAAAGGTGTACTCCAATACTGACCATACGGTATGTATGCATTTTTAAAAGGCATTTATTTTTTCCTCATCAAACTTTAAATTATATTCTTGATCTTGATTTAGTCATTATTATTTTGTTTATTAAATCGTTCTCGTAATATGCGATGAATTACTTTTCCTGAACCGGTTCTAGGCATCTCCTCTGATGTAATGTAAATACATTCTTTTGGGAGCTTAAATCTTGCTAATTTGTCTTCGCAAAATTTGCGTATATCTTCAGTCATTTCCTCTGTAGATGTCAGCTCTTCATTTAAAACACAAACTGCTGTAACCTTTTCTCCCCATTTGTAATCTTGTAATCCTATTACAGTGCATTCAATTACATTTGGATGTGTTACGATAACTTTTTCAACTTCAGAAGGATACACATGCTCGCCGCCAGTAATTATCATATTAGCTTTCCTATCAATAAGGTAATAAAATCCATCTTCATCTTTTTTACCCATATCACCTGCGCTAAAAAATTCTCCCTTAAAAGCCTTTCTAGTCTTTTCTGGTAATCTATAATACTCATCAAACATTTGTGGACCGCGGGAATATAATTCGCCTATTTCTCCTACAGGAACAGGATTTCCATCTTCGTCTAAGAGTTGAATACAATCAGTTCCAATGCATTCTTTTCCAATAGATCCCAACTTGTTCATTTGATCTTCAGGTCTAAGAAGTGTTACTAGACCAGCCTCCGTTGATCCATAGGCTTCAAAGAGTTGAGTCTCTTTAAAAAGGTTCATTACATCTAACTTCATTTGTTTAGTAGCGGGAGCAGAAGAGGTCAGTAGTGCTCGTACAGAACTTAAATCGTATTTTCTTTTAATTTCTTCAGAAAGGCTTAAGATTAGGCCATAATGAGTAGGTATCATTGAAGTAAACGTTACCTTCTCTCGCTCAATTATCTTTAAAACTTCCTCAGGATCAAACTTATTCTCAATATGAATGTAAACTGGTGCTCCTAAGTAAGTAAATACAAATGAATAAAATGTAGAATTTACATGAGATAATGGCATTAAGATCATTCCATAATCTTGGGGAGTAAAGGAGAATTCTGCTTCATTAATCAAAAAAAAAGCAATATAAGAACGATGGGAACGTATCACACCCTTAGGTCTCCCAGTTGTACCTGATGTATAAAGAATAACCCACGTATCTTCTGGATTAACTTTAATAGGAGGATAAGTTATTTGCCCCTTTTCTACAATATCTTCATAATTTTTCCATAATAATCCTTCTGCAGGCTCATCAGCGATTAATACCAGTTCAACATGATCTACTCCAACTTCTTTAGCATTATGCCATATTTTCTCAGTGTTTTCACGAAATTGGGATTCCACAACTAATACTTTTGCATCTGAGTTTTTTATTATGAAAAAAATGTCATCTGGAAGGAGACGAAAATTTAATGGAACGATGATAAATCCTCCCTTAGCAGCAGCAACATATATTTCCATGAATTCAATTGAATTATTAGATAAAATTGCCACTTTATCGCCTTTTTCTATTCCACTTTTAAGAAATCCATTAGCGAGTTTATTAGTTCTTTCATTCAATTCTTTAAATGTTAATTTCCGCCTTGAATCTTTCAAAGCAAGTTTATTTGGATATTTATTAGCATTAACATTAATAATCTCACCAATATTAAGCCATGTCATTTATATAACCTCCTTTCATCAATCTGACTATTTAAATAAATTATTTCTCAGTTTCAATGACTCAGAACGATTTCTAAAAACATTTTAATCTTGTTTTAAACATCTAAGTTAAATAAAAAAGTTTTCCTTTTCCCATATTTATGGGAAAATCATCAAGTTTTTACTTATTCAGAGGTAACTGAGGTAACTACTTGCTTTCCTCATAAATACCTTAAAACAATAGTTAGTCCAACTTAATATAAAAATGTGATAAAATAAAAAATAGGAAAAACAAAAGTTTTACATTACTATAACTTTTGCCTCTCCATCAGTAACAACTTCATCTTTTTGATTGTAAACCTTTGTATCTACATCAAGAAATTGTAATACTCCACTTTTACCTTCTTTAGTATACTTTTTTGTAATTGTTGCCACAGCTGTCAGAGTATCACCAATAAATACGGGTTTTTTAAAGATGACTTTTTGGGAAGCATATAGCGCTCCAGGACCAAATAGATGAACACCTAGTACTGCTGAAATTAAAGCAGAACTAAAAGCTCCATGTACAACTCGTGTGCCAAACATTTGGGTCTTGGCAAATTCCTCATTAATATGTAAGGGATTGAAATCACCTGATATTCCCGCAAATAAAGTAACATCTGCTTCAGTTATTGTTTTTGCAAACGAAGCAGAATTTCCCTCTTTAAAATCTTCAAATTTAACAACTTTAAGATTTGACATAAATTAATTTAATGAAAAAATAGATAAAAATGTTGATTAAATGAACATAATAAATATTTAAATTATCTAAAATCATAAATGATTATAAGGTGAAATTTTATGGCACTTTCTCTCGATGGATGGCTTAGTGGTATTTCAGCTTCAATGGTGGTCATTTCTGGTCTAATAATTGGATTGTTTTGTATTTACAAATCAAGAAAAACAAACGCAAGGCTTCTTTTTCATCTGGGTATTGTAATTCTTTGTCTCTGTTTCCCATGGTTGGGGGAATTAATAGATTTTTTTACAATTCTGACCACGGATAATAATATGGATAACTCCTATGGATTGCATGGACTTGTTAACTATGTTTGGACTCCAATAATGGGTTTAAGTGCTACATATATTGGTGTTGAACTTATTAACCTTAAGAAAAAATGGTATATTCTTTCAATAATTATTGTAATATGTTTTCTTGGTGAGATAGTTCTTTTTTATACCATCAGTTAATATCTTATTATAGGACTAAGGGAAAGAAAGAGTGAATTATTGTCAGAATAATAAAAAAAGCAACAGTGACTAATTTTTATTCCTTTCCTGTTTGACATTTGTTTTTTTCTTGAGGGTTTCAGAAATGCATTTGAGTTTATACTTTAATCTTAATATGTTTATTTAGAGCTTTAATAATATTATTTTTTAGATTGTTGATTGTAAAGGGTTTTTCTTTAAAACTTATCGCTCCAAGAGAAAGGGCTTCTTCTTTAACGCTAAGATCTGCACTTGTAAAAATAATTTTTGCTTGTTTATTTAATTGTAATATTTCTTTTGTTGTTTCAATTCCGTTTTTTTTTGGCATACGATGATCCATTAAAATAATATCTGGTTTTTTTGAAAACGCTTTAAACATTGTAATTGCTTCATCTCCATTGCTCGCTGCTCCGGCCATTTCATAGCCAAGAAGTTTTATTATTTCTTCATAAAGAAATCGTACGGAGGGTTCATCATCAACAATTAAAATTCTAATCATCTTTAATTACCTCCGGAATTAATATTATGAAATTACTTCCTTTTGAGCAATCATCCTTAACTCTATTTTCAACCCAAACTTTTCCCTCATATTTTTGAATAATTTTTTTCACAAGTGATAATCCTAAGCCCATTCCATGTGTACTCTTATCAGCTCTTTGA
>Ga0114923_10001834_pt1 | contig 14512 bp, 18 predicted proteins | sample SumtaG_FD_89578 | JGI IMG/M metagenome (GOLD analysis project Ga0114923, IMG submission 89578) | Deep subsurface microbial communities from Indian Ocean to uncover new lineages of life (NeLLi) - Sumatra_00157 metaG | ecosystem: Environmental > Aquatic > Marine > Oceanic > Sediment | place: near...
AGCAGCGCACGGCGCATACCGACCATTCTTGAACGCCTCGCTCTCAACTTGGAACGTGCGCTTAACAATGATCTGCTTGGTTATACCTTGCTGCTTGTAGAGCCTGTACTCCGCCAAGATGTCCCTGAAGGTATCGGAGACACGGCAGCGCTCGTGCGCCATCTCCTGCTTTACCCTACGGGTCATCTTGTTGCGCGAGGTGATGCTACTCTTCATCTCGCGGTTTTCTCGCCGGATCTCGGCGATGTCGGCGATAACCTTCTCGAAGTCGACCTTGGATATAGTTATCGTCTCTTCCGCTGTTGTGTCGGGATTACTATCCTTAGCATCCTCCACCGACCCCATAATCACGCGGTCACGGTCTGGATCTTTCACCTCTTCCGTTGCGACAACCTCGTGCGATGTTTCGGCGATTGCATCCATCTCTGGTTCGTTGATGGTCTCCTCGTCTGCACGTAGAGCGCCTTTAACGATTGCTCGCATCTGAGCCTCGGTCTTGCCCTCTGCCCGTGGGCCTAGGATTTCGACAAGAGTCTCTTCGGGTAGGTCGTCGACCTGTTCGTATTGTAATGCCATGGTTTCCTCCAAATGAATTGGGTCCGCTGCCATGTGGCAGAGAGTATGAAAAAAAATGGGGGCGGTTAAGCCCCCATCAAGTGGGTTGCTCCCGTTAGGGAGCGGGGGGTGCGAAATCGTTATGCCTCAATGCACCAGAAGCCGTGAGCCTGTAGGTACGTTGTGGTAATGTCGCTCTCAGCTAGGTTGAAACCGGCTGTAAGTTTTGCAGGTAAACCAGCGTTGCTTCCTTCAGCAACAATGTTGTTAGTGTCCGAATTGTTGGATAGCGCTAAACCAAGAACGTCTCCCTCCTCGATCTCTAGCTCGTGCAAGAACCCTGTGATACCTTGGTTGGCGTTGTTGATAGATATAGGTGTGCCTGCAAACGCAGACACTCCGTTTACCATGAAGTGTAACTGACAGATGCGATTCCCGCCAGCAGCAGGGCTAACCCGGATTGAAGCCGACACTCTAGCCCACCTCTTACCTTTCCAGGTCACCTTCCATCGGTGATCTTCAGACACCACTCCGTTCTTTACGATTCCATTCTCGTACTGGTTAGCCGCGAACACAGAAGTGGTTGTACCAAGCAAAACGGGAGTAGACTGAACTGCGATAACTACCGTCTCAGCTGTGGCCATAAACGCCAAAGCACCGAGTCGGAAACCTCCGACCTCGGCACCATTGGACCCGTGCTGCTGAACGTTACCCTCGGTAACGCGCAGCTTGCCTACTGTTAGCTCTTCGTATTTAGCCATTATACGACCGCCAGGTTACCGGCTTCGTCAGCCCAAACGTTGTTGGCTCCCGCTGGGGGAGTTTCGTTTGCGCCTAACAGACCTGCGAACAGGTATGTTGAAGCTGAGTCGAGACCCATTGTGATGGTGTCCTGCTCGCAGTCAAACGTGCTTAACTCGAGTGCGCCCGAGAATGTGACGTCGTCCTGTTCGCAATCGAAGATAGACGCGGCCAGACCGCCAGTGAAGTTGACAATGTCCTGCTCAACGTCAAGCAGAGAAGCCTCGGCGGCTCCCAGCATCTCAACATTATCTCCCGGAATGCTGACAGCGGATCCCGCATCGATACCGAGCGTGATAACATCCAGCTCCACATCGAAGGTCGAAGCCTCCAACGCGCCTGAGTAGGTTACATCGTCGGACTCTACGCTGAACGTAGAAGCAGCCAAGTCACCAGCGAAGGACACGTCGTCCTGGTTGTTGGTGTACGAGGATGCCGCGACTTCTGCGCCTGCTCCCATTACGATATCATCGACTTCGGCGTCGAACGAACTCGCTGCTAGTCCAGAGCTGAGCGTAACGAGGTCCGACTCTACGTCGAACGTACTACCCTCTGCAGCACCAGTAAACGAGTTGTCGTCCTGCGCAACGGCGAACGTTGATGCGGCTAAGCCGCCTGAGAAGGCAACATCGTCCGCCTCAGAATCAAACGAAGATGCAGCACCAGCTGCTGTGTATTCCACGTCGCCGCGGAAGTCAACGGCACCTGTGAAGATGCCATCGCCTAAAATAAAATTCTCTCTCCAAGCCATGTGATAGTACTCCTGCCCCAGTGATGGAGACCTTGTATTGTGTACCTAACTCTTCTGGCTGTTAGGTTTAGCCTTAAAATATTTCTGCAGCTCGTGCAGCTTTAACGGTTCGCCCCGCCCGTGTAGTCTGGCGTTGTCTTCTGGGGACAACTTACCAACAAACTTGCGTGGCTTCTTGGCGAAATCATCGCGCCACACTAGCCGGCGAACTCTCTTCGCAGGTTACCGTACAGGCTGATGGCGCGAATACTAGCCATCTCGCTTTTTTTACAGAAGCCCATGAGCTGCTGTATTTCTATCAACATGTCTCGGTGCGCAGCGCTCTTAATCAGAGACTCGATCCACGAGATACCTACGACGCGTGTGCCCTTAGTGACCGGCGTTACTCGGTGCAGCACGCCGCTCGGGTAGAGTAGTGCCTGTCCCTTCTGGACCCTGACCCTGCTTGTCTCACCGTCATGGTAGAATAGGTGATCGCCACCTTCGTAGCTGCTAGGATCGGACAGACCTATCACGACCGTGAAGTCGGTGCGTAAGCCGCCCATGTGCGATGCGTCGTTGTGCCATCCGTAGTTCTGACCGCCAGAGTAGTGGTTGAACTGGAAGTATCGCATCTTCTTTGGCTGCACAACCATAGCGACGACCTTGCTCTTCATGAGCAGCCCTTGTAGGTACTGTGAATGCTTGCCCACGATTTTGTCGTGATGCGGTCGCAGCTCTGTGTGCTGCTTGACGTTCTTAACGAAGGTCTCTCGTTCTTCACCGCCACCATGTGGCTTGCGAAACTTGATATCTGACAGATCTGTCATGATTAGATCGATGACCTGATCGTGTAGTAAGTTGTCGATGATAACCATGCCGTTCATACTTCCTCCCCCTTATTCAAAAGACCTTTCTTGATTGATGCTTGAGTGCTGAGTGGCAGATCGCCGGACTCTCTCAACTGATCGGCCAGCTGTTCGCCAGTGATCTTACCGGTTTTCAGATCGGTGATCTGATCTCTGGTTAATCCAGGCATCATCTTAACGTTTTTCATCTCGTCGATGATGTGCTTTTCACTTCCTTGGTCTTCCTTCCACATAATATTCTCCTGCCCTTTCGGGACCTTGTATTGGATTGAAATGTATACCTATAGGGTGACAAACTGTGTTCAATTTGTAACCCTATAAGTATACAAAAGAATGGGGGGAGGATGACCTCCCCCGCTTACATCTGTTGGTTGTTTTCTAAAGCTTACGCCTCAGCCGTTACCGCGTTCTGCGGCATCACGTTAGGATCGCCAGTGTACTGTTCGTACGTTCTGCGACTCTCGCTACCCTTGAACAGGTAGTACGTGATCTTCCAGCGACCTGGAGTTGCTTCCACCATCATCGCCTGCGCGGAGACCGTCATGTCGACGAAACTCTCGGCAGTATTGACCATGTTGAAAGGCTCAGTCGTGGCAGAAAGGCCTGCCTTGAGCACGGATGCAGCAGCGTCAGCATCGCCTTCGTTGACGATACATGTGGCCGTTAAGCCTTCAACGCCTACATCGTAGATGGCACCAGCAACACCACCCGCAGTCAGGGCCTCGCTGAAACCGCCGACCACTAGGTCGCCAATCTCAAGAGGACCGTCGATGCGCATGACATCATCGGCTTCGCCATCCTCACCAGCCCAGAGGATTAAAGCCTCCGAGTCGATGAGTAGTGTGCGCTCTTCGAAAGGTCCGTAACGGACTGAATAACGCTTGATACCGGGCTCGTAGCCGGCTGTTTCGAGAGAGAGATCTCCCGTTTCTAGTGAACTCGCCATGATTTGTTTTTTCTCCTATCCGGGTTTTTGACCATGTCTACCTTGTCAGGCGGGTTTGGTACCGGAACCGGTTAAGGTTCACCACGCTGGTCCTTACGGGCTGTAAGGACCAGTATAATGAACAGATTGTGGCTTTACTTGAAAGCCGGTGCGTCGACGAGTGCGTCCGCCTTGACTACCTGGTAGCCGTAGACGTTAAGTCCACGGATAGCAGCGCCGAAGGTGTTCTGCAACTGTCGGATTCGCTCAACTTTCTTGAGCTGTGAGGCAAAAGCGACGGCATGCTTCGTACCGAACAGGCTGTGCGTAGGCACAGCTGATGTCGCGACACTTGCGCCAGCCAGGATGTTGCTCTCGTAAAACATGAAGCCGGCAATGGTGCCAACATAGTCGTTCTTAGAACGGAGCACGCTCTTGCTGTCTCCAGCTAGCGAGGCGTCCTTAAGGTCGGACTTGCTGACTAGACCAAACTGCCACGGAGCCATGACGCCCCATCGACCTTCCTTCGGAACGTTAAGTTCGTCAAGATTGGTGGCAATATCGACGATCAGCTCTAGCACGTTGACCTTAGTCCACTGGAGGGTACCAGTGTCGGTCGTCGCGGAAGCATGGATGTTCGCGAGAACATCGTTGTCGATTGCGATCTTCATCTGGAAGTTGGCGTCAGTTGTCGCCTCTTCCATGACTTTGATGTCCATTTGCGCCTTGTCGACATCGTCGCACTTGAACGCAAACATCTTCGCTTTGTCGATGTTCAGCGTCAGCTTCTCGTCTTCGAGATCACTGTACGAAATGTCCTGGTTGACAATGTAGTCATCCACAGGAACGGTTGGACGGATTCGGATATGAACGACGGAACCGCTCTCCTTAATCTCGCCTTCCCAATCGGTATTGGTGATGGCGGGAACAACAGTCGAAGCATAGAACTTCGCCTGCATACGCATACTCCACACTTCTGGAATAAAATTGCGCTGTTGGAGATTGTTTCCCGTTCGTGCTACACCAGTTGAAGCCATGTTGACTTTCTCCTAACTTGGTGTCACTGCCAGCCACCCTCAGTGGCTAATGGTCCTTGTATTGTAACGGGTTTAATCGGTTATCCGGCCTTGAACCATGGCTAGCATTACGTCCTGTTGGTACTTCTCGCCTTCTTCCGAAAGAAGCCACTGCACCTTCTTGGGATCTTCACTGATCGCCTTGATTGATGCTTTGGAGTATGTCTTGCCTTTGCCTGCGCCGGGTGTGCGCTGCCGAGCACCTTTTGAAAGAGTAGGCGACGCAGCTGCGCGTGCCTGTTCCAATTTGCTCGGCGTATCGCTGGGAGCTGGATCTTCTCCGCTCTCGTCACCGCCTTCAGCCACAACTTCCGTGCTCTGGGTTTCTCCCGGCACTGGTCGTCCAGTATCACGCTTGTAGTTCGTGATAATCTCGGCGGTTTCGTCAGAGGTTGCTCCCTCGTAGATAGCGCGCCGAATGTATGAAGGTTGGGTTTTTAACCAGCCTGTCCATTCGTCTGACACCTGAATTGTTTCAGCGTCAGGATGGATACTTTTGATCGAGGACATGAAGTTGTCCTCGCTTCGTTCTGCCTTAACGACCTTCAACCCCGAGTTAAGATCCTCTCGGAGCTGGACGTTCTCAACCTGGGTGTCGTGGATGTCCTGAAAGACATCAGCCAGATCGGGGTAATCCTTTTGTAGTTGCGCAACCCTGTCCTTGGACAGCCTTACCTTAGTAGCTGCTACGGTTGCAGTCTTGCCAGACTTAAGCTGCGCTCGCAGCGCGTCGTTCTCCGCCTGCACATCGTCAGCGATCTTCTGCAGACGCGATGACTTGCCGGTAGCCTCGTGCATCTTCTTCTGTGCATCGAGTACGCGCTTGTCTGTTCCGGTGACCGGCTTGCCTGCCGCGTCGCCTGCGTCGTCGCCCTCTGCAGCTGCAGCATCGGATGCAACCTTCTCGGCAGCGATCTCCTCGTCTGTCTTAGCGGGATCTCCTGCTTCGCCGGCATCATCGCCTTCAGCTGGTGCTGGGTCTGCGCCCTCCTCAGGTTCGTCTTCGCTGAGGTCGTAGTTGGCGTCATCGAGCGTACCGGCCTGGTGTTCTTTTAACAGAGCTTCAGCGTCTGCATCCAGTTGTTCTGGGGATTTGTATCCCATGTCTTCCTCCCGTGCGCGTGAGCGCAGAATGGTTGGTTAGTCGTCACTTAAGGGCTTGACGACAAAGCCCACTTCTCCCCTGATCCACTTATCACGAGACCATGTCTCGTTGTTGATCTTGCATATAGCGCGAGGCCACAGCTCGAAAAGAAATCGTAAACCTTGGCAGTATCCCGACAGCCTGTCGCTGTTGACGAGTTCCATCTCATCTCTCGTCTTGATCAGCTTGAGCGCAATGTAATGCTGCATCAGCGCCCAGTCTTCCGGCATAGCCGTCGAAATGTTGTTAATCGCCTGCGCGATATTCTCATCCATCTCTACTTTAACCATGCTACCCCCCGGTCATATATATGATGTCGTGCGCCTTCAACAGCTCACCGACCTGTCGCTCGAACTCAGCCTTATCGATATCGATAGAGACCGAGTGCTTGCCGTTAAACTTCTTCCCCACCAAACCCTTCCAGTAGTCACCAATGTCTTTCGGATTGAAGCTGTAATCTCCGATAACGTAGGTGTACTTGTCACGACTCCGAGCCGCGGAGATCATAGTCCAGTAGCCCATGTCGATCATCTTGCGCAGCTTGTTTCTGCTGAGCATCTGAAAGTTCACCCACTCTAAAAGCTTCCAACCCTTACCGGTGTTCTCAATCGCCAAACACCAGAGGTGTCCTCGGTAGTGATCATAGATGATCCAGTCTTTCTGGCTATTCACCTAGCTTCTCCTGAATCTTTTTAAACTCTTCGTCGGTGGCCGTGTACTTGCGCCAGTCGTTAACCCACGGCTGTGACAGTATCCTGTAAACAAACTCGATGAACCGCTCAACTACGTTCACGCTTGCCACCCCTTTTTGCTAGATGTGTGGCAAGGTCACCCAATGAGTACACCCATCGCAAGAAGTATGATCAGTGAGATAAACAAGATGTTGAACGTAGTATCTTTTTCTTCGTTGTCGTCTTCGCGTCTCATGGTCCTGGGCTCGTGTCCATTACGTGCCTGTTACTGGCGCGACTGGTGCAACGCCCTGATCCATGCCTGGTCCGCCTGGTGTTGCGTCAGCTCCAGCTCCACCGGCTCCTGCCGGCCCCGCGGGAGGACCACCGCCTGGTACAGGTGTACCCATGCCTCCCGCTGCTGGATCCTGACCCAGCATATCCTGACCTGGCACATCAACCTCGTCTGGGTTCGGAGCCATGTCATCGGGATCGATGTCCATTGACGAGCCGGCCTCGCGAAGAAGCTTGGCTCTGTTCTCAGGTCCCATGATTGGGAAGTCGATTGGGTTGTTGGTCATCTGCAGCAGCATCACGATACGCTGAGACTTGATTTCCTTCGCGAGTAGGTTGGTGCTGCCCACTGCCTCAGGCTCGAGGTCGCCCTTAATTGAGTCGTCGTCGCTCCAGTACATGTTGAAGTGGTACATTGCCTCGATGAATGGCTTAACCATGTACATGTCGATGTTCTGAATCACACCCTTGATGTCCATGCTCGCCGCTCCCATCATCATGCTCATGCCGCTGGCTGTCTTGCCGGCAGCTCCTGTTACCGCCTGGGATCCGTGCGTATAAGACGGAATGTTGGTTTCTTCGTCCGCGAACTGACGCCAGATCTGAATAATCTTCGCCATGCTCTCAGTAGTGTCTGGAATATTCGTGAAGCGCACAGCAGGATAAGCAAGATCACCCCCAGCACGAGGCCACACACGCCAAGGCACAATCTCCCGAATGTCTTCGTTCGCATCGAGTTCGATAAGGTCAACAGATACTTCCACCTGAGGCCCCGAAGAGAGCGCTGCGTTGTTGATGAGTTCTCTGGCTGCTGCATTGACAGTCTCCTGTGAATCCTTCATCAAGAAGGGAACACCAACACCGTACTGAGATGCAAGCACCTCTTTGTAAGGTACGAGCTGGTACATGTGATGGTTGGGCTTCGTGGGGCTCACCGTCGCTCGGATGGTGATGCCGCCGCAATGCCACACGTTGCAGTAGTAGCTCTTGTTCGGTTCGATGTCCTCGGTCTCGAGGCCTGCCTGTTGAAGGTCTAGACCGGTGAGCCATCCCCAGTATTCGATAACATCATAGCGTCTCTGTTGCCCTCCTGCGTATGCGTTCTGATTTGACACCCAGCGCAGCTCGATGTCGGTGTAAGTTTCCCAGTGGTTGCCCTCGGGATACTTCTCGCGCAAATCCTCGATGGCTTCCTTAATGAAGTATGGCTGTTCGGCCAATTCTTCAACCTGGTGCAACAGCATCACGTGTCGTTCGAATACACCCTGGCTCTTCTCTTGTTCGAAGGCGTAAGGATCTGGGTAGACGTCAAACAGAGACGGCGCATCGATCTTTGGTAGGATCTTCTCTTCTTCTTTGAGGTCCCAAGTGAACGCACTGTCGTCGTCCATCTTCTTCATGCGCACCCACTTAGGGCGCGTCTCGATGCCGATCATTGGCCCCTTGAATACTCCAGTACCAAGCACACACATCTCAAACACCATCTGTCTGAAACGTCTGCGGTACCTAGCGAATTCAAGCTGGTCCTTGATGGTCATCTTCATGCGCTTGGCAGACTTCTTAGCTACTTCCTCTTCGACCTTGTCCAGCTCCTCCTCGTCTGGTTCATTGCCGCTCATGCCACCGATCTCTGGGGTGACCATCATCTGCTTGACGATCATCTGCTTGATCTCTTCGCGCCTTTCCTTGTTCAGGTCTGGCATAGGCGAGGGCTTGAGGTCCCAGTGGTCTTCGGTCCCCAGCATCAGATCGCAGATGCGATTGTAGCTGGTGTCCGTCTTCATTCGAGTGAGCTGTACGAATACCTTGGACTGGTTCGGCTGCAGCCTTTCGCTTTCATTGTATTCGTACAACCCATGGTAAGCACGAACCCACTGGAGCCAGTCATCCTCGATCCAGCGTCGGGCTTGAAGCCAGTCATCATATCTGTTCTGTAACTTTGCGCCGAGGTCATCACCGACGGTCTTAGCCTTCTCGCTAAGCTTGGCGAACATGTCCTCATCGGGCGCTTTGGGACGCGATGGCTTAGCGCCTTCAGGTCCGCCCTCTTGCTGGGCGTCATGCTGTGCGGGTCGCTTATCGAAGTTATAACTTAGTAATCCGAGCGCACCTGCTGTTTGAGCCATTAAGGACCTTCGGGGTCGCCTCCACCAATGACAGTTTCAATGCCTCCGATACATGGGACAGGAATAGTGTCAATGACAAGACCAGCACCACCTTTACCCCATCCGTCTCCACCGCCACCGCTAATGGTTCCAGGCTTAACGCCCATCATACCGAAGCCACCTGCGTCTGCAATGCGTGCATCGCCACCGCCACCTTGGAAAGGAGGTCTGATTGGTCCTGATCCGGTTTTAATAATGGATTTGTCTCGCATGTTCTCTCCTCTGTTAGACAAGTAGCACCCTGTCGATGAACCATTGGGGGTAAGTTGTTTTGCGTTGAATGGCTTTGACCCCAATGCCATCGGACCTTAGGCTAAGTATGCGCACCTCCGCGGCTTGCAACCCGCCATCTTGCTGGGCGATGCTCTTAAGTTGTTTTGCTTGCTGCGCTGATGCAACGGCCACGGCCATACCTCTTGATGAGCCAGCGAGCCACTACAGCTATGATGCCGGCGATTGAATAAGTTTTGTTACACCCGTAACAGTAAAGGTCGAGCACACCGCCTCCGTTGCTTGGCATGTTGACCTTGTGGTCAAGGAACCTCAGCTCGAACGCACGGTTGCCGCAGTCACACTCAAAGAATTGCGTAGTGTTCTCACGTGCAATCCTAATCACGCGATACGCGCTCTCTTCTTCAGCCACTTGTTAACAATGCGGAGAGACGCGGCGTCAGTTGGTGCGTCGTACACTACTGGTTCATCTAACGCGGAAGCTACTGTTACCTTGTCTTCCTCGACAGTGACGGCAGGATGGTTGATTAGGTTGGGCCAACCGATCTTTCCGTGCCTCAAGCTCTTCTTGATACTCTGCCATGCAAGCTGTGAGTCTATGTCCCATCCACGCTCGAGTAGCATGGAGAAGATCTTCTCGGGATCATCGATCATCTGATCGAAGTCAATCACCACCAGCTGAGCTACGCGATCATCCTGGGAGATACGCTGTATGCTGGTTAAGTGTTTGTCCCAGTAGTCCCTCAGAGAGGCTGGCTCTTGCGGGTGAGCCAGATGCCTAGCGTCGTAGTCGCGCACCATGTACACCACGTGTATGTTGGTGATCTGCCGTGGTATGTTGTCCACCAGCGTTGAGTCGAACTGCTTGACCACGTTACCCAGCACGGAACCGTACTTAAGCTTCCCACCCATCGCCTCGAACACCTGGTAAGGGTAGGCGCGGTCGGGGTGCTTCAGCGTGCGATAGTGTCCCTTGATGCCGCCAGACATCAGAGCCAACATCATCGCGGTCGTGCCACAGTATGTCTGGCCGGCTACGACGTAGTTCTTCAGCTGTGGAAACACACAACTGCTTCCTATGGGTTCGTAACGCTTTTCCACCTCAGGACCCCACATTGACCTTGCTCCATCGGAACCCAAAGACCAACCGATGCATGAGCATGTGAAATCGGTTAGGCTCGTCGCCCTTATTGGGACGGAACGTCAAGCTGGCTTCAACCAGACGACACTCCCAGTCGCTTTGCGGTGGTAACACATCAAGGATAACTTCTTCCTTAACACCCACTTCTTCAGTTTTTGGCTGTTCTGTCATCGCTTAACCCCCTAATCTTCTTGGTTGTCGTCTCGCCGGCAGATCCGGTACCGAGACATCAGTGTGTGGCTTGTGCGCCTTGATGGGACTGTCTTCCCTCAGCTGCTGCACAGCACGCTTCATATCATCAACTGTTCGTATCTCATCCAGCTGCTCTCGAGCTGGCTTGACCAGTACAGGTCCTGCCGCGTTAGTCGCGGCCTGGAATGATCGGTATAGCTTTTCACCGTGGTGTAGGCCAGACTTGGTAGCAGCGATGATGCGCTTGCGTACCTTCTCTTTCTTGCCTACTGCTCGAGGCGTTCTCCTATGGTAGAGAAGTGATGCTAGCGCCCGGGCGATCACGTGATCGTCGTGCTTACCATTCTGTGCTTCTTCCTTGGGTGCCATGTGTGGGTTGGTCTCGTTGAATTTGCGCACAAACGTACCCATTTGAACCCACGTCTTCTTGCTAACGATGACATGGGGTTCGTTGATCAGGTCTTCATCGAGTTCAGCAATGAGCCTAGGCTTCGAATTCTTAGTTGTGTCGAAACCAACTCGCCGCTCTGAGCTGCCATCTCGATTACGTCGTTCGGTGTAGTACAGGTGAGAGTAATGGAGTCGCTGTAGTTGTTTGACAGTGTTATCACCATATCCTCCAGTTGTCTCAACACAGATCTCAACTCGTTGCCCCGTCCAGTGTCCCAAAAAGTTAAGGAGGTCACCGAACTCATGACTTGGTATCTTTCCTGACCATTCCCATACCGTCTCCCCTGTTACCATGTTTGCGGCGCATCCGACACTGTCGTCGCCGTGTTCTAAGCCCTTCGCTACATCAGCTCCGATCCCGTACAGACCCCGCTCTTGCTTGTTGGGCATCTCGTAGATGGAGAGTTCGCCGCGTGGGTTGTGTACTATCTTGAACGGCTTCTCGCTCATGTCGACCGAATACACCGCGAGCGGATCCCGCAGGTGCTTCTCGGCTTCCTTCAGATCGCTTGCCCTGAACCGGTTGCTCCCTGAGAAAAGGAACGCTTCCTGCCAGTTCATTGGGTACTCTTGCTTGAACGCGTCGTCCCTGTTGCCGACCACGCCCTTCATAGTGCGCGTCTTCCAACGCCGGAACATCAATTGCTCGTCGTCCAGCTCGTACTGAGCAACTAGCTCCTGCTCCTCTGGGCTTCTTTCGAACCCTTCTGGTACCTTTCTTCGATACTCCTCGTGCCAGTACCACGGCACGAAGATCCCTATCTCGTCCCATCCGGTCTCCGGGTTGATTGCGTCGAGCCAGTCCTCATGGAATGTGTTCCCGACGCCATTGGCAGTAGACTCTTTGACGATAGCCGTACCGTCCTTATCAGGGACGGTCTGTAGTAGACCCCTCTTATGCCCATCAGCGTTTGGGCTGGATGCCATCTCCGACCAGTGTAGTAGGGTGATACGTTTGGATCTCGCTGCATCTTTCTTCCCCGCTGTTGCCATCTCGTACTTGCTGTCGAGTAGAGGGAACACCAGCTCTTGCGCATTGCTCTTACCGGTGACCGGCCTCAGGTGTGGGTCGTCGTGCTGATGAAAGCGCTCGACCATCTCGTACAGCGTACGTGTGGACTTGTCCTCGTGAGAGAATATGAATGTGTTGCACCCGAATCGCTTGGTGGTCTCATGGTAGAACCAAGCCTCAGTGTATGTTGAGCCGCCCCACTGTCTACCCTTCAACATGATCACACGGTTGCGACCAGTCTTACGCTTCTGGATTTGTAGTATCCAATGCAGGTAGAGCTGCGACTTATTCATCTTGAACGGCACTAGTGCGCCGTCCTTGTCGCGGATCTTTAGATTGCGAGGGGCGTACTCATGGAAGTGATCGGTGATCAGTGCTTCTTGTTCGTCACTCGAGTAGGAGTCAAAGACTTCGTCGGGCGTTGGTGCGTAGAGTGCTTCAAGCTTTTTCCAGTTAGGCTTAACCTCTATTAGCACTGTGACCGCGTCGCATGATCAGTCGCAAGCACTCTTCGTATGTGCGTAGCGATCCGTACAGCGGCGATGACAGCCTCAGGGCTATCAGATGTAGGTTGCGTGTGCGTGCCGCAGGCTTGTATGTGCGCCACCATTGGTACTCGGCGCGATGTCCCTCGAGTTCTTGCTCGAAGCGCCATAGGTCCGAAATGATGTACTGGTCCCACCAAGCCTCAACACCATCATCATCCGGGTCGTTCAAGGCTACATCAAATGCATGCTGCTGCTTGAGATGCACCTTCTCGTGAGCCAGTATTGCTGCCGACATATGCGAGTGATCGGGGATGTAGATGTCAGGGTAGTACGTGAAGAACATACCGCTGTTCGCTGCCTGCGGGAATGCCTTGAGTATCTTGTCGTAGTTCGGTGGCCTACTGTATACGATCACATCGCACCTCGAGGCCAGTCGGTCGCTTCATGTAACACATGACCACCTCAGGCTTACCGCTATAGAATACGGTACGCTCGCCTATTGGCACCCACATATTCGTGGAGCACCCGCCTAGGAAGACGACAAACAAGAGCACTCCAACTAAGAATAAACCTGTCGCCCACGGGGTCCATCTAAGCATACATCACCATCTGCAGGATCGCGTAGTACACAACGATCATAATGAGTACTCGCTTCCCTTTGTGCATCAAGATGATGTAGTCCAGGAGGTCCCTCCAGATCGGTACCTCACCCGGTGGGCATTGCCCGCACTCGCAGTTAAGCTTGTGTCCGTTGTCTCTCATATCACCCCCAAACAGTCATTTAAGTAACGCGCAAAGATCATCGCCCGCCTGTTCCACCAGTCCCCATATTGCCCATATGACACATGCCATCTGCCAAACTTAAAGAAGATTCGTGGCTTATACTTCACTCACGCCCCCTTTAAACTTGGATCAGCAGGAGAAGGCGGCATACCTCGATTAGATGCCTCGCGTTCTGCTCGATCCTTCAACCACTTCTCGCGCCCGCCAGTGCCTTGTGTCTCTACGATAGTGGAGAATGCACCGACGTGCCTCAGCTTCCCAAGCATCTCTACAATGCGGTCACGCCTAGGCAGCTCGATCTCAATGATGTGAGTCTCCTCCTGCCATTCGTCATCGCCCTCCTCTCGGTCTCGACGACGGTTGCGCTCGCGTCTCATCTTCATCTTAACGCCAGATGCCTTCATGGCCGGCGTCCATTTGCTAGGCGGGATGAAGTGATCGTTGTCATCTATGAAGTCAGCAAGGCTGATGCTTAGGATCTCATCGAGGTATTTCGTCACTCGGTCGTAATCGACAATGGCCTCAGCGTCCGCTGCTATCTTGAGGTTAGCCAACTCAGCAAGGACTACAGCATCATCCACCAATCTACTGGCAGCTGTGCTGAGGACCTTCATTGAACCGGTGTATCCAGCCCTCTCTGCAGCCTTGTATCTAGGCAGTCTGGGCTCAGTGAAGATTATGCGTGCGAACTCAGTCTTCTTGATCCTTGCTGTACTTTTACTACCTGGCATCACACTCACCAGTGTGGATGTGTCCATCTGTTCTCTTCCTGTCGTCAGCACATCGCTGGCACTCGGACTCGGCACAGTGCAACCTTATGTTCTTAGCTATATCCTCCAGCCACTGAGCCACCATTGTTGGTGACATAAGCTTGGTAGGTATCTGTGAGGAGACGTGCTTGCCGTTGTCCAGGACGATGATCAGCCTTTGATGCTTCCCATCGCGGAAGGCTCTCACCTCCTGTGGGTGCTCTTTACCTAAAGCC
>Ga0114923_10001835_pt1 | contig 14508 bp, 11 predicted proteins | sample SumtaG_FD_89578 | JGI IMG/M metagenome (GOLD analysis project Ga0114923, IMG submission 89578) | Deep subsurface microbial communities from Indian Ocean to uncover new lineages of life (NeLLi) - Sumatra_00157 metaG | ecosystem: Environmental > Aquatic > Marine > Oceanic > Sediment | place: near...
CATAAAAGACCTCGACGAGTATCTCAACCGCCTGGAAGAAGCCAGAAAGCGGGACCACCGCGTCCTCAGCAGGCAGTTGGATTTGTTCAGTTTCAATGAAGCAGGGCCGGGCTTTGCCTTCATACACCCAAAAGGTATGATTATCTGGAACGAGATAGTCGATTTCTGGCAAAGCGTCCACAAAGACTACGACTACCAGGAAATAAGAACGCCCATAATTCTAAACGAGCAGCTTTGGCACAAAAGCGGACACTGGGACAACTACAAGGAGAACATGTATTTTACCGACGTTGACGACGTCGGCTATGCCATAAAGCCGATGAACTGCCCCGGCGGATGTCTCGTTTACAAATGCAACCAGCATTCGTATCGCGAATTCCCAATGCGTATCGCCGAGCTCGGCCTTGTGCACAGGCACGAGGCAAGCGGCGTCATGCACGGTCTGTTCCGCGTAAGACAGTTCACGCAGGACGACGCCCATATTTTCTGCACCCCCCAGCAGATAGAAGCTGAAATTGTCGGCGTTATCGAGCTTACCTTTAGGATATACCGCGCTTTCGGATTTGACGATTTCCACATTGAGCTTTCGACAAAGCCCGAAAAGCACATTGGTTCGGATGAAATATGGGAAACCGCCACAGACGCCCTGAAAAAAGCCCTTCAGCACAAAGAAATAGACTATAAGGTCAACGAAGGCGACGGTGCCTTCTACGGCCCCAAAATTGATTTCCACATCAAGGACTGCTTGAAACGTTCCTGGCAGCTCGGCACCATTCAGCTTGATTTCTCAATGCCCGAGCGTTTCGGCCTTGTCTACACCGACAAAGACAACACCGAAAAAACACCCGTTATGATCCACCGGGCCGTCCTCGGCTCATTAGAGCGGTTCATCGGCATCCTGATTGAGCATTACGGTGGAAATATGCCCCTCTGGCTCTCGCCTGAGCAGGTAAGAATACTGCCCATTAGTGAAAAAACCAACGAGTATGCCTCACAGGTCTATGAGAAGCTAAAAGCTGCCCAATTACGCTGCACTACGGACGTTTCCGACGAAAAAATTGGCGCAAAAATTGCAAAAGCCCACGCTGGCAAACTTCCATATATGCTCGTCGTCGGCCCCAAAGAGACCGATTCGAACGCTGTCAACGTCAGAACACGCGGTGTGAAGGAAAACAAGACGGTCAGCCTTGATTCATTTATTGAGGCGGCAAAACAAAAAATTTCCGACAAAGCCATAGATTTGTTGATATAATATATAATACGTAGGAAGGCTGGTTTTTTTCAGCCGAAATTAATAGTGTTGAAGAAAGGTAGGTGATAAACAATCAGTAGGGAAAAAGAAGGCTTGAGAGTAAACGGCCGTATTCGGGCCGAAGAGGTTCGTCTCATCGACGAACAGAATAATCAGGTGGGGATAGTTGAAAGATACGAGGCGATGCGAAGCGCACGGGATGCGGGACTCGACCTTGTAGAGGTTTCGCCAAACACCGACCCGCCCGTATGCCGCATAATGGATTATGGCAAGTATCTTTACGAGCAAAAAAGAAAGATACGTGATGGAAGAAAGAAAAGCCATCACCACAATCTGACCCTCAAGGAAATCCGCCTGAGACCGGAGACCGACAAGCACGATTTGGACATCAAGCTAAAGCACGCCCGCGAATTTCTCGAAAAGGGACATAAGGTTCAGTTCACTGTATTCTTCCGCGGACGGCAGATGCTCCATCAGGAAAGGGGCTTTCAAATGCTGGATAACATCGTTGCTGCTTTCGAAGATTTGGTAAAAGTCGAGAGGCCCAGCAGAATGACCGGAAGGCGCATGACTCTGCTCATAGTCCCAAAGTAAAAAGCTAAACTCTCTTTGCCGGCTTGTAACTTGATACCGCGATAAACGCGCAGCAAGTATAAAAAACAAACTCTGCACGCCCCGGAGTCTCCCTTATCAGTTAGCCCATCGCACTACCGCGGTTTCCGTTTTCATCCTCTATGTTCCGATAAGTTTTACATTAACACTTTATATAGAATCAAGCAGACCCGTCCTCCATGCTTTAAATGGCTTTTTAGGCCATTTCCCACCTGTTTACTACAAGGAATCCCAAAAGTCGTCTCTGCCGCTTAAAGCGATTCTTTCATTATGACGAAAAACACCATACCGCGCCCGTCGAGAGGCGATGGGGGCGTATTACAATAACAAGACTTTGGAGATAGAAAAAATGATTACTAAAAAAATGTGGATTGCTCAAGCTTTGCTCAGCACGTGTCTGATTCTCGTGCTGTTCCTTTCAGCAGGATGTGCTGACAGGTATGGTCAGGTCCTCAAGCCGGCAAAGAAGCACGTCGAAATTTCGAAAGCTCATTCGGAATTCTCCGACCTGGCTAACCGTTCAGATCTGCCTATCATGTATGTAAGCGAAGGCAAAATCGGCGTTTCAAAAGTCGAAGCGGCCCTGGAAAAAGCTGATGCCGTTGATTTACAGGCCCATGCCGAACTGAATAAACAGTTGGCCGATTTCAATGCCCGCCGAAAGGAAGTGGATGCCCAGATCAAGATAGACCTTTCTGAGGCCGATGCTCTTCGTGAAAAGTACAACAAGGAATACAGCAAGGCTATGGCACAAATCGCAGCAAGAGAGGCTGAGCTTGAAGCTCTCATCGACCGCAAAGAATCAATCGTAACGTCATTAATGCAGGAGGGTGACAGCAAACGTAACGATATTGTCGATGACGCACGCGAAAAGTTCGAGAGCGAAACAGCTCGCATCGAACAGCTCAAGGAAATTCACAACGCGATTGAGGTCGAAAGCAATGCTAAAATTGCTGAAATGACTGGAGCCTCAAAAGCCACCCGCGAACGCGCCGATGCCACCACCTTGGAGCTTAAGGCAACAGCTCACGCGGTCAAACTCGAAACTCAGGCCCGCGTGGATGAACTCAAGGAGCAAGTTAAATCCACCAAGATTCAGACAGAATCCGAAGTAGACAGACTCAATGCCTCCCGCGAAGCAATCCTTAAGAACGCCGGAGCCCACGTAAAAGAGTTTCGCACAAAAGCCGATACCATTCAGGCCAATCTTGCCAACCATGAGTATCAGCTCAAACTCACCGAAGCCGCGTCTGTAAAGGCAGAAGCCCAGGCCAAAACTCAGGAAAAATCCGCAAATGCGCCTACCAGATTTGAAAAGGCCATGGCTGAAATCGACCGTCTCCGGGCTGAGGTTCGTTATCATCAGGAAAGCTCAATAGCCAACTACGATTCGCAGCTTACCGAAATTCAGGCAAAACTCGACGACGAACTGAATGAAATCAAGAAACTTCGCGTCAGCACCGATAGGGTGGAACAGGTTGCTCGCGCCGAATTCGTAAAGGCCGAAGCCTCCGCTCGTGCCGAGGCCGTACGTCAAACTGCCATCCATGCCGAAGTTGTCGCCGAAGCGCAAAAACTTCAGATTATCGCTGAAGCTGAAGCCGAAGCTGCAAGAATCAAACAGGAAGTCCTGGATGAAATTACAGCCAAAAAAGCCGCAAATAAAATCGAGCTCGATGAAAACACCACCTTCGAACAAGAGTATCCGGAAGACCTGCACGAGGTACCTGATGTTCCCCAGGTCGAGGCTGTTGCAGCCAGGATGGAACCAAATCACATCGCCGAGTATCGAATAAGCTTTGCTGAGGTCATGAGCACAAGGGCACAGTCTAACGCTCACGAAATGGTCGCGCAAGCCACTTTCGCCGAAGCGAAGACAAATCTAATCGCTGTAAAAACTCAGGAAGATGCAATTGCTTCGGAGCAGTTGGCCATCGCCGATGCCCTTGAAGCCCAGGCACGTACTCGTTTCGCCGAAATTGAAACCAAGACCGAAAAAGAGATGGATGTCCTGGAATCGCAGTACCGCCAGCACATCGTCCAGGCCGAATCCTTCCGAAAGGAAAAGGAAGCCGAGGTCTCGGATTATCAAAGCCAGGCAAACGCACTCGAGCAGATTGCAAACGCCCGCGCCAAACAGCTTTTCGCCGAAGCTCAGGCTGTTGCCAAATGCGGGGAAAATGATATTAAAGAATTAAACGTCACCCTCTGGGCCGTTCAGCAGAGAGGAGACGCTCAGTATTCAAAACTCATGACGGAAGCTCAAAGCATCTCTGATTCGCAGGAAGCTCTTGCTCTGCAGATTGATGCCCAGATTGATTCCGCACAAAGATACCTTGGTGCGGAACTTGCCAAAATTCAAAGTTCTGTCCACTCAGCCGGAAGGATTGCACAGGCCGATTATCAGCAGGCTCTGACACAGGCCAACGTTCTGCGTCAAAAAACCGATGCCGAAATCAGCCGCATCAACGCGCAATTCACTATGGAACACGTCATATCGAAGGCGCAGATAGAAAGAGACAAAAGGCTGGCTCTGAGCCAGACCCTACGTGGCGAGGCTGCATGTGACCGTGTGATTGCAGATGCAACCGCAAGCAAAACCTGCGAAAATGCAAACCTTGACGCCAAACACGCCTCCGTCCGGGCCGACCTCGATATCACCCTCGCTGCCAACCGTGCAAAACGCGAGGCCGCACAGACATATCTTGATGCTGTAAAGGCCAGGTTCAGCGCCAGAGTACAGCAGGTCAGGTCCGAACGCATAATCGAAATGGCCGGCGAGCAGAATGCCATGGCTATGAGAAGGACAAATTTGGCCAGTGCTCTCGCTCAGGCAACAGCCGCGCGTGAGCATTCCAATCGCAAGCTCACCGAACTCCAGGAGAGACAGGCTGAGCTCCGGGTTGCTTCTATGGCAAACTGGTCAGACAAGCTTGCCATGTTCAAAAACGAAAGCACAGAGCTCAGGGCGGCTGAAATGGACATCCCCCTGAGAGCGTTCGTTGAAACACCTGTACCGGAAGTCGTTCCCGTAATCCAGACGATAAATACGTGGAATCCTGACGAAGCTCAATAGCTTCGAAGTATCTCAACAACAAAGCAGGACGGATTAAAAAAATCCGTCCTGCTTTTTTTTCGCCCGCACTATTCACCAGATGCTTATCCGTTCAGAACCCATCCCGGTCGGTACTGGCGGCGAAGAAGGGCGTTTGCCTCGTCACTATTGGTAACACGGCCTTTAATGCTATCGTACTCTATTTCCTTGCCAACCCTGTAGGCAACCAGGCCGAGTAAAAGCTGCTCCATCATTGTCCCGCCGTAATCCAAATCGCACGACGTTTTCAGGTCGCCCTTACACGCATCTATCCATTCCTGCTGAAAGTCTCCCATCGGTGCGATGACTTCGTCTTTTAAGCGAGGTTTGTAGTAGGTCATGTCGGCATCGTCGCCGAATGGAATTATCAGACGCTCGTCGAACGACGACACCAGAAAGCCCGTGCTGCCCTTGAACAGTGCGCCGTGCCCAATCTTGTTCAAATCAACATACTCTCTGGGTGATGAGGGCATTGCTCCGCCCTGGTACCAGATAATGTCAATGGCCGGACGCCAACTGTTGCCTGGGTGTTTGAAAACCGCTTTTAGTTCGACGGGCGTTACTTCGGGATTGAATTCGTCACCCGTCGCTTCAACTGACAGTGGTATCCCTGCTTCGATGACATTCCATGCCAAATCCATTGTATGGCTGCCCATGTCACCGACCTGGCCCGTCCCGAAATCCCAGTACATGTTCCACTGCAGACAGTTCATGCCCGGTTCGCCGGAGAAGTATCCGGGATTATACGGATGATACGGTGATGGCCCCACCCACAAATCGTAGTGCAGCGTTTTAGGAGGCGTTCCCTTCGCGGCCGGATAACCAGCCCGCCGAAGCTGACGGTTACCCCACACATGCACTGCTTTCAACTCGCCGATGGCCCCATCATGAATCAACTCGCGCACGCGGTCAAAATTAGGCTTCTGGTGACGCTGCGTACCGTGCTGCGTCGCGAGTTTATTTTTGTTCTTCAGATAAGTCTCCCGCACCAGCCGAACTTCCTCCACACTGATACCCATCGGCTTTTCCATATAAAGGTGCAGCCCACGGTTCATCGCCCATATCCCGATAAACGCGTGTGAATGGTCCGGCGTGCAGCATACCACCGCGTCCAAATCCTTCTGCTCCAGACACTTTCGCCAGTCGATGTAGTGCTTCGCATTCGGAAATTCCTTTGCCGCCAGCGCGAGGTGGTTTTCGTCAACATCGCACAACGCCACCACGTTCTCGTTTTTTAATCCCCGGTAATGAGCAAGCGCACGCCCATAAGCCCCTATCAGCGCGATATTCAGCTTATTGCTCGGCGCGTTTTGTCCCGACAACACCCCGCTCGGAAGAATAATCAGACCCGCACCCGCAACTGCGGCACCTTTTAGAAAATCACGCCTCTTAATATTGCTGTTTTTCATTATTTCTTCTCCAATTGGACCCAACACAATAATACCTGTGACAGAGTTATAGAACGCTCTTGGACCAGACAATAACACCCCAAAACAGAATTGTCAACATCCCTCTATATTTACAGAATCCCCCCTCCCTGCGAAGGCAGGCCCTCGCCCGTCGTAGCTTTAGCGAAGACAGGGACCCAGTCTTTTTATTCACTCCACGCCATTTCTTTATCTGAAATTATACCCTCCCTGCCCCTCATTTCAATCCAATTCCAAATCCCTTACCACACAAAACCAAAATTTCTATTTTACTTAAAAATCAGCGTAATCAGCGATTAACAATACAAATACGAAAGAGTTGCCCGGACCGCCGCCCGCTCTGCGTGACATTATATCCTTTGTCGATATAACCACAACCAATTTCCACTATGAACTTTTTTACAAAATCCCGTAGTTATACGGATTGACCTTTCAGCAGATTAATTGTAGGCTCTTAGGTGAGATAGAAATCATGACACTCCTCATGATTAAGGCAGTAGGTCCTCGTGGAGGGGATCACTGCCTTTTTTATAAAAAACCCAACACCACCAACTACCAAAAACACCCAGCTAGTGTAACCCGCCCGCGAGAAAAAACACCCAACAACAACAAAACTCCCCACTTTATCCATCCTCCCCATTTTAAGAAATTGCTCACCCCCATAGACTAAAAGAGAGAGAAAAAGTACGAACTTCGCCCAAAATTGTCAAAAAAAGCGCAAAAAATACGAATTTTTACCAAAAAAGCGCCAAAAGTGCGCGCTTTTTACCAAAAAATACGAAAAAATACCAATTTTTCACCATTTTTCTGTCGCAAATCGGTCCTAAATCTACCCATTTGCGACATATGAAATACTAAATACGATACGCAATATCCGATATACGAATCACACAACCCCGCCGCCAGCGAATAATCAACTCGCCACCCGAAAATCCATTTTTTTACAGTTTTTTAACACGTTTGTTCAGGTATCCTATTGACCTGACCGCCCGAATAGCGTAGAGTATTAGCTTTACAATTTTCGATAATTGAATATAACTTCTTTTGAAGGAAACAGTTATATGCCAAAACAAAAGACCCACAAGGGCTTGAGCAAACGTGTTAAAGTGACCGCCAGGGGCAAAGTCCGCCGACAACGCTCTTTCGGCAGCCACCTTATGAGCAGCAAAAACGCAAAACGCCGCCGCCGTATCGGTGGTGCCGAAATTATAACCGGCGCGATAGCCAAAACCGTAAAAATCCATCTGTGTAAATAACAGTGGTAAGTCTATAATTTGTAATGGCTTAGAGCTTGCTTCTCGGCTAAATTCTTTCTCATCAGCTGCCGCCAGCAAGCAATTTCGTTCTTACATGTAAGGAAAGCTGATATGCCAAGAGTAAGAAAAGGTTCGGCAAGACACCGGGCAAAAAAACGCATCCTCAAATCGGTCAAAGGTCATCGCGGCTCCGCTGGCCACCTTTACCGCCTTGCTAAGGAGGCCTCAACGCGCGCTGCCGTGAACGCTCGGATTGACCGCAAGAGGCGTAAAAGAGATTTCCGCGGCCTTTGGATAATCCGGCTAAATGCAGCCTGCAGACAGCGCGGCATACGATACAGCCAGTTTATCAATGGCTGCAAGAAGGCTAAAATTGAGTTGAACCGCAAGATGCTCAGCGAAATTGCGATTGCCGACCCGCAGGGATTTGACGTGATAGTCGGAGCAGTCAAAGCGGCACTGGCCTGAAAGTAAGTTGATTACTGCCCGGCTTGAGGAAAAAGATGCTTGAGCAATTCGAAAAAATCGGAAAAGATGCACTTACCGAGCTTAAAGCAGTGAAAGACGCCTCCGCTCTCGAGCAATTCCGGATAAAGTACCTCGGCCGCAAAGGCCGGGTGATGGGTATGCTCAGTCAGATAGGTCAGTTTGCCGCCGAGCAAAAAAAAGAAGCCGGCCAGCTTGCCAACCGGATAAAAAAGGAAGTTACTCAGGCTTACGAGCAGCTTAAGAAAAACCTCGGTGACTCGGCGGCGGCGAAGTCGAAACCGATGATTGACGTTACTTTGCCGGGTAAAACCATCGATATCGGCAAGACGCATGTCATTACTCAGACCATCAACGAGCTGCTTGAGATATTCGGGCGTATGGGTTTTTCAGTTGCTTACGGCCCGGAAGTTGAGGATGAGTGGCATAATTTCGTAGCGTTGAACATCGGGCCGGAACATCCGGCGAGGGCCCCTTCGGATAACTTTTACATTGACGATAATACCCTTTTGCGGACGCAGACCTCGACCATTCAAATCCGCGTCATGGAAAAGACCAAGCCGCCGATTCGCGTTGTTGCACCGGGCAGGGTTTACCGCCCTGATACGGTTGACGCGACCCATATGTATATGTTTCACCAACTTGAGGCACTGGTGGTCGATGAAGATATAAGCATGGTCGATATGAAAACGACGATAGACCAGTTTATCCATGTATTTTTCGGGCCCGATACCAAGTGGCGATTTCGACCGAGTTTTTTCCCGTTTACCGAACCAAGTGCGGAAGTTGATTTGCTTTGGGTCGACAAGAACGGTAAGGAAAGCTGGATAGAGATGGGCGGATGTGGTATGGTGGATCCGAATGTATTCGATGCGGTAGGCATAGACAGCGAGAAGTACACCGGCTGGGCGTTTGGCTTTGGCGTTGAGCGTCTGGCGATGCGCAAATACGGCATAACGGACATTCGTCTGCTGTTTGAAAATGACCTTCGTTTTCTGAGGCAGTTTTGAAATCAAGCGAAGGTTTAAGAAATGAGCTTTTATAATTGAAGGGAAGGACCGTGATTCTAAGAGGGGTAGTGTTAGCAGGAGGCACAGGCTCACGTCTGCGGCCGCTGACGAAAGTTACGAATAAACATTTGCTCGGGGTCGGGCAGAAACCCATGATTTACTACCCGATAGAGAAGATGACGTCGGCGGGCATCGACGAGATTCTGATTGTTACCGGAGTGGAACATATGGGTGACGTGGTCAGTCTGCTGGGTTCGGGCAAGGACTTTGGCTGTCGATTCACGTACAAGGTACAGGACGAGGCCGGCGGTATTGCTCAGGCATTGGCTTTGGCCGAGGGTTTTGCTCAAGAAGAGGCCATTGTGGTTATTTTGGGTGACAACATCTTTCATGCGGGTCTGAAGGAATACGCCGAGAAGTTCAAGTCTCAGGGGAATGGCGCTAAGGTCTTGTTGAAGGAGGTTGATAGTCCCAGCCGTTTTGGTGTTGCGGAAATAGCGGGCGAAAAGGTTGTCAACATCGAAGAGAAACCTGGAAATCCGAAGTCAAATTATGTAGTTACCGGCATATATTTTTATGACGCGGCTGTGTTTGATATAATAAAAACACTAAAGCCGTCGGCTCGTGATGAGCTTGAAATCAGTGACGTGAATAACGCCTACATAGCTAAAGGTCAGTTGACCTATGATATTCTTGACGGCTGGTGGACGGATGCCGGGACATTTGAATCACTTAACAGAGCGAATGAGTTGGTTGTAAAGGAGCCTCCAGTATGACAAAGAAAGCGGTGTCACTGAAGACGGTTTTTTCGGAAAACGGAATTGTAATCCGGGGCAGTGGAGCTTTGATTGACGGCGTGGAAGTTCGGGGTGCGAAAGTACTGCCGGATGAGCGGGGCAGACTCGGTGAGATAATGCGGGCCGATGACCCCTGGTTTGAGAGATTCGGCCAGGTTTACTTTACGACGACATATCCGGGGGTGGTGAAGGCGTGGCACTGGCATCAAAAACAGACAGACCATTTCTATGTTCTTCGTGGGATGGTTAAAATCGTGCTTTACGACAGACGTGAAGGTTCGCCGACTCATGGGGCTGTAAATGAAGTTTGTCTTGGCGAGCATTGTCCGGGCTTACTGCGGATACCGCCTGGTGTTGAGCATGGCTGGATGTGCGTCAGTCAGGAGGAAGCTTACATAGTAAACGTCGTATCCGAGATGTATAACTATACGGAACCGGATGAGTACCGGACGGACCCCCACGAGAACGATATTCCTTACAACTGGGCGCGCAAAGATGGCTGAGGGCGGGATAGCTGTTCTGGGGGGAAGGGGTATGCTCGGCACGGATTTAACATCTTTGTGTCACGAGCAGGGCCGAGAGGTAACGGTTCTGGACCTTCCTGAATTCGATATTACAAAAGCATCCGACGTTGAAGAATCGCTTTGCGGCACGGATTTGGTTGTAAACTGCGCTGCATATACCAATGTTGAAAAGGCGGAAAGTGAACCGGAACTGGCATACAAGGTCAATACCGAGGCGGTAGGGCGGCTTGGAGCATTTGCAAAGAAGACCGGTATTTGGGTTCTGCATATAAGTACGGATTTTGTTTTTGACGGCAGGAGTGAGAGGCCCTATGTGGAGACGGATGCGCCGAAGGCGATAAACTCGTATGGTTCGACCAAGCTGGCAGGCGAGCGACTTTTGGTTGCAAGCGGCTGTAGTCATTGTATAATGCGTTTGGAATGGACGTACGGGCTTAACGGCAGCAACTTTGTTACGAAACTCATCGAGCGTACGAAGTCGGGTGAAGCACTGCGGGTTGTAGACGACCAGCAAGGCTCACCGACAGCAACCACCGAAGCGGCGAAGGTTATTTGCAAGTTGCTGTCAAGGAAACCTGAGGGTCTGTTTCATTTTGCCAGTGCCGGTTATGTAAGCCGATTTGATATGGCTCGATTTATTTTAGACAGGCTCGGCATATCAGTGGATTTGCAGAGTTGCAAAAGCAGCGATTATGTAACTGCAGCAGAGAGGCCTTTGAACAGTTGTTTTGACTGCAGTAAGATAAGTGAATTTCTTGGTGAGCCGATACGACCCTGGCAGGAGCCATTAGAAGAATTTCTGAGGCAGCTATGAAGAGAATTTTAGTTACAGGCGGGGCGGGTTTTATAGGGAGCAATTTTGTTCGTATGGTGCTTTCGGAGCACCCGGATTGCTTTGTAGTCAATCTCGACAGGCTCACTTACGCGGGCAATCTGGAGAATCTCGAAGGTTTCCTGGAGCACCAAAACCACAAGTTTGTCAAGGGTGACATTTGCGATGGTTCGTTGGTTGGAAAAATAATCGACGAAAACAAGATTGAAGTGATAGTCAACTTTGCCGCTGAAAGCCATGTGGACCGTTCGATTACAGGGCCGAAAATTTTTATTGAGACAAATGTTTCAGGTACGCTGACACTTCTCGAGGCAGCACGAGACAAGGGGCTGGAGCGTTTTATTCAGGTTTCGACCGATGAGGTTTACGGCTCGCTCGGGCCTGAGGGTAAATTTACCGAGCAAACGCCTCTTAGTCCTAATTCGCCTTATTCGGCGAGCAAGGCCGCTGCAGACCATCTTGTCGAGGCATTCGGGCATACGTGGGGGGTGAAATACAATATCGGCAGGTGCTCGAACAATTACGGGCCTTTTCAGTTTCCGGAAAAACTGATTCCGCTGATGATTAATAATGCCTTGAACGATAAAGAACTTCCGGTTTACGGTGACGGTCTGTACGTGCGGGACTGGATTTATGTTTACGACCATTGCACCGCGGTATGGAAGATTTTGACAGAAGGCAGAGTCGGCGAGGTTTACAATATCGGGGGCTGCAACGAGAAGGCAAATCTCGAGGTGATAAAGCTGATTTTAAAGCGTCTTGGCAAAGCTGAATCTTTAATCAAACACGTTAAGGACAGGCCCGGTCATGACAGGCGGTATGCTATCGATGCAGGTAAGATAATCAAAGAGCTTGGATGGAAACCTTCGGTTAGCTTTGAGCAGGGAATAGAAAAGACGATAGACTGGTACCTGGAAAACACGAAATGGCTGGAGAACGTGGTTTCCGGCGATTATCAGAAATATTATGACTCTATGTATTCGAACCGCTAAGAAACGGGGAGGCGAGCATCTTCGATGCCCCAGATTATAAAAGGCAAAGCGACAATCTGCATTGTGAATTACAAGACACTGGATTTTACGCGATTGTGCCTGCGGAGCATCCGCAAGTTTACGAATTACCCGTACGAAGTAATTGTTGTCGATAACGATTCAGGTGATGCGTCTCTGGAGTATCTTCGCAGTCTTGGCTGGATACGTTTGATTGAGCGTCGCTCTGAGCCGGATGAGCAGGGGGGTGGTTTCGCGCATGGGGCGGGGTTGCAGCTCGGTCTGGAGAACTGTAACACTGAGTTTTTCGTTTCGATGCACTCGGATGTTTTTATACAAAAAGCAAACTGGCTTGGTGATTTAATCAGCCACTTTGAAGATGACGAGCAGGTGGCGTGCGTGGGGACAGGAAAAATCGAGCTGGAGCCTAAATGGCGGACCTTATTGAAAAAGGTTACGGACTTACGCACCTTTAAGCGTGAGCTGTTTCGCACGCCGGACCCTCTGGGCAAGCACCGCTATTACAACCGCACGATATGTTGTGTTTACCGGACCGATGTTTTGCGACGTGAGGGTCTTTCGTTCCTTATGTACCGTGACAAAGGTCTTACTTCGGGCAAAAAGCTGTACTTCGAGTTGATTGACCGTGGTTACAAGACGGTGGAGCTGCCAAGCTCGTTTTTGGGAAAGTATGTTGTGCATTTGGCGCATGCCACACAAGCAACGAATCCCGAGGAGTTTACTTTGCGGAGAAAAACCGTTCGAAAGTACAATCGACTTATTGACAAGATTATGTTGTCGGATGTTACAAAAGAAATACTGGCAGATGCCAATCTGGACAAGTAGATTGAAGGCGTTACTTTTTCGGCAGGAACTTTGTAAGTCGTGCGTGGTCCTTTTTTCGGTATAGTCTGAAGATCCAGTCCAATCTGTGGGCTTTCATGGCGTCAAGGTCGGTCAGTACCGGGCCGGCGTCGGTGACCAGTATGTTCGAATGCTTTAAGTCGCCGTGGCTGATGCGGTGTTTTTCCAGCTTAGCGAGCAGCTCTCCTATATGCGTGGTTACGGTTGATTGCTGCTGCTCGGTGATGTTAGTGTCACGCAGAAAATCATAAAGCCTCTGTCCCTCCACATATTCGGTCACCAGATAAGACTTCCAGACCAGGGACCATTTTCGTTTCTCGAAATAAGCCAAAGGCCTCGGCGTAGCGATATTGAGCATGCCGAGCCGATGCCCATGCAGCCATCCGTGCCTTGCACGAGACCTTTTAATCGTTTGACGAAGCGAATGTATAAATCCCTTATGCTTATATTGTTTGACAACCACATCTTTACCAGCCCATCCAACGCGGGATACATAGCAGGTATTGCCGTCTTTAAGAACCCTGCCCTTATTCATCAGAGCATCCGATTGTTCCATAAAATCAAGCATCTCAACTTCTTTACAAAAAGCTCTCTCAAATATACCAGCGACCCCGCCTTTTTTAATCCGCAGGTGCCTCTTACTTGTTCGAAGACACTTTTTCAAACCTCTCCTGACACCTCTTTTTTCGTGTGCACTTAACTGTTTTCGAAATAACAGCTCATCAGGCTTTTCAAAACTCCAGTTGCGAGCCCCAGCATATTCCTCACAAAGCTTTCCGATGGGTTCTGCGTCATTTTCCGAAAGATACCGTGCCAGCGATGCCAATTGAGAAAAACTCTTTTTTCTTGATAGTGGTTTGGAGAAAAACTTCATCTGCCCTGGGTCGAGGGAAAAGACTTTATTTTCAGCCATGAGGAAATTTCCCAGATGCAAATCTTTCTGTGCGACAGCTTTTTCGTGTTGTCCGGCCAGCTCCCTACAAATGGGAAGAAGTAAATCGAGTTTTTCGGCCGGTTTCTGTGCCTGGGAAAAGAGGTCCAAAGCAATTGGGGCGTTTGTAATTTTTTCAAGCACAACCGCCCATTGTCCATTTTCTGTTTGCCCGTAAAACAAGGGGGTGGGGGCGTTTACACCTCGTTCCTGGAGCATTAGCAGGCCCTTCCATTCCCTGTTGAGGTGACGTTTTGCGCTGATTTTATTAGAAAATACTTTTACTATTACTTCACGGCCGTCCCAAAACGCATCATAAACCTGGCGATTGCCGGGGATGGTCCGAAGAAGCCCGTTACAGGTGACCGATTCCATACTCCTGCCGGGCCAGGTTTTTTTTATTGAAAGTTGGAGTGGAAAGTCAGCCATAGATG
>Ga0114923_10001836_pt1 | contig 14502 bp, 3 predicted proteins | sample SumtaG_FD_89578 | JGI IMG/M metagenome (GOLD analysis project Ga0114923, IMG submission 89578) | Deep subsurface microbial communities from Indian Ocean to uncover new lineages of life (NeLLi) - Sumatra_00157 metaG | ecosystem: Environmental > Aquatic > Marine > Oceanic > Sediment | place: near...
ATTACCGGTTGGTTCCATTCCCTCGTGGCTATCCAGCCATTCCTGCCAATGCTCCCTTTTAGGTAGAAGGGAACGTCCGACCAATACCAGGCGGGCCTTTACCGCAGCGGCAAGATATTTTGCAAGATTTAATCCTACAAAGCCAAGACCGCCGGTGATTAGATAAACCCCGTTTTGCCTTAAAAATGGTTGACATTCATCCGCCTTTTCGATTCTCTGACGCTGGTAAGTTTGAATGCGGCGGCGGTGACCACGGTAGACCACCATGGTGTCCGGGAAAGGCTGCCTGACCTCGGCCAACAGTTGAGAAAGCTGTCTTTCTTCCTGCCGGGAGCCCGGCTTCACTACCTCAATATCGATACTGCGGCAGAGTATGTTGGGATATTCCTGGGGAATTACTTTGACCGGCGCAATTACCGTTGCCTTACCCGGGCATAATATCTCCTGTCCTGTTACTTCCTGCATGTTATCGGTAATTACGGTAATTTGAATGTCAACATCAATCTTCTCACAATCTATGGCCTTGGCGATATACAGGAGGCTATAAAATCCCATATAAAGTGCTCTCTTCACCTGTTCTAACAAATCTTCTCCCCTACCCCTGTTCCCGGTAACTCCCCACAAATGAAGAATTTTTCCCGGAAGGCACCCCATGTTATTTAGATCACGAATAAGGAGGTTATAATCGTTCATATGCCGTGGGTTTAGCCGGTATTGCAGTTGACCGGTTTTAGCGAATGCAGGAGCGGTACTTACAGTGATAACCTTTTCGCTTTCTTTTTTCAACAACTTCACCAAACGTTTCCCTATGCCGATTTCATCTACAAAGACCAGATAAAAAGATGAACCGGGAATATCTACTTTATTATTTTTTTTATATAATGATGGAGTCCATTGGGGCACATAAAACCAGTCACCGATATCGATATTTTTCTTGGCGGCTCCCGGCATGTATGTATTAAAGCATTCTTCAGCCAAAAGCGATGTATTCAACGGTCTCTCGTATTTTTGTCTATCAAAAGAATAAGTAGGCAAAGCAATACGCCTTCGCCCCTGTCCCCTGTGGAACCGGGGCCAATCAATCTTTATTCCCAGTCCCCATAATTTCCCCAACCCTCTTAAGAGAGCGTAATCGTCCGGGAGGCTTTCATTGGGGCGTCTGACCAGGTTAACAATTCTTTGTTCGGTTTTTCGATTTTTTTGTTGCCGGGCGAATGTACTTAATGTATTCCCGGGTCCTACTTCTATGAGAACATATCCTTCCTCTTTTAACAATTCAGTTAGCCCGGCAGCAAATCGTACAGTCTCCCTTATATGCCTTGCCCAATACCTGGCCGACATGGCATCTTCGGCAGATATCCATTGACCGGTAAGGTTTGAAATAAATGGGATTTGCGGCGGGTTCAGTTTTATTTCACTTACCTTATCTTCAAACTCTTTCAAAATCGGGTTCATCATCTCTGAGTGAAAGGCATGGGACGTATGAAGACGTCTGCAATTATACTGCTTCTTTTTCAATTGTTTTTCAAATTCCTCGATGGCTTTAAAGGAGCCGGAAACCACGGTAAGGGATGGTGAATTTACAGCAGCCAGGGATAATTCATCATTTAATAATGGGACCACTTCCTTTTCCGGGAGCGAAATGCTTAACATTGCCCCCGGAGACACCGTCTGCATCAACTTGCCTCTAAAATACACCAGGGTTAATGCATCCTCCAATGACAACACGCCGGATAAACAGGCCGCCGTATATTCGCCGATACTGTGTCCTATCATTGCATCGGGTTTTACTCCCCACTTCATTAATAACCGGGCCAGGGCATATTCAAAAACAAAGATGACAGGCTGGGCGATTTCCGTCCGGTTAACCTGGTGTCCAGGCTGACGTTTAAGGTTCCCTTCTTTCATGTCAGTACCGGGAGTAGGGTAAAGAATCGTTCTTAAATCCATACCGGCCTGGGTTTTTAAAATGTCAAAGCAATGCCCTACATCTTCACGGAAAGAGGACTCCGCCTGATACAAATCCAGTCCCATATTAACATACTGACTTCCCTGGCCGGGAAACATGAATACAGTTTGAAGATTTTTATCCCCGGCGTAAAACCAACTTGATTTTTCCAGCTTAAGTGTTCCGGTTACGCAGTGAGATGATTGCGTAATGGCGGCGATAGCTTCTTCAACACTCGAACATACCAGCGACATTCGATGTGGAAATGCTTTCCTGCCCACCTGTAACGTATAGGCGGCATCGGAAAGGTTAATGCCGGGATTTTCCTTTAGATGCTCGAGCAAATTATCTAATGCCCTGTCAAGAGAAGGTTTGGTCTTGGCGGAAAGTAAAAGGAGTTTCCATTTTCTATTTTCCCGGGATTTTTCCATTTCCGGCGCCTCTTCCAATATTACATGGGCATTGGTACCGCCGATACCAAAGGAACTGACCCCGGCGCGCAGCGGATATGTATCATTTTTCCATTCCCGCAATTTTGTATTCACATAAAAGGGACTGTTGTCGAAATCAATATTGGGATTGGGGGAATCAAAATGCAAAATAGGGGGGATTAAGCGATGTTTAAGAGCTAACACGGTTTTTATAAAACCTGCGACCCCTGCTGCCGCATCAAGGTGTCCGATGTTTGTTTTGACGGAACCGATGGCGCAAAAACCTCTTTTTTCGATGTTGAACGCCTGCTTTAACGCTTCGATTTCAATAGGATCCCCCAGGGGGGTGCCGGTCCCGTGGCACTCCACATAAGTAATACTCTCCGTCTCAACTTCCGCTACCTGGTGAGCCATGCGAATTACATTGCTTTGCCCGTCACGGCCTGGTGCAGTGAAGTTGCTTTTATTTAAACCGTCATTATTAATCGCTGTCCCTTTAACCAGTGCATAGATTGTATCCCCATCATCGACCGCATCTTCGAAAGCCTTCAATACCACGACCCCTGCACCATTTCCTCCAGTTGCCCCCATTGCCTTTGCATCGAAAGCCCGGCAATGCCCATCTGGTGAAAAAATCATCCCTTCCTGGTAAATATAGCCCTTTTCAAGAAAAGCTGAAACTGATACACCACCAGCCAGGGCCATGCTGCATTCCGCATTCAATATGGCCTGGCATGCCATGTGGATGGCAACCAATGAAGTTGAACAGGCGGTGTTAATTGAGATTGAAGGACCTTTTAAATCGAGTTTATGGGATATTCGTGTGCATAAAAAATCTTTATCACGTAAAAGTATGTCAGCAAAAAACTCTGCTCCACTCTCCTGGAAGTTTGAAGAAGGGAATTGACGGTCCGGGGTACTTGATGCCCCTGCATAAAGCCCAATTGATCTTTTATATGACCCTGTGGGATAGCCTGCATATTCCAGGGCCTCCCAAACACATTCGTGAAACACCCGCATTTGAGGATCCATTACACTGGCTTCTGCGACATCGTAACCGAAAAAAGTTGCATCAAACAGCTCTTTAAATGCAAGCACTGCGCCTTTCGATTTTACAAAACCAGGATGATTGGTCATGCTAGAATCTATTTCCATTTCGTTTAATTCATCATCAGAGAAGAAATGAATCGATTCGATACCATTTTCCAGGTTATTCCAGAATTCATCGATATTTTTGGCCCCGGGAAAACGGCAAGCCATACCGATAACAGCAATCTCATCTCCTGTCATATTGCCAGGAATTTTTACTTTAGACATTTATATGTCCTCCTCTTTTAGCTTTCCGTTTTTTCCTGTTTATTTTCATTTTTCTTATTTCACCTGATAAATCAATCGATGGTGCCGTGACATTTTCACCCCTTTTGACCCCATTTACCCAGCGTCCAAGGGAACCTATCGTTACATGCTCAAATAAAAAGGTAACGGGAATATCCATTTCAAATGCCGCGTTCATTTTAATTCTTGCCGAAATAACATTTAGAGAATTACCCCCAATCTCAAAAAAATTATCTTGCGTGCCGATTTTATCTATTCCCAGCACCTCCCGCCAAATAGCGGCGATTTGACGTTCGGTTTCATCTTTCGGCGGCACATATTCTTTTCCTGTGCTCAAATCCACATCCAGTGTTTCCAACAGCTTTAGGTCTGCCTTTCCGTTTGATGTTAGCGGTATTTTATCTATTTTTTTGAAATACCCCGGTATCATATAATTGGGCAATTTGCCACTTAAAAACGTCCTTAATTCCGCTTCCGGGAGCGGCCGGTGGTCATGCCCATTCTCTACATAGAAGACGATGAGATTTTTATTACCGTCTAATTCCTCTTTTAGGGCCACTACAGCTTCTTTAACGGCTTCATGCTTTAAAATGTGATTTTCTATCTCTCCACATTCGATACGGAACCCCTGTATTTTTACCTGGCGATCAATCCGCCCTAAAAATTCAATATTACTATCAGGCAGCCATTTTGCCCTATCTCCGCTGCGGTAAATCCGGTGCCCCTTTTTATATGGATTGTCGATAAATCTTTCCGCTGTCAATTCCGGTCTGTTTAAATATCCTGCCGCCAGCCCTGCTCCACCGATACACAATTCACCGGGGACTCCCACAGGTAGCAGATTATTATCCTCACCCAGTATAAAGATTTGGATATTTAGTATGGGGCTGCCGATAGGTACGTAATTGTATTGGATTTCCCCTTTTTTCGGCACCTGCCAGATTGTAGAGCATATAGATGCCTCAGTCGGTCCGTATGCATTTATATAGTATACTTTTGTTCTCCATTTTTCTATTAATTCAATGGTGGTTTCCGAGCCCGCCGTAATTAATTGTCTCAGTGATGTTACTTTTTTTGGGTTCAAGTAAACCAGATAGGGTGGCGGCAATGTAACTACGGTTATACGCTTTCTTTCCAAGAAGTTTTCAAATTCCACATGGTCAACAAGTATCGCCTCCCAAATAATATATAATGCGGCACCATGAAGCAGAGTCATGAAGATTTCCCATACGGACGCATCAAAAGTTATTTTTGCAAATTGAAGGACTTTGTCTTCTTCATTTATTTTTAAACTCTTTTTCCAGAATACCTTTAAGTTACTTATCCCCCTATGTGCGACGACGACTCCTTTGGGCTTCCCTGTCGAGCCTGACGTATATATAATATAAGCCGGATCGTCCGCAGTATTTACGGACTGCAAACCGCTGCCGTCACCTTCAAAAAATGCGGCATCCGCCGTATCAATTATAGTGTAGGTTCCATCAACTTGATCGATATAGGCTTGTTGACTGATTAGCAGGTTCACCCCGCTGTCCTCCAGCATATATTTTACTCTTTCCGCGGGACTGTCGATATCGATAGGAAGGTAGGCGCAGCCAGCTTTCAATATGCCCATAATACTTGTTATCATTTGGATTGAACGCTTGACCATTAAACCGACAATGATACCCGGTTTAAGTCTTTTTTCACGTAGAAAACAGGCAAGTCGATTGGATTTTTTGTTTAATTCCCGATAGGTAACTTGCGCTTCATACTGTCTAAAACCTACTATGCTTATACGATCCGGGGTTCGTTCCACCTGTTCTTCAAATAATCGGTGGATGGTCTTCTCACCGGGATAATCCATTCGTGTTTTGTTAAATTCATATAGGAGTTGTTTTTCTTCGGCTTCCGCCAGCATGTTTATTTTAGCTAATGTTATCATGGGATTAGCTGCCACTTTTCCCAGGATGTTCGTAAAATGGGAGATAAATCTAAGCATCGTTTCTTTTTTAAATAATTTCACGCAATATTCCAGGTCGGCAAAAAGTTTCCCTTCACCTTCACTAAACTGCAAGCCTAAATCGAACTTTGAAATCTTATTCTCAAATTCATAGGGTTTAAAAGTGAGACCTTTGATTTTGAATTCTTCATTCCTGAAATTCTGCAAGGCGAACACGGTTCCAAACAACGGGTTCCTCCCAGGATCCCTTTTTAAATCCAGGTGCTCTATTAGGTTGTCAAATTGATAATCCTGGTTTTCAAAAGCTTCCAGGGAATTTTGTTTTACTTCGTTTAAAAAATCCAGGAAAGATTTTCCCGGCCGGGGGGCGTTCCTGATGGCCAGCGTATTGACAAACATACCGATTATGCCTTCCAGGTCGGTATGTCTCCGTCCTGCCGAAGACGTGCCGACAATGATATCCTCCTGGCCGCTGTATTTTGACAATAGGATATTAAACTGGGCTAAGAGCAGCATATATAAAGTACAACTGTGATTTTTCTCCATACGGTGTAATTCTTCGGTTGCCTCTTTATTGATTTCAAAAGTGATTGTTTCACCTTCAAAACTTTGAATTGTCGGTCTCGGATAATCGGTGGGCATGGCCAGTACAGGTATCTCATTCGAAAATTTTTCCAGCCAGTATTTTTTTTGTTTCAACAATTTTTCCGAATCCAGGATCCGGTTTTGCCAGGCGGAGTAATCCTTATATTGAATTGTTAACGGCTTCAACTCCAATCCTGCATACAAATTGCTGAATTCCTTTATCAATACTTCCATGGATACGCCATCGGTGATAATATGATGCATATCGATGAGAAAAATATGTTTATTTTTTTCCAGTTTCACCAACTCTACCCTCAGTAAAGGGGGTTGGGAAAGTTTAAAGGGCTGGAAGAAACGCGTAAGGCAAGAATTGACAAAAGCGTCTGCACTCTTAATCCCGCCCCTTTCTTTTATCTTAACACAAAACACTACATTATCATGGATTTGCTGCACGGGTTCATCATCAATAAAAAGGAAGGATGTACGCAAAGATTGGTGACGATCGATAAGCATTTGAAATGCTTTTTCAAACTGAGTCGATGAAAGTTCCCCTTCTATTATTATGCTGACCAGCATATTGTAGTTTATACTATCGGGGGCAAAACGGTTAAGGGCATACATGCGTTTCTGGGCGGCCGACACCGGGTAATAGTCCTTTTTCTCAACTGCATCAAGGGCTGTAAAAATCGATAGTACGGAATGGGATATATATCCCGATACTTTTTCTATAGAAGCTCTTTCAAAAAATTCTTTTAAAGGTACCAGGACATTCATCTCTTTATGAATTTTTGTCAAGATATTTGCTGCTTGCAGAGAATCCCCTCCCAATTCGAAAAAATCATCATGAATACCGATTTGTTCATATCCGAAAGAATTTTGCCAGATTTCAGCCAGTTTTCTTTCGGTCTCATCCCGGCAAGCGACATATGGCACACTCAACTGCGGTCTTTTATGTAACTGTCCTGGATAAAGCGATCTACTGCCTTCTTCACCTATTCCTCCCACTGCGGCGTACTCCTTTTTCTTAAGCAAAAATTTCAAATCCCTGACAGCAACAACAACCTGGGGGAATGCCCCAGCCATAATCCAGGTAAGGACGTTCATTCCTTCTCCCGGTAATATGCCCTCTTTGAGCAGTTCATCGCGGGAAGAAAATGCTGCGGCCATACCCACTCCCTGCCAGGCATCCCAGTTTATGGCCGTGGTGAAAGTACCGTCTTTGGCTGTTTTATGATGGGCAAAGGCATCGAGAAAGGCATTTGCTGCACAGTAACTTACCAGTCCCCCCGGTCCCAGTATCGAACTGATGGATGAAAAGAGAATGAAGAAATCCAGTTCGCAATTTTTCAGGCTCTCTTCAATTACAATTGTTCCTTTTATTTTTGGAGAAAATACCGCCTCCACCATATCTCGTGTTTTTAGTTGGATTATACCGTCTTTAAGAACCCCGGCCGCATGAAAAATGCCATTGATAGGTCCAAAAATTTTCCCGGACCGGGCAATAATATGTTGAATTTGATCGAAATCGGCAATATCAGCACTAAAAACAAGTACGCTGCCTCCCAGTGCTTCTATTTCTTTAAGCTTTATTATTTTTTGGCTTATATTATCGTGGACGTCATGGGTGGTCAACCATTTTTCCCACTCCTCTTTCACGGGAAAAGCGGAGCGTCCTACCAATACCAACCTGGCCTTTACCGTTTTAGCCAGATGCCGGGCCAATATAATCCCAATTCCACCAAGCCCACCTGTAATAAGATAAACGCCCTTTTCCCTTAATAGCGGCGTTTCTATCCCGGGGTCTTCAAATGGAAGCGGTTCAAGAACCTGTACCCACCGCTGATAATTTCGGTAAGCAACAACCAAATCGCTGGATTGCCTCTGAAATTCCGCCAGCAATTGTTGCCCCAGTTTTCTTTCCTGCCTACTTCCTATCTCAGGGAGTTGGATATCAATACAGCGGCAATTAAGATTGGGATACTCCCGGGGAATGACTTTACATGTTCCCAGTACGGTCGCCTTTTCAGGATTAATCAACCGCTCTCCCGCCAATTGAAATAAGTTGTTTACTACTGTCAGAATCTGGATATCACCGGTAATGCTAAGATTCCCCACTGCCTGGGCCATGAAAAGCATGCTGTAAAAACCGAAATGCTGGGCGTTTTCCACTCGCTTTATGTCTGGTATTTCCTCTCCCTCATCGGTGATGAGCCAGAGATGAAGGATGTTCTGAGGGATTAGGTCTATGTTTTTGAGCTCCCCGAACAAGGTGGTGTAGTCTTCACTGTTGGCTGGATTAACGATAAATTCCCTTGGGGTCACTTTTTGGAAGGTTTCCCCTGGTTTCACCATCACAACGATGTGTTCATTTTTTTCCAGTTGTTTTCCCAGTTGCCGTCCAAAATGGTAGTGGTCTGCAAATATCAGCCACTTTGTTTTGTGGTTTTTCGTTACTTCGTATCCAGGAACCCCTGATGGTTTCCATGAGGGGATATAAAACCACTTTGAAATATCCTTTATTTTACTGGTGTTACGAAGCCCCGGTTGTATGCCATCATTAAAAGATGGCCCCTCGATGGCATAACGCTGGGCTGCGAAAGGATAGGTGGGTATGGAAATTAAACGTCTTTTTTCCCCGGAATAAAACCCTGTCCAATCTATTTTTTTCCCAAATATCCATAAATGAGCCAATTTATTCAACAGGTAATAGAAATCGGACACTTTACTGTTGGGGGGGCGGACCAGATTCAGTACTTCCTGATTGGATTTGTCTTCCATATGGCGAACCGCTAATGCTGCCAGGTCACGGCCCGGGCCTATCTCTATGAATAAACAATCAGGATTTTTGGTCAATGTTTTCATCCCTTCCGTAAATTGTACCGTATGCCTCAAATGATTTCCCCAGTATGAGGGAGAAGTGGCATCCTCCCCGGTTACCCATTTCCCTGTAAAATTTGATATATAGGGAATAGACGGCTCTTTTAATGTCATTTGCCCCACTTTCTCTTCAAATTCCTTTAAAACCGGTTCCATCATGTGTGAATGAATGGCGTGCGGCGTTTGCAAACGCATGCAAAAATACCGTTTTGTTTTTAGTTGCTGCTCAAATTCAGAGATCACTGCCGCGGGACCGGAAACAATACATGAGGGGCCGTTATCAACTGCCAACGAAACCTGGTCTTGATTTTCAAGTAAAGGTTCCAATTCTTGCCTGGAAATCGGGACACTAAGCATCATACCCGGCGATGTCCGGCGGATCAAATATCCCCTGTAAACGATCAACTTTAAAGCGTCCTCCAGGGAAAAAACCCCGGCAACACAGGCGGCCACATATTCCCCGAAACTGTAGCCGATCATTGCCTCGGGCTTGATACCCCAATGCATGATTAACCGGGCCAGCGCGTACTCGAAAACGAAAATAGCCAACTGGCTTTTATCCGTCTGGTTTATCTTTTCTTCATCCTCTTCCATCTCAATATTATCGGACGGATATAGGCAGTTTTTAATTTCATCGCCGACCAGGGGATGTAAAATAGCGAAGCATCGATTCATCTCTTCCCGGAACATGGGTTCCTTCCGGTAAAGATCCCGCCCCATATTCACATACTGGGCACCCAGTCCGGCAAACATAAACACCACGGGTCTGTCCTCTTCCTTTGTCACTGCCGAATGAATCTTTGCCGGGTCCCCGGCGGACAGTATATCAATCGCCTCACGGGTATTGGAGCACACCAACATTCTGCGGTGTTGAAAGGGATTTCTACCCACCTGCAATGTGTAGGTTGCATCCGCCAGATTCACCCCTGGATTGTTTTTAAAAAAATCCAGTAGATTGGCAGTCGCCTGATCCAGGGAGTATCCTGTCCTGGCCGAGAGCAAAAGCATTTTCCAATCCCTGCTTTGGGGAGAGGATTCGACAGGGGGTGCCTCTTCCAGGATCACATGGGCATTGGTGCCACCGATTCCCTGGGAGCTTACGCCCGCCCGCAGTGGGTAGGTTTGGTTTTTCCACTCCTTCGCCGCTGTAACCAAATAAAAGGGGCTGTTCTTGAAATCAATTTTCGGGTTGGGGGTCTTAAAATGTATTGTTGGGGGGATCATCCGGTGTTTCAGGACCAGGACGGTTTTAATAAAACCAGCGATGCCGGCGGCCGCATTAAGATGACCGACATTGGTTTTAACCGAACCGATAGCGCAGAAATTTTTTTCCCCTGTATTAAATGCTGTTTTTAAAGCATCCACTTCGATGGGGTCCCCCAGGATAGTGCCTGAGCCATGGGCTTCTATGTAACCGATGCTTTCGGGCTCAATTCCCGCCATCAGTTGAGCATCGATAAGTACTTCTGCTTGCCCTTCGGAACTGGGAGCGGTATACCCGATTTTCCGGTTTCCATCATTGTTTATTGCAGAGCCCTTAATTACCGCATAAATATTATCCCTGTTGTCAATGGCTTCATCCAATGGTTTTAAAACCACTATCCCGGCGCCATCGCTGAAAATTGTCCCGGTGGCATCGGCATCGAAGGACCGGTTATGGCCATCACGGGAAAAGAGCATCTCCTCCTGGAAAAGGTAACCGGATTTCCAGGGTAACGATATCGAAACCCCACCAGCCAAAGCGATATCGCATTTCCCTGTTAGTAACCCCTGGCAGGCCAGGTCTATGGCAACAAGGGAGGTAGAACAGGCGGTATACATGGTAATACTGGGACCTACCAGGTTTAATTTGTAAGAAACCCGGGTGGTCATAAAATCCTTATCGCTTAACTGTGTTTGTGTGAAGACCTCGGAATCCTCACGGTTACCTGTTAAAAAAGCCCGGGTGACCCAGTAATGATTCGGTGTTGCACCTGCATAAACCCCGATTAAACCGTCATAGGTGCCGGGAACATGCCCGGCATCCTCCATAGCTTCCCAGATGCAGTGATGGAACACCCGCATCTGTGGATCCATCATGTCTGACTCAACGGGGGTATAACCGAAAAAAGACGAATCGAAACAGTCGATGTTTTCCAGTATCCCTTTTGCCTTTATATAAGGAGGGGTATTAAGTAACCCGGGTTCTATCCCGGAGTCTTTTAATTCTTCTTCGGAAAAGAAGGAAATAGATTCGACACCGTTCTTCAAGTTTTCCCAGAACTCATCTATGTTTTTAGCCCCGGGGAATCTTCCCGCCATGCCGATGACCGCAATTTCCATCCCTGTGTCACCTTTGTTTTTACCATGTTGAAGGATTTTCAATTTTTGTTTTTTTCGTTTCAGCCTGCTTGCTCTTAATGATGCGGCAGTTTCGTTGTCATTCCCGCTTAAATAGCGAACCAGGGTATTTATCGTGGGATGTTTAAAGAGGTCTACGTCCTCCAATCTGCATGCGAACAGCTCTTCCAATTTGCTTTTTACCCGGACCGCATATGATGAATTCCCGCCCAGGTCGAAAAAATTATCGTTGTATCCTACTTTATTGATTTTAAGTATTTCTTCCCATACCCGGGCGATTTGTTCCTTCATTTCCCTTTGGGGAATATTTCTTTTCCCGACCCCACGTTCTTCGATTAAAGCATTGATTTCTTGAAGAATGTCATCATACATCCCGTCCTGGTACATTTTTTTCAGCTTATATCGCTGTAATTTCCCGCTGGTGGTTTTGGGGATTTGTTTTACGGGGATAACTTTGTCTATTTCCAATCCCGCTCTCTCTACTATATGCTGTCTTAGATTATCGGCTAAAGCTAAGAAGTTCTTCATTTCCCGTTTAAAAACCACGAAAGCAATGATTTCATTATCTTTCTTTTGTGAATCAAAAGAATCGCAAAAGGCAATTTTCTCAAACGCGATATCGTCCATTTCTCCTGCAATTCGTTCGAGATCATGTGGATAATAATTTTGACCGTTGACAAAAATAATCTCTTTGGCCCTACCGGTAATATAAAGACTTCCGTTTCTTTGAAATCCCAGGTCGCCGGTTTTTAGCCAGCCATCTGATGTAAGAATGCGCGACGTGGCTTCTTTGTTATTGTAGTAACCAGCCGTAACATTATCACCTTTAATAAGGATATGCCCGATAAAATCGTCTTCCAGGGAGGTTCCGTTGTCGTCGACTATTTTTAGGAGGCATTTCTCTACCGGTGAGCCCACATCGACAAAAGATATTGCATTTTTTTTATCCGTAACCTCTTTTACTTTTTTACCTGTGTTAAGTGATTGTCTATCCAAAGTAAGAGTGCTAATTTCCGCTTCCGGTTGGGTAAAGCTGACTGCCAGGCTGGCTTCGGCAAGACCATAAACCGGGAACATGGTCTGGCTCTTTAAGCCGAAAGGCTTCATGATATCGAGAAATTCGCGGCACAATTCGGCACAGATGGGCTCTGCGCCAGTAACTATAAGGCGCACCGAGGATAAGTTCAAATCTGCAAATTTTCCTGGATTAAAATGTTTCAAGACATACTTGTAACCGAAATTCGGGGAGACCACGACAGTGCTGTCGGTCTCCATCACTTTCCTTAACCAGAAGTCAGGATATCTAACAAACAACTGCGGGGGCATCAATACATGTTCCCAGCCAGCCATCATCGGGGTGAGGTGGAAACCGATGATTCCCATATCGTGGGTCAGGGGCATCCAGCTAAAAAATTTATCCGCACCAGGGGCTCTCAGTCCGTTATGTATGGCTTTTATGTTTGTCTCCAGGTTTTTGTGAGTCAACACTACACCTTTGGGAGCGCCGGTGGAGCCGGAGGAAAACTGGATAAAGGCGGTGTCCGACTCAGCCGGTATATGGATGATACCCTTTTCAGCCGTGGTTTCGATTTCCTCCAGTATTATGGTGTTTGCCCGAATCGTATTAAAAAGTTCTTCCAACCCCTTTTCGTATACGAAAGCTTTTAAATTTTCCATATGTTTTTTAGAGGTAATGAGATGGGGGCGTTCCAGTATTTTCCATATGTTGAATAATTTTAACCTGTATTCGTCGCTGCTTCCCGGGGTCACGGGAACCGGGACTATTTTTCCCAGTAAACAGGCCCAAAAAACACATACAAAATCATAATTATCTTCTACCTGGAATACCAGTTCGTCCCCGGGTTCCAATCCCTTTGCCTGCAAAATGTGGAGCATATGTAAAGCTTTTTTGTATAGAGCATCATAGGACAGAAAAAATTCATTTTCCCTGTTTTTAATAAAAAGAATACCTTTATTGTTTCCCTGTTTATCCTGGATCGCTTCGACAAGGTTTTTGTAATTAATCACACGACTTGTGTATGACATCGTTTCTCCTTTAGTTATTGCTATGCGAAGTCATAGCAATAATTTAGTATCTTGTTTTTCTCTTCTGTCGATCTCTATTTTTGCCGTCAATTGCCCGGTATTTAAAAATTGTAAGCTCCTGCCATTGAAGTCCAGGCAATTTTTTTTAAAAAATTTTCTAAACTTTAAGAAACGACCGTATTGTAATGAAACAGGATATGTTCCTGATAATGATGATAAGGAAATAGAATATTATATCCCCAAAACGAGATATTGTCAATAGTTGTGGATGAAAAAAATTATTTTTTTCGTGCCGCATGCTAATCCTTATTAAAACCTCGATCCTTTCATTGCTAAACTCATGTGATCGATGAATCTTTAACCATATAAACATCGACGCTTTCTTTCGGATTCTTCAAATCCTTAGTGCTTTTTATTGCCAGTAGCAACCGTCTGTTTCCCACATGAATTTCGAATTTTTTTCCGATGTCAAATCCATTGTCCTGCAACCATAAGCCTGAAAAGCGGATCATTGGGGCCTGTTTCTCTTTTCCAAATTTTGAGACGGCTTCTCTCCACAGAGAGCTCACAGTGCCTACCGTTCGCAGCTTTAGCGTTGTCATTGGCATTTGTTTCGTCGCCCCTAGGCTGCTTTCTCATGCTTCTCATGCCAGACTCCATCAATGAATTTCTCACCAGTCAGTATTACCGGTAGAAGTTTATAGTTGTGAATCCGCTGCCAGCTCTTCTCTGCCGCCTGGATCAGTTTGAATACCATTGTCAATGCCGTCTGTCTTGAAAGACACCCTCTGGTTTTGTAGGTCCTCAAACGGACAGTGGCAAAGGTTGATTCGATAACATTGGTGGAACGGATATGCCGCCAATGTTCGGCGGGAAAATGGGGACAGGCAGGAATGCCGCTAAGATAAGGCTACATGATGCCTGAGTCGCCCCTGATTCAACTATCCCAAACCCTTGTGTAGGGGGCCTCTTGAAGAAAAATCACCCAAATTCTAGAC
>Ga0114923_10001837_pt1 | contig 14500 bp, 15 predicted proteins | sample SumtaG_FD_89578 | JGI IMG/M metagenome (GOLD analysis project Ga0114923, IMG submission 89578) | Deep subsurface microbial communities from Indian Ocean to uncover new lineages of life (NeLLi) - Sumatra_00157 metaG | ecosystem: Environmental > Aquatic > Marine > Oceanic > Sediment | place: near...
ACCATCCTTGAATTCTTTAACTTTAAAACCTTCTTCTTTAATCTCATCAATCTCTTCTTCAGAATAATACGGACCTATTGGTTTAGTAGGATTCTTAAAAGTATCATCATCTTCATCTACTAAAACCTGAGTAATTAGAGCAACAACTGGTCTATCAATATTTGCTTTATGTAAAGCGTTAGATAAACATTGCTGAATCATATAACCAATAAAGCCTTCACTCTCTGCAACACAGATTCCAAGAGGCATTGGAGGTGTGATATCCTTTGCAAGATCATTCTGAAGGAGAATCGCGCCAACTTGAGGACCGTTACCATGAGTTATTACAACATCCCATCCCTCTTTAATTATCTTAACAATTGATTTTATTGCTTGACGTGTATTTTCAAACTGTTCGTAAATAGTTCCTTCCTGACCTTTTTTAATTAATGCATTTCCACCAAGAGCAACTATCGCTTTTTTCCTCATAATAATAAGGGGTGAAATATTGTTTTTATATAAAAAACATAACTATGGACATTAAACACTATTATATACCTATTATTTGATTTTAAGTTTAATATGAATTTTAAGGATAAACGTATAGAACTAGTAAACAAACTAAAAAGAGAGAGGCGGATCTATACAAGAGAAATTGAAAAGGCTTTTTTAGAAACACCTAGAGAGGTGTTTGTCCCTGAATCATTAAAAAATTGTGCATATATCGATACACCTCTAGAAATTGGAAATGGCCAAACAATATCTGCACCTCATATGGTAGCAATAATGGTAGAAGCATTTGATCTAAAAAAAGGATTGAAGGTTTTAGAAATTGGAGCGGGATCCGGTTATCATGCAGCAATTGTATCAAAGATAGTAGGAGAAGAGGGACGTGTATATACAGTAGAAAGACACGAATCTTTAGTAGAATTTGCAAAGAAAAACTTAAAAAATGCAGGCATAGCAAATGTTACAGTAGAAACCGGAGATGGATCAGAGGGGCTATCAAAATATGCGCCTTATGATCGAATTTATGTAACATGTGCAGCACCTAATATACCTTCTCCATTATTAGATCAACTAAAAGATAATGGAGCGCTAATGGTACCAGTCGGAAAAATGGTATGCAACCTGGAATTAATTGAAAAAAAAGGAGATAAAATAGTAAAGAAGAATTTGGGTGGCTGTACTTTTGTACCTTTGGTTGGAAAATATGGACATTAAAGCTTGTAACCTATATCTCTAAGGAATTTTTTTCTCCATGCAAGCTCTTCCTTGTTTTCCACACCTTTTGGAACAAAGCCATCAATAACACCAAGTATACCCCGACCTGTTTCATCGCCCTGTTCAGATTCAGCTATTACAACCTTTGTTGGGTTAGCAGTTGCACAAAAAATTGAGCAAACTTCAGGTATGTTTTTAATTGAATTTAAAACGTTCAAAGGAAAACAATCTTTCATGAAAATTATAAATGTATGACCTGCTCCAATATTAGCCGCGTTTTTTTCAGCGAGTTTTTTGAGATCAGGATCATTTCCTTCGCTTCTTATTTTACATGATCCGCTTGCCTCACAGAACGCAATACCAAATTTAGCATTTGGCACAGAGTTTACCATTGCCTCATATAAATCTTCTACAGATTTTATAAAATGAGTCTGACCAAGTATGAAATTCATTTCTTCAGGCTTTTCTATCTCTACTGTTTTTAATTCCATGTCCCCCATAAGAGTTACCTCCAAAGGCTAATACTTTGATGCACATCATAACCATTCCTATCAATAGTTATAATGAGTTATCTAAAGCCCCATTCAGGTGTTAGAGTCGTTTATAAATTATATACATATATATCTTTCTGAATACACAGTTATATGCCATTTTTATTTTTTTAAAAGAATAATGTGCATATATACCTGCATATCCACTTGCACACGCAGCTATATCGCTAGCTAATTATGAATAAAATAAAAAAGGGATGGGTAAAAATTTATTTTTTAGCGTAATGTTTACTCCATCTAACTCTTCGAGGAATACGCTTTAAATCTAACATATTTTTTTGACACTTGTTTTTACAGAAATTAAAAACAGTTCCATCTTTTTTTACAAAGATTTTACCAGTACCAGGTTCTATTTCATTCCCACAGAATGAACAAGATCTTCTTTCAACCATAAATCTAAACCTCTAACGTGGTCCACCAAGTCTCTTTGCTTCTCTCTGAGTTTCACTCAACATCAAGATATCACCAAGTTGAACAGGACCAATAACATTTCTTGTGATAATTTTACCTTTGTCAATACCATCTAAAACCCTGACCTTAACCTGTGAGGCTTCTCCAGCCATACCAGTTCGGTCAATGATTTCTACAATTTCACAAGGAGTTCCGTCTACCATAGTTTAACCCTGTTTTTTTAATGAATCTATCTTTTTTGTTATGCCTTCAATACCTGCCTTTTCTTTACCAGGATTAACAATAGCCACAGCCGCTGTCGGAACACTCAAACCTGCAGAGTTACCTAGTTCCTCTTTACTTGGAACATAAGTATAAGGAATGTTTTTTTCTTCACATAAGATAGGCATATGAGCAAGAACCTCTTCAGGTGTCACATCCTCAGCCATTACTACAAGTTTTGCTTGACCACGCTCAACCTGCTTAGTAGCTTCGTTTGCCCCTTTACTTATCTTACCATTATCTCTAGCTTTCTCTACAAGATCATAGGCTAAATCCTGTAATTCTTTTGGTGCTTGAAACCTTACATATATCGCCATATTTTAGCCTCCATTTGAAGCTTTCATAGATATATTTCCCTCAGGAAATGTAAAGGTGGGAATGAGGGGCATATATAAAAACCTTTTTCAGTACTTTAGAGAGGCAAAGGTGTTCTTTCAACTTCTAACGCATCTGCAGTTGGATACTCTTCTACCATATAGCAGTCAAAGCCTCTTGTTTTTAGATCTTTAGCAATTTTTTCAAGAATCCAGAGAGCGATTTCAATTCTTTTCTTATTTTGGTTTAAAAAAATCAGGTTAGTATCTATCTCAAATTCCTGCTTTAGCAGCTCAAAAAGATTTCTTAATGGTGTTTTTTGTGAATAAATCACACCTTTAAGTAAAGTACCTTCATCACTTATAATCTCATAATCTCTGGCTATGTTTTTTGCCCTGCGTTTAATTCTGTTTCTAAGCTGTATTCCATCTTTAAAAGATGAAGAGCAATAATGAATCCCAATATCAAAATCTCCTTCAGGAATCATTTTAATAACATTGTTTGCTGATTTTTGACTATTTTTAACTGCGGCTGAAACATCATCTTTAACTGTAAAGCCCTTATTTGTTAATTGTTCAGCATTGGTTTCTGAAAATTCAAGTTCATTCAGATTAATCCATTTGATTCCATAATTATTCGACCAATTTATCAATGAGAAAATATCATTTTTCATATTTGGAATAGCTGGTATTTCAATAGCAACATCAACGCCTGTTTGTAAAGCGTTTTTGATTGAACCAACTATTGGACTTCTATCCATATCGTGCCAGTCTTTAGGTTTGGGATGAAATCTAATTTCATTTAAACCTGCAGAGACAATTTCACCAATATGCTCACCATTTTTAGCACCTGATGTATAAAGATGAATGTGAAAATTTGAACCAAAAGTATCCTTTAGCAGGGAAATATAATCCTTTGTTCTTCTCCAAACAATAAGAGGATCTCCACCAGTGAAACCTGCGCCGGCAGCTTCAATATATTCTGCCTCTTTAATCAGTTTTTCAGTATCCTTTTCATCTGCTAATTCCCATTCATCAGCAAAAATTCGATCCTTACTAATTTTCTTTTCACTTAATGGACAATAAAAACATTTAGCAGAACAAAGTCCTGTTACTAACACAACCATTTTTGATCCCAGTGCACACATCTTACAAGCAGGGGATAAAGGTTCGATAAAATTACTTTCATTAAGCCAAGAAATGATTTTCTTCATTTATTCCAAACCTTCAGATGTTATTGAGAAAATTGCCTTTTTTCCTTTAGGCTGAGATTGATGTTTAATAAGTGTGGCCTGTCGTTTTCCGCGATTTAATTTTTCAAGTTTAATTATTGTTTTTACCATACGCTCAATAACTCGACCTCCAAATGGTTTTACATCATCGTTTTCAGTAGAATAGATCTGACCGGCAATAAGAACAAAAATATTTTTTTCATTAGCTGCAACTTGCAATTCTGTTATTTGTCTATTAAGTGAGCGGTCAGCAAATTTTTCATCATCTTCAAGCATAAGACGATAAAATGAATTAAACGTGTCTACGACAATTAGATCCAAATCTTCAATTTTTAAAGCATCTTGGATCATTTGTTCCTGTTCTTCAAAGGTAGATGGATTAAAAAATAAAATATTTGAAAGTATAGTATTACAATCTTTATTTCCACAGATTTGTTTTAATCTTTCTAAAGAAACCCCAACGCTATCAATATATGCAACCTTTTTATCTGAAGCTGCACATTCTCTCGATGCCTGTAGACAAAGATTTGTTTTACCGCTCCCTGGTTCACCATATATTTCAGTAACAGAATTTCTTTCCATACCACCGTTAAGAATATCATCAAGGGGTTTGCATTTGAGCAGCAAAGGTTTCATTTCAAAATCAGTCAGTAAAATTATGAATAAAAAGTTTTGTAATGCATAGATAATGTTATGTAATCTTAGCTTTTAGCAAACAAGCTTTGCATAGCTCTTGAGAAGTAGGTTCACCACAATTTGGGCATTTATTTAACACCACAGGTGGATATTTTCCCAGCAACAATTCTTTAATTTCATTATAACTGTTCAAGATACTATGTCTAGTTCCAGGGTTTTTAAGTTCAAGATCATCAATTATATTTCTAAAAGTTCCACGTAAAGCACGAGTTGAATAAGGACATTCAGCATCGTGATACTCTATATTTTTAATTATCGCATATAACGCAACTTCTTTTTCAGGTATAGTACGAAGCGGAAGCATACGCGGTACTAAACCTGGTTGAACTTTTAAATGAGGTCCTAAACGTGCTAGTTTTTGCATATCGCCGTTTACAAAATTCATCAATATTGATTGAGCCATATCATCCAGATTATGTCCTGTAATAAGTTTTTTAATTCCAAGTTCTTTTGATTTTTTGTTTAGACATAACCTTCTAAAAACTCCACAATAGCTGCATTCTCCAAGTTCATTTTTCTTGGAGGCAATTTTATCCATCGATTTTCCAATTAATTCTTTGAATGACACAAGATGATGTTCCATTCCTAGTTTTTTACAATTCTGTACAGCATATTTTATACTGTCATCTCTGTATCCTTTTATTCCTTCATCAACCGTTATACAGTAGAGATCAATGTTTGATCTTTTTGAAAAGATATTGTGAGCCAGGTATAACGCAACAGTGCTGTCCTTACCACCAGACACAGCTATACCTATCTTAGTATTGTCTTCTGTTCTTCCTTGTTTTTTAATATCCTTTTTAACTCTACGTTCAAAATAATCTATAAAATGATCGCTGCATAGATGTGTTCCATTATACCGAATAAATGTAATTGCAGGTTTCTTACACTTGGTACAAGTCTTAGTCATTCAAAATCGAGAATAACTTCTATATAAAATAGTTATTGATTGAGAGCATCAGCCTGCATCTCAAATGCTATGATTGGATATTCCAGCTCAAACTCTGAGATAGTTCTGGGATGTATCTCACCAAAGAATCCGATTTCTTTATTTTTACTTACTAGTGATGCACATCTACCTTTTACAAAAGCAGGATGATCATAATCCTTAATTTGATATTTTGTTCCTGAATCTCTCATAATCGCATCTGCAAGAGATTTGCATTCAGTAAAATTGGCCTTTGCATCTATCTTAACAAAAGAAAGATAACGTTGATTTTTGAAATTCTTATCAACTATAATTCCAAGTTCAAAAATCTGCTGAGGTAAAGGATGATGTTTATTCTGATTTAAAATTTTTAGAAGCGAAGGAACAAGGCCTACGCGCATACAAGAATATTCTTCACCTATAGGATTCTCAATCTGGGCTCCATCTCCAGCTTTTAAACCTAGCTTTTTAAATTCATCTTGCTCATTGGAAATAGTAAAAGTTGTAACTTCATTAAAACCAAGACCAATCAAAATGTCTCTAAGGGCATCGTAAAAACTGCGATTTGGCAATGATCTGCCAAAAGTTAGATCCTTTGGAAAGTCTGTGTCAAATTTATCATAGCCATAGCCTACAGAAACATCCTCAACGAGATCAATATCGTGAAGAATATCAGCTCGCCAGGCAGGAATTTCAACATTTAGCTTGTTTTTGCTTGATTCACTAGCACTGTATCCCATTTTCTTAAGGCAAGTTATTACTTCTTTTGCATTCATTTTTGTACCAAGAATCCTGTTTACATAATCAACTGATAACTGTCTTTTTTCTGGGTTTAAATCAGGTGTAACATAAGACTTTCCGCCATCTTTGACTGTTGTGCTATAAATCTGTCCGCCTCGCTCAGCAAGTGATGTTACCACAATATTCAAAGCAAAATTTATTGCTTTTCTATCGTTTCCTGTAACATCGATAAAAAGATCTGTTGTAAATGGTGTGACCTCTGTTAGACTTCCATTAATTATTGGAGGGTAAGAAAGCACATTGTTGTAGTTATCAACAATTAATGGATGTTTATCAAAATCTTCCAATATGAAAGCATAATCAACTCCTTTTTCATGTCGTTTAAGTATATCACTCAGAGTCATTGATTCAACTTTGTTTAAAGGAACGAATTCTACTGAATCTGGATCAACTGCTTTATATGTAAATGGTGGTTCAACAGGTTCATAGTTATGAACACCAATCGCTACTTTTTTCCTGTTTCTACCAAGTCCCAAATGTAGTTTTTCTTGCAACTCCATCAGAGATGCGATAAGTTAATCGGTCATAGTCACGTTTTTCACAAGAGCTGTTACTACGAAGGGTCTTACTTTTTTAACAGATGGTTCAACATTTGTTACAATATCTGATTTTTTAACATTGTACTTTTTTAATCCTGTTTCAAATTCAAAAAAAGCTCTTGATGCACGTGCTATCCCTTCAACAGATGCAAGATCAGGTCTATCTGGGAAAAATTCCATGCTTATTTCATCATCTTCGACTTTATCTAAATCAGCACCTATCATTGGCAATCTTTCTATTAACTTCTCTTTTGATATCTTATGTCCAAGGATATTTACAAAGTCATTATAGTCAAATGTTACAACTGGCATAGGAAGGTGAAATAAGTTTTTGGTTTATAACTCTATTTTCTCCAAAAATTTTGGCGAAGATCTCACTAAATGCCTTCTTTTTTCTTTTTTATAATTTATATTCCCTTAAATTCATGATATACATCCTTGTTTTTATGATATAATAGGCATATTTTCTCATTTACTTGTAGTTTTTGACGTAGCGCCTGTTTTGAATTGAAATCAGTGTAACAAGTAGACATAAAAAATATTAAGAAATATATAAAATCTAACATTTCTTGTGTAATAATCAATGAATTCCTTATTAGGATTTATATACTAAGTATCTTATGTTAAACTATTTGGGAGGTAAAAAAGTATGAAAAGATTTGTAACTTTTTTATTTGTAGGAATATTAGTCCTTAGTGGACTCGGAGCTGTTGCATTACAAGATGAAAACACAAAAGTGGAAACAAAATCAATAAATTTTTCACATCCAATAGTAAATGAAAGAAATGAATTTGTAAAAATTAGTATGCCGAAAACAAACTCTTTTTTGATGAGACAAAATAAACCTTTACTTCCTAGTTATATTGAAACATTTACGTATCAAATTGGTACAATAATTAACAGTGTAAGCTGTATTCCAAATGATATACAACAACAAAAAATATCAAAGTATATAATGCCAACACCTGAAGCAGTTTCGGGTGGACATATAATAAATAAAGATAATAAACAAGTTACAACAATAGATTATGGAAAAGATCCGTATCCAAATACTTGGTATACATATGATGTAGGAAGAGGCAGATACAATAATGAACCATGTGTTATTGTTAAATTACACATTTTACCAATCCAGTATAATCCAGCCGAAGGAATTATTAAATGGTCTAATAAAATGGATATTATTATAGAATATAATGAACCTAAAGAACCTACAATTTTTAACGATAACTATGACTTAGTTGTTATTGGTCCATCAGAATATAGCAATGAATTAGCACCGCTTATCACTCATAAAATAGACGAAATGGGCGTTGCTACGATTTTTGTTAGTCTTACAGATATTTACAACGGTGTTCATTTTCCAGCACAAGGAAGAGATAATCAAGAAAAAATCAAATATTTCATAAAAGATGCTATTGAAAACTGGGGTGCAAGTTATGTACTTTTAGTTGGTGGGAGTGATAAGCTACCGGTGAGAGAAACCCATGTAAAAAATGGTGATGATGAAGAAATCTTTGTAAGCGATTTGTACTATGCAGATATCTACAATGAAACAGATGATTTTTGCAGTTGGGACTCTAATGAAAATGATGTCTTTGGAGAATATAATTGGGGCACATCACACAATTATGACGAGGTGGATCTTTACCCCGATGTGTATTTCGGTAGGCTTGCATGTGTCAATGGAGGTGAAGTAACAACTAGTGTTAATAAGATTATAACTTATGAAACTAATAAAGCATATACAAAGAATTGGTTTAATGACCTTGTTGTAATTGGTGGTGATCATGCCCCAGGAGATAGCTGTGCTGTTCCTGAAGAAGAGTTTGTTAATGAGAAAGTTATGGATGTTATGGGAGGATTTGTTCCAGATAAAGTGTGGGATTCAAATGGTAGATTAACTGGACTACTTCCAACAGGAGTTATGGAGATTAACAGTGCAATTAATGCAGGTTGTGGATTCATAGATTTTGCCGGACATGGAGCTACTAATGTTTGGGCAACTCATGCATATGAGGATGATGAGACATGGATTCCAACACCTTCAGGCTATTACTTTAATACAAAAGTTAAAGGACTTAGCAATGGAGATGAATTGCCAATTGTAATAATCGGTGCATGCTCTACATTAAAATTCAATATAGATCCCGATTGTTTTGGATGGTCATTTATATTAAATAATAACGGAGGGGGTATTGCGGTATGTGGCGCTTCTGGTCTGGATTGGTTTTATTTAGGCGAATTTGTCACAGAGAAGGGTTTTGAAAAAATATGTATAGACGCATTTGAAGCTTTTTATGATGATGGAGCTATGACATTTGGAGAAATGTGGAGTGGTGCTGTTTCTGACTATATATACCCAGGGATGGATGCTTTAGATCACAAAACAGTTGAAGAATTTCAGTCATTTGGAGATCCTTCATTGAAAATCAGAGGAGATTCACAAGCACCAAATAAACCAATGAAACCATCTGGTCCTGCAAATGGCAAAGTAGGTACAGAATATACCTTTACTACAAGTACAACTGATCCGGAGGTTGATAAAGTTTACTACTTATTTGACTGGGGCGACGGTACTTCAAGTGGATGGAAAGGTCCTTATGATTCTGGTGACACATGTGTAGCAAGTAATACATGGTCCACTGCAGGTACATATGAAATTAAGGCAATAGCAAAAGATACAAACGGAGTTATAAGTGACTGGTCAGAGCCCCTTGGTATTACCATAACTAAAAACAGAGCAGTTAACAATCCATTCATTAACTTCCTACAACAACATCCAATATTATTCCAGCTGTTACAACGCCTCTTAAAACTCTAAAAACCAATCTCTTTTTTTTATTTTTTTTTATTCTTCTATTGTTGAAAATGTGGTAGAGGAAATTATAATTTTTAACTTATTCTATAAGTTTTTGGTATATTTGATTTTGGTGGACTTTGGTGTGTGAAAAAGGTTATTAAAAAATTCTTTATTAGTGCAAGACGGAAGTTGGAAGTGAAATGAGCAGATTTAAACTAGTTATGTTTGACATGGACGGGACATTACTCAAGGATAGAGGTATCTTTGTAATTGCGGAAAAAATGGGTTTTATAGATGGACTTGTACGATTAATAAATTATGATGGCATTGATTTTTATGAAAGAAGTATTGAAATTGCTAAATTATCCAAAGGATTTACGAAAGAAGAGTTTTTAGAAATTTTTAGAAAAGTGCTTATACAAGATCATATGCAAGAAGTCATAAAAGAGTTAAAAAGTAGAGAAATTAAGACTGCAATTGCAACTGATAGTTATCAATTCTTAGCTGACGATTTAAAAGATAGATTAGGAATAGATTATGCGTTTGCAAATAAACTTATAATAAATGATAATGTTATCAACGGAAATCTAGAGATTCATAATAAAGAACTTGCAAAGGATTTTTACAGCGGTAAGATATATTCCATCTGCAAAAGTGATGTATTAGAACAACTATGTAATAACCTTGATATCCCTGTTAATGAGTCTATTGCGGTTGGTGATGGAAAAGTAGACATCGGTATGATTAAAAGAGCTGGACTTGGAATTGCCATTAATGCACTTGAAGAAGTACAAAAAAATGCAGATGTTGTAACTAGTGATATAAGAGTAATATTAAAATATATTTAGATGTGATAGTATGGATATAAAACAGGAAGAAGTTACTACGCTTCATGAGCTTTGTGTTGATAAAGAAAAGCTTATGAAAACCGTTAGTGATGCAGCTGCTGAAAGACCTGTTTCTGTTATAATGCCTATGCTTTATAAGGAAATAAAAAGCGATGCACTTGGTAATATTGTTAAAGGGTTAAACAAGTGTAGTTATCTAAATGAAGTGGTAATTCCACTTGCTGCAAAAGATGAAAAAGAGTTTGAACATGTTAAACGATTTTTCAGAGATTTAGAAATCCCCAAGCTTGTTATGTGGTGTAATGGACCTAAGATGAGTAAATTATTAAATGAACTAAGGTCTGAAGGTATAAATCTTTTAAAATATTCTGGAAAAGGTAGAGATGTATGGCTTGCTATGGGTGTTGCAAGCATTAAATCATATGCCTTTGCACTTCATGATGCAGATATACTTGGTTATACTGAAAACATACCAACAAGATTATTGTATCCAATTGTAGAGCCTGAACTTGATTTCAAATTCAACAAGGGATATTATGCTCGGGTAAACCTGGAGAAACAAATTATGTATGGCCGTGTTTTCAGACTTTTTCTTCACCCTATTCTTAGAGCTACTATCGACAATATTGGACATGAAACAAAATTCATTAGATTTTTACATTCCTTCCGATATCCAATTTCTGGAGAATTCGCTTTAACAAGTGATCTTGCTAGCGATGTTGATTTACCCGGTGATTGGGGTATTGAAATCGGCATCATGGCCGAAATGTACAGAAACGTGACCAGTAAAAGAATATGCCAAACTGACCTAGGTTTTTATGATCACAAGCATCAAAAACTAGGTGATGACGATAAAGGATTAATAAAGATGACAGGTGATATTTTAAAAACACTACTTAGAGCATTAATTGAAGAAGACCATATACAAATATCTAAGGAATGGCTTAGATCTTTGAGAGTATTATATGTGAGACATGCACGAGATAGCGTCAGAAACTATCATGCTGATTCACATTTTAACAATTTAAAATACGATAGGCATCTTGAAGAGACTATCGTAGAAAAATTTAGCAGACAAATTATGAATGCTGGAACAAGTTATATGAGAAAGCCAGTTGGTACACGTATACCAGACTGGTTAAGGACTCTATCTGCAAGAAGGAAGATTAGAGAGCAACTATATGATATTGTAGTTGCAGATAATGAATGAAGGAGGATGGGAAATATGAACCAAGATTGGAATAGAGAACTAAGTTTAGATGAAGAATTAGTAGAAAAATGTAAAGAAATGAGGCCGATGGACATAATAGTCGGTGTACTCTGTAAAGATGTCGAGGCTACTGTTTTAAACGTTTTAAATGTGATAAATGAAGGACTTTATAGGTACTTTCCGGACTATAAAATGGCAATAGTCATTTGCTGTGCAAAATCTTCGGATAAAACTGATGAAACAATTGAACTTTTTCAGCCGTACAGCTCCATTGAAAAGATTGTAACTCGTGATATAACAGATGGTGGTAAAGGTGCTGGTGTACTGACAATCTTTGAGATAGCTCATGAATGTGAAGCTAAATCTGTTGTTTTAATGGATGGAGATCTTCTTAGTGCAAAACCTCAGTGGATCCAAACAATTGCAAATCCTATCGTTTACGGTCGTGCTGATCTTACAGTTCCTTATTATATAAGAGACAAAAATGACGGCGTTATTACAAATAACTTAGTTTATCCTTTTACTAGAGCATTATATGGAATTGACATTAGACAGCCAATTGCTGGGGAGTATGCAATATCAAGAAATCTCTATGAACTGCTTCGTGAACATCCTCTGTTTCCGCCAGATTTTGGTATTGATATATTTATCTTAACAGTCGCAGCAGCAGAGGGCATGTACGTAAAAGAAGGTTGTTCTCTTTGAAAATCCATGAGTCTACAAACCATTATCTTGAACCAGAGAAATTTTTAATACCAATGTTCAGAAAAGTAACAGGGAGTATGTTCAACCTGGCTAAACATTATGAGGCCCATTGGAAATCAAAACCACCGATGTGGCATGCCAAATATGATCGAGAATGCTTCAGTCAAAAACCTATTCCTGTGCGAGTAAATATCCCCAACATGAAACAATCATTTGAAACAGAGTTTGGCACTTCAAAAGAGATTATGAGGAATTATTTGCCAAAAGAAATCATCCAAGATTTAGAAAATATTGTTACCAATGATGCAAATTTTGATTCTGAGTTATGGATCAAAATCGTCTATAATTATGCTGCTGCTTGGAAGGATGTTGAAAGTGACTCTGATAAATATCTACTTCTTGACTCACTAAAAACATTATGGATAGGGCGTTTTGTAAGTTATGCAACTGAAGTAAAAGACATGGATATCAATGAAGCTGAGGTTATTATACAGAGACAAGCAGGACTTTTTGAGGAAAAATTTGATTATCTAAAATCAATTTATAAAGATCACTCTGAATCTAAAGAAACGCCTCCTGAGAAGTGTGTACAATGAAGGTATTAGCAACAGCAGATATACATGGGTCTCAATATAGGTTAAATATTCTTTTAAAAAATATAGATAGATATTCGCCAGATCTTGTTGTTATTTGTGGAGATATAACACAGTTTGGCCCTGAAGAACTGGCTAAAAACTTTTTAGATCAAATACCTGTTGAAACGCTAGCAATTACAGGCAATATTGATAGCATCGACGTAGGAAAAGGAATTGATGATAGCAAAGCTACAAAAATTGAGATGAAAAGAGTAGTAAAAAAAGGCATTCCATTTGTTGGAATTAATGGAGTAGATACCAATCAATTTAAAATTGTCGAAGAAAAAAAGTTACTAGATGAAAATAGTGTGGTAGTATCACATGTTCCTCCATATGGAACGCAGGATAAAGCATTTATTGGGATACATGGTGGTAGCAAAGAACTAAAAATACTTGTTGAAAAATTCAAACCAAAACTTGTATTATGCGGACACATCCATGAAGATCCAGGTATTACAAAAATTGGTAATACAACTGTTGTCAATTGCAGTATGGGAAAACGTGGAGAAGGAGCTTTAATTGAAATAAATGATGAAATGAATGTTAAAATGATTTAATGAAAGCTCTCTAAGAGATGATTAAATAAAGGTAGATATAGTTGGTGGAAGCCTGGCAGGTCTAAGTACGGCCATTTCACTTAAAGAAAATGATAATTCGATAAAAGTAGTTGTTCATGAAAAACATAAGAAGATAGGTTATAATCACGAAGGAAGAAGATGTGGAGAAGCCCATAATATTGAAGATGAATGGAGTAAATGGACACCAGAAGATAATAGTATTTTTAATACTATTTTAAGAGCAGAAGTTATAATAGGGAATTATAAAGAAGTGATTATTAGAGAACCTGGAACAGCATTTGTTTTAAACCGACAAGAATTTATAAATCAATTGGGAAAGAATGCTGAAAAACTTGGTGTTGAGTTATGTACAGATGATAAAATAAAATCAACAAATGACCTAGATGGTGATTATATCATTGATGCATCTGGTTGTCCAAGTTCGATAAAAAGAGAAATTGGTATTGATAAAGGTATAAAAGCAGTTTCTTTTCAACAAACTATAGAAAATTCAAACTGTTTTAAGCCCAATGATGTATTAGTAAAATTTGATGGAAGATATGGTTATTTCTGGATATTTCCTAGAAATCCCGAGAAAAAAGAATTAAACGTTGGTGTAGGGTTCATTAAAGATTTTGGTTATAATCTTAAAGAATTCCTTGAGATATTTAAAAAAGAGTATAATATTACTGGGAACGTAAATTATGTTACAGGAGGACTAATTCCGGTCGGGCTGCAGAAACCTTTTAAATATAAAAATATACTTTTTGTTGGGGATGCTGGTGTAGGAACCTTCCCATTTTCTG
>Ga0114923_10001838_pt1 | contig 14499 bp, 14 predicted proteins | sample SumtaG_FD_89578 | JGI IMG/M metagenome (GOLD analysis project Ga0114923, IMG submission 89578) | Deep subsurface microbial communities from Indian Ocean to uncover new lineages of life (NeLLi) - Sumatra_00157 metaG | ecosystem: Environmental > Aquatic > Marine > Oceanic > Sediment | place: near...
GCTGCCGAGCGGATAGATTACCCACCCCTTTGCTTCTACTTTTGCCTGGTCACTCATAAAATGACCTCCTTTATAGTTTTTACCCCTCCATTAAGAAGGGATTTCAAAAAGAGGCATTCCTCTGCCAACGTCAGGGAAATGCTTCTTGATTGCTAAAAACCGTTACAAGCCCGCTTTATACGCTACCGTCTTAGGGAAGCTGCTCGCAAATCTCACTATACATCTCCGGCCGCCGGTCGCGGAAGAATTGCCAGCCGTCCCTTACCTCCCGGATCACCTCCAGATCAAGGTCGGCAATAACCAGTTCATCCTGGTTATCGCTGCCCTTAACCATGATCTTTCCCCGCGGGTCTACAAAATAGCTGGACCCGTAAAATCTGCCGAACTCCCACGGTTTCTCCAGACCAACCCGGTTATTGGCACCGATAAACACGCCATTGGCCACTGCCGAAGCCGGCTGTTCAAGTTCCCAGAGGTACTGGGATTTGCCTGCCGTGGTGGCCGACGGGTTGAAGAGAATCTCAGCACCCTTAAGTGCCAGCACCCTGGCTGACTCAGGAAAATGGCGGTCATAACAGATAAAGATACCGATTTTGGCATACGAGGTCTGAAAAACCGGAAAACCCAAATTACCCGGTTTGAAGTAGAATTTTTCCCAGAAACCCGGCCAGGTGTGGGGAATCTGGACCTTTCTCATTTTACCGAGGTATTGGCCATCCGCATCGATCACTGCGGTAGTATTATAATAAACTCCTTCAAACTCCATTTCGTAGATCGGCAGAAGCATGACCATTTTATATTTCGCGGCATACTCAGAGAGTCGTTCGGTAATAGGACCAGGCACCTTTTCCGCGGTTTGATACCACTTGATATCCTGTTCGGCGCAGAAGTAGGGCCCGTGGAATATCTCCTGCAGGCAGAGTATCTGAACTCCCTTCCGCCCCGCTTCCTCGATCATTGGAATATGCTTTCTGATCATCGCCTCTTTGATCTCCGCGGGGGAACAATCATGCTTGGGATTGCTCATCTGTATATGAGCGCATTTGACAATTCTTGACATATAACAACTCCTTACTCTTAAATGTAGATACTATCTTATTATGGTAAACGGGGTCAAGAAAAAAAACAGCCGCCAAAAGAAAAGAACAAAAACGATCTTCCGGCGGCTGTTATAAATGGTTCAGCGGTTACTCGTACATTACGGTACCGAATAATTCCTCATCCGAAGGCTGTGTAGAGGGTATTGGATAGGATACCCAGGTATAATTCAAAAGGTGCTCCCAGGTGACATTTGAAGTTGTGCTGTTTCCGCCCCAGGAACCGCAACCCAGGGTCATGGACATAGGCATACCATTGGTCCAGGCGCCGCTGTTGGCCAGGCACTGAGGCTGCCTTATCATAATCCGTGATATCTTAACCTTGTGACTGAGCTCCATGATCCGGGATTCCAGCACCGTGTGGATGCCGCAGGAGTGGCCGGGACCGGAGAAAGCAGTAATCCGGTTGACCAGATTAATTGCCTCACTGAACTCCTTCCACTTATAGAGGGTGGTTACAACAGAAAGTTTTTCCGCAGAAAAAGGATAGCCCTTTCCCACACCCGTCTCTTCAACCATGAAGAAAGTCTTACCCGCAGGCAGGTTAATCCCGGCCAGTTTGGCTATATGCTCCGGTGAGCGGGCCACAATATCACGGCTCAATACGCCCTTTTCATCCCACAGGGCAGCCTGCAGCTTGGGTTTCTCATCCGGCGGTACCAGATAGCCGCCTGAAGCCTGCAGTTCCTTTAGCATCTCCCGGTAGACATCTTCCTTTATAACCACAGAGTTTTCCGTGGAACAGCTGGTGGCATAGTCGAAAATCTTGGAACGCATTATTTTGTCCGCCGCATCCTTCAAATCCGCGGTTTCATCCACAATACAGACTGCATTCCCGGCGCCCACCCCCTGGCTCGGTGTGCCGCTGCTGTACGCCGCCCTGACCATGGGACCGCCGCCCGTGGCCAGCACCAGGTCACACTGCTTCATCAGCTCTTTACTCGCTTCCAGTGAAAGCTCCTCCACATTGATGACCAGGTCCTCTGGCCAGTTGCTCTTTTTCAGGGTGGCTCTTATATGATCAATTGCCATCTTATTGCTGCCCTTGGCCCTGGGATGAGGAGCCATAATAATGGCGTTCCTGGTTTTCAGGGCGCTGATCGCTTTGACAAAGGGGGTTGCCTCGCCATTTGTAACCGGAATAAGGGCTCCGATTACTCCTATGGGCTTGGCAATCTTGACAATACCGTTCTGCTTATCCCTTTCAACTACACCAACTGATTTCTTACCCTTCATATCGCGCAGGGTTCCCTTAATTTTTACCATGAGCTTGCCGTATTTACTGGCCTCATTGCCCATGCCGGTCTCTTCTGCACAGAATTTAGCCAGCTTTTTAGCAAAGTCAGGCTGCACTCCGGACCAGGCTACCCGTATGCATAATTCGTCAACCTGTTCCTGAGAAGCAAACTCTATTACCGCCTGCGCCTTGCGGGCCCGCTCCATAAGGCCTGTTATGTATTTTGCAGCTTCATTTTGATCTGCCATCTTTTATATCCTCCGTTTTAAATATTTTATCTGGAACTACTCCACCACCAGGGTATCGACATAGTCCAGAACTTCATCCAGAATAGCCAGCCCCTCTTTGATCTCTTCCTCGTTGATGATCAAGGGGGGTGATACGGAAACCATATTCTCATGGGAATAGGTGTTAAAACCCTTAGTGAGCAGCATGCCTACAATTTTGGCCATTAGTCTTTCCGGGTCAATGCCGTAAGGCACCAGAGCCTCTTTTGTCTTAGTATTTTTTATCAGCTCTATCATGCCGAAGAGCCCGATCACTCTTACCTCTCCCAGGGAGGGATGCTTTTTCTGCAGTTTTTCCAGTTCAGCTTTTAAGACCACACCCATCTTTTTGGCGTTTTCCAGCAGACCCAGCTCTTTATAGACATCAATGGTGGCTAGCCCCGCGGCACACCCCACCAGGTGGCCATTGTAGGTAAGGCCGCAGGAGAGCAGGTGATTGTCAAAGTGCTCGGCAATCTTATGGTTAACAATAACCCCGCCGATTGGAACATAACCGCAAGTAATACCCTTGGCGAAGGTAATTATATCCGGTTTTACATCCCAGTTCATAAAGGCAAACCACTCACCGGTTCTGCCCCAGCCGGACATTACCTCATCGCAGACCATCATGATACCGAACTCATCGCAGATATCCCTTACTCCCTTCAGGTATCCAGCCGGCGGAATAAGCACGCCATTGCTTCCGGTAACTGTCTCCAGGAAAATCGCGGCTACATTCTCACGCCCCTCATAGGTAATCTGCTCCCGCAGTTGGTTTACATAATAGCTGCTGAACTCCTCTTCACTCTTAAAATCAATACCCGCGCGGTAGCGGTAGGGATCAAAAAACTTTATAAAACCAGGTATACCCGGTTCACAGCTAAACCTTCTTGGCTCACCTGTCAGGTTGGCCGCGCCGTAAGTGGCGCCATGATAGGATCGGTAGCGGGAAAACACCTTATGTCTCCCGGTAACCACCTTGGCTATCTTTATGGCATTCTCATTTGCTTCGGCGCCGGCATTGGTAAAAAACACCTTGGCCATATTATCAGGGGCTACTTCTTCGATAATCTTACGCGCCAGCTCAGAGCGCACATCAGCAGCAAAAGGCGGTGCAATATAGGGCATCTTGTCCGCCTGCTTCTTTATGGCCTCAATAACTTTAAGATTGCGATGACCGATATTCATATTTACCAGCTGTGAGGACATATCAAAATACCTTTTGCCATCTGCATCCCAGAAGTAGATACCCTCGGCCCGTTCCACAACAACCGGATTCAGAGTTTTCTGCACACTCCAGGAATGCAGGTTGTACTTCTTATCCATTGCCCGGATTTGCTCTCCTGCCATCTTTATTACCTCCTAAGCTTCAATATTTTCATCAGTCATTATATACCAAATCAATACTTTTGTCAAATAATTATTTAAATTATAGTTGAAAAATATTAAAGTTGGCTTTCCACCAGCCTTATTCGTTCCTCAAAATACTCCCTGCGGCGGCGGTAACACCATCGAGTAAAACCCGGAAAGAGTTCCTCTTACGATTCTCACATTTTATCAACCAAAAAGGCTTGTAGACCCGGGCCTGCTCCAGCAGTTCCATCTGCGGTATAAGCAGACTCTTCATCTTGTGCCTGGCAGAGTGGATAATATAACTCTGCGCTATTTTTTTAGCCTCTTCCCCATCTACTGCACAGGGCAGTACATTCTCACTGTCCGCTTTTACCTCCTCGCTATCGAAGGGGTCCGATGTAGCCGCCTTGCTGTCTCTTAAGTTAACCAGGCATGAAGCCTTGAATGAACGCTCACGAAAAAGCATCTTCACAGTACAGTTATAAAAAAAAACCCGGAAATACCAGGGGGTTGTAAGATTTTCCGTAAACAATCTAGGTGTCAAACTTCTTAATCTCTTCATCTTCCGGGTTAATGGCAAATTCCGCCATGGCCAGCATTTCCTTGGGTATGGGCCCGACCTTGGCCGTTTCATCAATAGCAGGCAGAATATGCTTTGGCACGGGAGATGATTTTTAAGTGGTAAGGCTTACCACTATCATCAGCACAATTGAGGCAATCAACCCGGCAAACATGGGATGTATAGCAGTTGCTTCACCTATACCGGCAACCTTCCAGAGAAAGGCAATCGCCGCACCGCCGATCATTGAGGCAATAGCTCCCGGGGTGTTGGCCTTTTTCCACCAGACCGCACACACATATACCGGCAGGAAGGCACTTCCCAGGACCGAGGTGGTAAAGACCACGATCGCGAAAACACCCGGTGGCTGTACCAGGGCAATTATGTAACCGATAACGCCCATGACCAGGACCAGCATTCGCGATAGCATAACCATCTGCTTGTCATCCGCCTTTTTATTGAAAAAACGCTGGTAGATATCGCGAGAAGCAATAGTACCGGTCTGTAGTATAATAGAATCCGCCGTTGGCATGATCGCCACCATAATTCCGGCCATTACGATTCCGGTTATGAATGGTGGCAGCAGTTTGCCTGCTACACTGAAAATAGCCAGCTCAGGGTCTTCCAGGTGGGCATCAAGTTTCTCCAAACTGACCTCTTCCCGGCTATTCTTTTGACGGTATAAATCCCGGTCAGAGTGGGTCAGTATGTCGGCCACTCCATCCGCGCCGGCGGAATGTAGCCCGATGCTGAGGTTCACCGGAAACTTGTTTTCCACTTTTTTTAACCGTAATAATTCGAAACCGGCGGAATCCCACGGAGTGTCAGCGGATAAACTGGCGAGTTATAAAAAGAATGTTTTAGAAGTAGATAACAAATCTTTAATTATTACAGTGCTTTCAAATATCCTATTAATTAATGGCAGTAATACTACCTGTGGCCAGCGGCAAAGGCGGGGTTGGCAAATCCATTCTGGTAGCCAATATAGGAGCATGGTTGGCCTCTTACGGCAACACGGTTATTCTAATTGATTTAGACCTGGGCGGGGCAAACCTGCACACCTTTTTAGGTGTGAAGAACAGGCACTCGGGAATAGGAGGCTATGTCTACAAGAAAGAAGATAAGCTGGAATCACTCCTTGTCAACACGCACATGGAGGGGCTCTATCTTATTCCCGGAGATTCCCTGCTTCCCGGCACGGCAAACCTACCGTTCTTCAGAAAGCAGAAGATCATCAGAGAAATTAATAATCTAACCGCCGATTATATTATCCTTGATCTTTCTGCCGGCTCTTCCTTTAATACTGCAGATTTCTTTCTGCTTTCCCCTTCAGGTATTATCGTGACTACTCTTGAAATTACTTCCGTTCTCAATGCCTGCGGCTTCTTAAAAACCGTACTTTACCGCCTTATATTTCGCAGCTTTTCCCGGAACAGTGAGGAACGTCTTGAAATTCATAATTTCATCACTAGCCGTATAGAAAGCTCGAAAAAACCTTTCTCAATCCTTATTGAATCCCTTTAAGCCATTAATGAGAATTCCGGAGCACTCGCTCAAAAGCGTCTTACCGGCTTTTTCACCATGGTAATCATAAATATGGGAGAAAATAATCAGGATCTGGCTGTGGGCGGAAAGCTAAGAGCCATAACCCGGAGAAATCTGGGAATTGAGCTGGAGTATATTGGCTTTATTCCTCGAGAGAATGGAATACAGCGATCGATCATGGACAGAAAGACCTTCTTTCTTACTGATACCGACTACAGCTTCTCTAAAGCAATTGATCGCGTTGCCCGAAAATTAATCTCTACTCCGGAAACCCCATCGCCAAGGTTATTCGAAGCTAATGAAGATATCATTGAATTAGGCATATAACCTATCTTACAGCGATTTGATCATCTGCCGGGGAGCGCTCTACCGCCCCTTGCTACTCCCAATCGGAAACGTAGAGCGCTATCTCAGTACCTCTGCCAGGGCTAGATGTGATAGTGAAATCTCCACCCAGGAATGCCACCCTTTCCGTCATTCCCTTTATCCCCATCTTCAGGGACCCATCTTCATCCAGAACTTTCTTCACCACGAATCCTCTGCCGTCATCAACTAAAAAAAAGCAAAGAAGATTGCTTATGATACAGAGCCTGACATTAATATTTTTTGCCACCCCATGCAGTATTGCATTGGAAACAGCCTCCTGTGCTATCCTGTACAGGCAAATTGCGGCCTTATAGTGAGGTCTTCGGCCTTTCAGGTTGTGTTTAAACTTAATACGTATTCCGGTCGTTTCCGCGATATCAATAAAGAAATTATTTAACACAGAGTGTAGTCCTACTATTTCCAATTTGTAAGGGTTAAGGTTGTAAACAATTTTTTTGCAGTTTTTGAGCGCTTCCTTTAAAAAAGTTTTTGCTCTCTGTATGCTGTAATGCGCTTCATTATAATTTCTCTCTTTAATTGCCTGCTCTATTAGCTGCAGTGCCGTATTAAGACCGACAGACAGGCTGCCAAGCTCATCGTGCATGTTTTGGGACAGCTCCCTTTTCTCCATCTCGCTATCGGATAACACTCGCCCTGAAAAGGAATTTAGCTTTTTTGAGCTATTAAGCAGCTTCTGTTTTCTTTCAATCTCTTTGTATCTCTTCTTATACTGAGTGATATCCCTGGCGCTGCCAAGAGTGCCGTGAAAGGTCTTTACCTCAAGTTCCCCCGAAGAATAGATTCCTTGCGCAGAGACAATAAATGAAGGGCACTCCAAAACACATTCTAATTCAGCCTGAACCGCGGCATTCTTTCTAAGAAATCTAAGTTCCAGGTTCCTGGTACTCCTCTTACCTGTTCTCCTCTCATTGATTCTGTAAGCTGCCTTTTCCTTATCTAAAGGACAAATAACCTCCAGGATATTTCTACCGACAATCCCTTCAGGTTCATATCCAAGCTCTTTCACTGCATCGCTCACCCAGGATATTTCGCCCGCCTGGTCGAGAAGGTAAATAATATCAGGTATCTTATTCACAAGCTGACTAATTTCATTTAGCTCTATTATTAATTCCTGTGTAGCCTCCTGGGCTGTATCACCTCTACTCATCAGATAACTCCTCTTCCGGTTGGTAATAATTTGTTTTTACCTGCCGCGGAATCCCTGTTTCTGATTCCTCTTCGATTAAGGGCTCAGGCAGCACCTGCCTGACGACTGTAGTAATTGCTGAAGAAAAACTTCTGCTTTGAATAAGTATAGCTTTTTATGTCTCTATTGCAAGAAAATATAACATATATAAGTTATATATGAGATAAAATATTTTTTTTATCTCATCACTGGAAAGGTCAAAGATCATCAGTTGATTGTTCTTAAATATTGGTATTATCAGGGATAACTGCATCTTGTTTTATTACCACGATGCCCTCCTTTATGACATAACTGTTGTAATCTCCATCCTTTCTGGAATACTCATCAATACCGATCCTGGCGTTCATATCAATAATTGCCCCCTTTATTCTAGAGCCCCTGCCAATACCAAGGTCCGGTAAGGCTTTTCTCCTGTTAGTAGCCTTTTGCACCGGAGTTTCATAGTATTCAGCGCCCATGCAGACAACTCTATCGAGGAAAGCCTCATTTTCAATGATGGTCCTGCTGCCGATGATTGAGTTGTTTACTGCTGCGTTTGTTATAATACATCCGTCCGAAGTGAGGGATTGGTTGATCTGACAGGCGTTCACCTTTGAAGACGGAAGGTGAGTCTTATTTGTATATATGGGATTAACCTCATCATAGAAGTTAAAAGATGGATTGATGGTCGTCAGGTTTATGTTCGCCTCATATAAAGACTTAATTGTACCAACATCCTGCCAGAAACCGGTAAACATATAGGAATGTACCCTCCATTTATCCAGGCAAGATGGAATAATGTGCTTTCCGAAATCAGCAAGCTCGTTATTTAAAGCCTTTTCCAGGTTTTGTGAATTGAAGAGGTATATCCCCATAGAAGCAAGATAAAGCTTTCCCCGTGATTTTTGCTCATCTTTAAGCTTGAAAGAATCCGGTACTTGCATATTTGAGATATCCCTGCTGTGACCCGGTTTTTCCATAAATTCTTAAATTCTCCCTTCAGGATCCACCGCTATTATTCCAAGATCGGAAGCCTCTTCTCTACCCACCGGGAGTAAAGCCACTGTAATCTCTGCTCCGGATTCCGTGTGCTTTCTGAACATATCCCGCAGATTCATTCTGTAGAGCTGGTCCCCGGAAAGAATGAGGTAATGATCCGGGCAAAGGACAGTAAAGTGCTCCATATTTTTCCGTACAGCATCAGCCGTACCGGTATACCAGCCCGAATGCTCAAAGGTCTGTTCTGCCGGCCAGAATTTCTACAAAGCCCTTTTCAAATGTGTTGAAGTTGTAGGTATGGGTGATGTGATTATTGAGTGAAGCAGAGTTGAATTGAGTTAGAATATATATCTGTCTGAACCCGGAGTGGAAACAGTTGGAGATTGGTATATCTACCAGCCTGTACTTGCCGGCCAAAGGCACCACCGGTTTTGCTCTTTTCCTGGTAAGCGGGTCGAGCCTTGTGCCCTTGCCGCCGCCTAATATTATAGAAAGAACTTTTTCCATATGTCTCCCTTTCCTGTTTTAAAAAATCTATTGTCCTTCAAAATCAATAAACCTGTTCATTCTCAGGAACCGGAAAGTCTCGCACACCCCATCGCTGCATCCCTTAATTCGCAGCATACGAGCATCCTGCAGAAGCCTGTTTTTGAGTATCAAAATTCTCATAATTCCTGCGGAACCAATTGTCTCGATCATACTGAGATCCAGGGTTAAAACATCGTGGTTTCCGGAAATTAGTTTTTCAAAATAGGGCGTATAGCTGCTTTCCTTTACAACATTTATAGAAGGATCTATGACCAGCATATTTTCCTGTTCTGATATCTCTTTAAAGGTATACATTCCACCCCCGCTTTTAATATAGATTTATCCTTAATAACAATAATTTGGCAGCCTGGCGTTTGTAAATAATCCGAACAGGGTATTTCCCTGGTTTTGATGGATTAGTTCATAGTCAAAAAATAAACTACTCCTTTAACACCCGCGGTCAGCTGCAATAAAAAGATCATTCTTGTATTTTGTATAGCCCTTTTATTTTTCAAGAACTAATTAAAAAAACCAGGCTAAGTAGACTGTATAGTTTATTTACCCCCATCACCCCAGGTATTAGGATTTACAAAAGCTGTTGCTCTTCCTGCACCGCCCTGCATGGAAGCAGAGCTTGCTGCTCATTATGGGGATCGGGCTTGGCCTGGCTGTTACCAGGAACCTGGTGGAGATGAATGGGGGAAGTATCGCGGTGCAAAGTGAAGAAGCTAAGGGGATCACCTTCAGCGTAACACTGCCGATCAAGGGTTCTTGAATCGGTCTACCTGAAAGGATAAGGAGTAATCCATGGCTATAAACAAGAAGATCCTGATCATTGATGACGACCCTGAATCCAGAAAGACACTCAGTGATCTTCTAAGGATCAAGGGCTACTTTCCTGTAACCGCGGCCCAAGGCGAAAGCGGCCTGGGCAAGCTTGAGCAAGAGCAGCCCGCCGTAGCCCTGATTGACCTAATGCTGGAGGGTACATCGGGCCTGCAGGTAGTGGCCGAGATCAAGAAGCGCTCCCCGGCAACGGAGTGCATAATGCTTACAGAATACGTGTCCAAGGATTCCGCGATCAGGGCCATCAACCTGGGCGCTTACAGCTATTTCCAGAAACCCTACGACCCTGAGCACTTGCTGGTAACGATCAGCCAGGCAATTAAAAAACACGAGACCGAAGAGAAGCTGAGGGAGAGTGAAGGGTTCCTGCGCAGAGTTATTGACTGCAACCCCAACTGTATCTTTGTCAAGGACAAGAGCGGAAAATATCTCCTGGCCAATAAGAAAACAGCAGAGCTATTCGGTACCACCACTGAGAAGCTGGTTGGCAGCACAGATCAGGAATTTACCGGCAAGCTCCAGTATATGGATAAAGGTTATAAAACCCCGCAAACCAATCACCAGGATTTTATTGAGAGCAATGACCCCCGGCTTATCCCTGAACAGTTCCTCAGGTTGCCTGACGGCAGTAATAAATGGGTACAGACAACAAGGGTACCCTTTAGTTTGCGAGATTCATCGGACTGTATGCTGGAAGTTATAGTAGACATAACGGAAAGAAAGCGGGCAGAGGAAGAGCTGTGGATCAAGAATAATGCTATAGCCTCTTCCATCAACGCCATCATGTTTACCGATCTTGAGGGGAATCTTACCTATGTAAATGATTCCTTTCTGAGGTTGTGGGGTTATAATGATACGGCAGAAGTGCTTGCAAAAACCTTTACCGGCTTCTGGGATGTAGAAACGAAGGCTTTAGAAGTAATCCAAGTCCTGCATGAGAGTGGCAGCTGGATCGGTGAGTTAGCGGGCAAAAGAAAAAACGGCTCCACCTTCCCTGCACAGGTTTCAGCGAGCATAGTAACTGATAAAAACGGCAAGCCTCTCTGCTTAATGGGCTCAATCGTAGATATCACTAAGAGCAAGCGCCTGGAAGAGGAACTGATAAAGAGCTGTAAGCTTGAATCTATTGGACTCCTTGCCGGCGGCATAGCCCACGACTTCAACAATATACTGACTGTGATTGTCGGCGGTCTTGCCCTTGCGAAGATGTATCTAAAAAAGGATGACCACCTGTTTGAGATTTTCAAAGAGATTGAGAAGGCGGTTTTTCGGGCAAGGAATCTGACCCAGCGGCTGCTTACCTTTTCCAGGGGGGAAGCGCCGGTTAAAAAAACAGTCAGTATTGACGAGTTGATCCAGGAGTCGGCCAGGTTCATCCTTATCGGCTCCAAGGTCAAGTGCCGTTTTTCCATATCCGCAAATCTCTGGCCCGCTGAGATCGATGAAGGACAGATTAACCAGGTTATCAATAACCTGATCATCAACAGTATCCAGGCCCTGCCTGAGGGGGGGATTATTGATATTTCTGCTGACAATATTCAAGTCACTAAAGATCAAGGTCTTCCCATAAATGAGGGAAGATATATTAAGATATCGGTAAGGGATCAGGGAAAAGGCATTACCCAAGAAAATCTACCGAGGATATTTGATCCCTATTTCACGACCAAGAAGAAGGGAAACGGTTTGGGGCTGGCAACCAGCTATTCCATAATAAAGACTCACGGTGGACACATTACCGCTAAATCTGAGGTGGGAGTTGGAACAACCTTCTATATCTATCTTCCTGCTTCACAAAAAGAGATTTTGAAAAAGAACAAAAAGGCCTCAATACCTCTTAAAGGTAAAGGAAAGATCCTGGTAATGGATGATGATGAAACAGTAATAGATATTACGATTAAGATGCTTGAAAAAATCGGATATGAGGTAACTTTTGCCAGAGACGGGGTTGAAGCGTTAGAGCTGTATAAAACAGCCGGGGAATCAGGCCATCCCTTTAATGCTGCAATTATGGATCTAACCATACCGGGAGGTATGGGGGGTAAGGAAGCCGTTAAGAGGCTTTATGAAATAGATCCGGGGGTAAAGGCTATTATCGCCAGCGGTTATGCAAACAACCCGGTAATGGTTGAGTTTAGAAAATATAATTTTTGCGGAGCTATTGTCAAACCATATCAGATCGATGAATTGAACGAGGTATTACATGAAATAATAGGAGAATGAATTCGGGTAATGAAAAATTAAGGTTGGAAAGAAATATGGAACCGGGGGCCTGACAGCCTTTGCGGGGAGAGCGGTCCGCATAACAATGTCACCGTCCGAGAGCCTAAGGGAAACGATGTTGATTTAAGGAAGCAGCAGATGTACCCTTATCTTTGTACCTCTGCCTGGGGTTGATTCCATCGCTGAACTCTTATTCTATCTGCTCCGGAGTGCTTTATAATATTGTTTAAGCTCTCCTGAGCTACCCTGTAAAGCGCTATTGCTGTTTTGTCTTTAAGCTTTTTGCCCTTAAAACTACACTTGAAATCTATCTCCAGATCCGACTGCTCCTCCAGATTTTGAAAATACTCCTGCAGAACAGCCGGAAGACCGACAATAGCCAGGTTATGGGGCATAAGATCAACAGCCATTCGCCTTAAGTTGGCTATAGATCTATTCAGAATATCTCTGGTTTGCCGAATATTGTAAAGCGCTTCCTGTGGATTGTTTCCTTTAATTCCTGTTTCTACAAACTTCAGACTTGTGCCCAGGGCAACCGATAACGAACCCATTTCATCGTGCATATTTATCGATAAGCTTCTTTTCTCATCCTCCCGGGCGGACAATATCTGGGCTGAGTATTGCCTTAAAATACTTTCCGAGGTCTGATGCCTCTTCAGTTCGCTAAGGTCAATAATGAAGGACAATGCCCTGGACAATGTTTCCTCATGGCCTGGTGTAACCACCCACTTAACAAGAATATCTTTCTTTTCCCCGTTTAAGGTTTGATTAACCACTTCCAATTCATACTCTGTTTTTCCTTCAGCAATAAAAATAAGCCGTTCAGCAAAAGTCTCGAATGACTTATCACTGAAAACAGGACTCAGTCCCTTCTTAAACTCCTCTTTACTTACAGCTCCGTAAAAATCAAGAGTAGCACTATTCACATCCAGTACCTTCACCATGTTCAAACATCTGACAACAGCTTCCGGATGTTCCTTAAAATAGGCCCGGAAATCCCTGACCCCTGAATCCCGCAGACTGTCCAGGTATCTTTTAGCCCCCGACCAATCCTCTTCCCAGATAGAGATGGGAGTATCTTCGAAGAAGCTGCGAAAACGGCGCTCACTTTCCAGCAAGGCCCTCTCGACATTCTTGCGTTTGGTAATATCGATTGAGATACCCCCGAGGAACCTGATTCCGCCGCTGTCATCCCTGATGGGGAATAGGACGTTCAGCCAATCATGAACTCCTTCCTTGTACCGCACCTGATACTCCACCTCCACGCTACTACCCTCAGTCCTAACCCGCAGGTCGCGGGCCTGGAAATCTGCTGCAGTCTCAGGAGGCCACACCTCGACGGTTGTTTTGCCGAGCCAATCCCTGCTGCCAATCGCATTCACGCTGGTAAACATATCATTGTAATATATATAACGATTCTGCCTGTCCTTAATCTAGGCCATGCCTGGCAGGTGCTCCATAAATAAAGTGAACCTCCTTGCACTTTCCCGTAGAGACTGCTCAGCCAGTTTATGCTCGGTAACATCGTAAAGTGAAAGTACCAGGCCCCGCACCCTGCCTCCGGCATCTTTGACAGGCAGCAGGGTCCAATCCCGGTAAGTGAGGCTTGGTTCAGGCTGGTCAGGATAGGTATAAGGCTTTGCTCTTACCGAAAAGGGCTCCCCTGTGTCGACTACCCGTTGGAATATCTCTTCATTCTCCTTATCCGGGTAGAGCCGGAAATGATTCTTGCCCGTGAAATAATCCTTAGGCCGGTGAGCTCTCCCGGCATAGGCGTCGTTCACCCGGGTAATATTAAACTCCCTGTCCAGGTAAACCAGTTGAAAGTGTGTGGAGCAGAAGATATTCTCTAAAAGCTCATTTGAATTGTGCAGCTCCTGCTCAATCTGCTTTCGTTCAGTGATATCATTATTATATACTACAGCCTGGATTACATTACCTCCACTATCAAAGACAGGGTAATAGTGAATTTCCACGTACCTGGAAACCCCGCTCGGCCCCGCATAATTCCCCCAGTTCCTTCAGGGAGGCATTAATTATCTCGTCAATATCCAAACTACTGCTGAATCGCGAAGATATTTTGATAATTGCTTCTTCAATCCTCATCCTGTTGTCAAGTTCTTCGGTAAGCTCATCCAGTTTTTCATAAGCAGCTCCAAGGCGCTGATTAATGGTAGTCCGGAATGCTTTATCTCTTTCCTGTTCCTTTAAGAGGCCTGCCAATTTCCTGGAAGGCCCGAAAAACTCTACTTTAAAATAGTGCGTATCCGGGTCATAGTTGACATCAACGTAAGGCA
>Ga0114923_10001840_pt1 | contig 14493 bp, 23 predicted proteins | sample SumtaG_FD_89578 | JGI IMG/M metagenome (GOLD analysis project Ga0114923, IMG submission 89578) | Deep subsurface microbial communities from Indian Ocean to uncover new lineages of life (NeLLi) - Sumatra_00157 metaG | ecosystem: Environmental > Aquatic > Marine > Oceanic > Sediment | place: near...
CAGGTCCTGTGGCAGCGGTAACTAAAATGGTTCCACCATCAGCCCTTTCTTCATCAGCAGATAATCCGTATCGATAAAGAACCTTAGGAAGCTGTGTTAATCCTGCATTAAAAAATGTTTCAGCAGCAATGTGATGAACCTCATCAAAAATTGCTAAATGATAATCTTTGAATTCTTCTGGACTTGCCAGATTCACTGATTGATAGGTTGCGACCGTGATATAAGAATGTCGTTTTTTTCCGTCACCATAAACTCCCACATTTTTACGTCCAAAGGCTTCTTGGAATCGAGTAATGGTTTGATTAAGAATAGGCTTTGAAGGAACCATAAAAATAGTTGAGACTCCGAAATGTCTAATGATTTCAATACCAAGTGCAGTCTTACCCACTCCAGTTGCCATACGAATCAAACCATAAGAATCTGGATTATTTTTAACAATTTCAAGGGCTTCGGCCTGGGGTCTTCTTAGATCAAATTGGTAGCCTTTTAGGATTCGTTTATTTACCTCAAAATCACGATTATCTATCATTATAATAGGGTGTTCTTTTTTGAGATCTTTAAGAAGTCCGATAGGTACATGGAGATGTTCTCCATTAAATAAGGGGATACAGGCGTATCTAATCAACCTAGACGCTAATTCAGCTATTGTCTTTTTCTTCCATGGTTCAAACCACTTAGGAGGGGTTTCTCCAAATTGTTCTTCTTTAGCTTTTAATGTGTTTTTTAGGCTTCTTAGCTGTCTTTCTACAGACTTATCCTTATAAGAGTATTTACGATGGAGGTCTTGAAGAAGGGTTTTCTCAAAGATTTCATCGACTTGAAGAACTACATAGTTTTCATATATAACACCTCTCATAAGATATATTATACCTTGACACACGGCGTATAACATGAGATATTTAGTCTTGTATGAAGAAGTTTGAGATCATACCTAAAAATAAAAAGGATCAGGTTAAGATGAAGCCAGTCTCAACCAGGCTTCCAGTGCCCGAGCATGAAAAGTTGGAACGACTGGCGAAAAATAATGGTTTAAATACCCTAGAACTAGCACAGCAAATGTTACTGCATTGTCTGGGGGAGGTCGATAAGAAAGGCGGTAACAATGATAACTAAATTAGAAGATGCTTTAAAACATTTAAAAAATCATGAAGACACTGGTAATTACACTAGTCTTTATGCAGCATTAAAATTGGTAATTGAAGCAAATAAAAAAGAACCGACCAACATCGATCCATTAATAAGATCTCTTTCATTCACTGTTTTGGAACCTCTTTATATTCAGATTGAAAAACATTTAGAGGATCTTCAACCAAACGAACCCTCTGTTAAAGAAAAGATGGGGCAAGTTATTTTTGTAGATTTTGCTAAAAGAAAAAGGGCTGCATAATGAATTTAATACAAATCAATGGACATTCTGTTAAAAAAGATACTTTTCAAGAATATGTAAAATTAATTTTTTCAATAAGAAGAATAATTAAAAACAAATCTCTTTCTAATGATAGGGATTTGTTTACTAAATTAGAAAATAAACGAAAAGATTTATACGAAAGATTGCGAAAAGAGGCCGGAGTGGATAGGGGAAATTTGTCTTTTTCAATATCTTTATCATCAGTTATTGATTGCTTAATTAATGATAAAGCCGCCTAGACCTAACTTCATAAGCTGAATTACTTGTTAGAACAATCCATGACTTTTGTTTTATAAAAACAGAGATGATATCCTCTGTAGAAAAACTAAAGAGTTCTCTAGATTTACCATCGCCCCCCACAATAAGAGGCTTGCCAATTCTGGGGGAAAGAATATAATTACCTTCCTCATCAGTAAGATAACCGGCATAAGTTTCATCATCATCCCGGTCACAACACCCCTTCTTTTTGAGGCGTGTGACCAAGACGAAAACTTTCTCTGGCTGATCCGCCATTAAGCGGTTGCGGCTGTTGCCCCAACATCTTTTCTATTGTAATGAGCGATTTGTCTTTGACGATTTTCTTTACGAAATCCACGAATAGCACCTTTAATTTTTGTGGTTTTAACAGAACCAGCCGAAGTGATTGCACCATTTCGACGAAGACCGTTAAAATAAACAACAAAAGAAGGATCACCGCTAAATCGTTTTTCAATTACTTTTCGACTTACTGGACGTTTCTTAGTAGCAGACTGCTCGAGATACCCAACAAGTTTCTGTAATTTTGTTTGTTTTCTAGTTGCCATATTATTTCTCCTTACCTGAATTATACGCTTTTGATTATTCGTCAGAAATTACACGGCTTGCTTCGGGTGCATGACATTTTTCAACCCGAACACTCACAAAGAATGGTTCCCCACCATCAAAAATACCAGCGGTAAGAGATCCTCCAAAACAAGAACCTTGATCCAATCCTACTGTTTTACCGTAACCAGGATTTTGATGAATTTTTGGTTGGTTAAAAACCGAATGTCCATAAGCGCAATCATATTCATGGTCATAAAGATAATACCATCTAACATATCCTTCTTTAGCATTTTCTTCTTCAGTCTTTTTACATTTATGAAGCGTTGCATCCTTTCCCCACCAACGACATTTTGAATAATCTGCTGGATGAATAAGTTGCGCTCTAATGATATTTTTTGGTTGTGCATAAAGAGGGATTCCTGGCCAAATTCCTCCATGGACCAAAACTAATTTAATATCATCAAAAACATGAATAGGTGGAAGACTGTCAAGATACTCGTAGTCGGCGTCGGTGAGAGATCGAATGGTTCTTTCTTTGTCTTCACTTTTGGGATAAAGTCCAGTTTTTTTGAAACGTCGATAATGATTACAAATGGAATCATCATGATTTCCACGAACCGAGTTGATATGGTTCTCTCTTAAAAATTGAACAAGTCCACCGCTATCTGGTCCTCTATCGATATTGTCTCCAAGAGACCATATTTCATCAAGTGATAACCACTGCAACCGGTTATAAAGATGAACAAACTCATCCAAACACCCATGAGGATCACCAATAGCAGCGATTCTACGCCCCCGTACTACCGAATCCGCCTTTTCCTCTTTCTGTTTCAGATAGTTCATCTGCTTCTTCCAATTCTACTTTTGGGATTGGGACAATCATCATCTGGCCTATTTTGTCACCGACTTCGTATTTCTTTCCTATAAAAGGTTCTCTGAATCTTAATTTAACCGATCCCCGATATCCAGAGTCTATTACACCTACAGAGTTTGCTAGAAAACCTGTTGTATTGCTAACACTAGATCTGGGAAATATTAATCCAACATGACCTTCTGGTATTTCAAATGCTAGCCCTGTATCGTATTCTGAATACACAGGCATTCTTATCATTTCTTTATTTACTGGATTAATCCCGGCAGCTATGACTTGTTTTGAATCGACCGCTATAAGATCGAAACAAGCATCACCGGGCTTTGCATATTTAGGAACCACAGCCTTTTCATGTAATTTTTTTACTTTAATTTTCATATATTTATTATACGGGAATTAAATGGTGTCCCGTACCGGATTTGAACCGGTGTTACCGCCGTGAAAGGACGGTGACCTAACCACTAGTCGAACGGGACATGGAGGTCCTAACGTTCTAAGAAGATAGTCGTAGTTATGCTCGTGGTCAATGGAAGAATTTCTAATTGTATAAATATATTTTTTTCATATCATTAACCCAGCCCCTACCAAGATTCGAACTCGGAACACTTCATTACAAAAGAAGTATGATAAGCCATTTCACTATAAGGGCACAATAACTTATTCTTATGTATTATACCCCCATGGCCAGATCGAAACCTGACGCATGGGGCTTTTATAGCTGAGACGCTATCTTTTTCCAGCAGGTTCTGCCGTTACAGGAATAATCCGTGCCTGAGCACCTTTAATTGCTTCGGTAGCGATGGTCTGCACCTGACCAGTGGCTTCTGAAAGCTTGGTTTGAAGCGATACGTTGGCGGTGGCAAGGTCCGTAACCTTAGCTTCGAGACCTTCGATTTTCATCTTAGAGATCTCTTCGGCAGTAGACGCTTTGGATTCTAAAGCTCGTTTTGCGAACCCATGGGATGTTTCAGCTTTCTTCGTGGCGGCTTCGGTAGCAGAAACTATAGCGGCCTCCAAGGCAGCTTCGTGACCAGCAACCAAAGTTTCAAGTTCAGCTAAATGTGTTTCTTTGTCAGCCATTACAGCTTCACGAGCAGCAACCTCTTCTTCACGTTGAACTTTTTCTTGTTCCCAAGCATCGACATCGTTTCGTTTTAAAACTTTCTGATTGAAGGCATATTCTTCAGCAGAACGCTTTCTGGCTTGTTCTACTAGGCGCTCTTGCTCAACAACTTCAGTCTTATGGTCTTCTTGCTCGGTTTTCCATTCTTCTCGCCTATCAGTCATCCCATCATTAAAAATATCTTTTTCTTCTTCCTGAGCCCTAACCAAAGCAGCTAAGGAATCGGCCTCTTTTACGATGCCGTGAACATTCTTCAGTTCACCTTCAGCTAAACCTATTGCAGTTTGAATTTGTTCAAGTTTTTGTTTTTTAGCAACCATTTGATCTTCAAGACTAGAGATTACTTCATTGGCTTTTAATCTAAAATCTCCAAGTTCTTTTACAATTGATTCAGGGGTTGTATCTGTCGTTAATTGAAGAATTTTTTCGTTTTCAGTTTTTTGAAAAGATCGTCTACGGTCTGGATTAGCAGCCTGAAGATCTTGAACTTCTTTTAATGCGGTTTGATAAGCCGAATAAATATCCCTTTTAGTATTTCGCTCTGTTATATTTGACATTTTTTCTCCTTTTTTATGTCTGTTATTTATTTGCCCTACGTTGGACCTTGTAAAAACTTTTTAATTTCATTGTCATGTTTCCAAATTGTGATGGGGTAATCATTTTTAACATCCCATCCATTGCAGTTTCTTTTGGATTAATCCAAACCTCAACCCCTTCAATTTCTTTTGTATTAACTTTCATCCAAACCGATTTAAAGGTTCCGGCAGGGACAGTTACTTTTACATAATCTTGTTCAACAATATCCATCTCTCCTGGATCTGGGATATCTTGTTCTTCACCATTAACAATCATTTTTAATACAGCAGCATCATATCTTCGAATAAGTTGTTCTACTTTTTGTTTTTTCACGATAAGATCAATGATGTTTTCAACCCAAATAGACTGATTCCCATCAACTAATTCTTCAGAAACGACTGAACGAACTGATGATCCACTTAAAAAAGTCATGTCTAATTTATATTCCATTCGATCACCGACTTGCCAATCAACTAAGTCTTGAATGGGTTGAATCCGAAAATTATTTGAAAAATAACTTGGGGACATTAATGAAAAAATAATTGTAAGTGTTGTTAAAAAATTCATTTTATTTCCTAAAATACCTCCAGATATACCGCTGGAGGTGCCCGGTGTTAATGGTTTACTTACCCTTGGACATCTTGTTAGTTAGATTATAAAGCGCTTCAAGCCCCATAATCTCAAGAGGATTCACACTTCCACCACCTTTTCCACTACCACTAACCATGACGGTAGGAAATTTAGCTTTAGCGATTTCCGCTGCAACACCAATGCTAGTTTTCATGTCGAACTCAGCCTGTTCACGAGGACTAAGACCAGCAGCCACTTTCAGCTTAGCGACCAAGGCGTTTGCACGACCTCGGACTTCGTCAGCCTTAGCATCTTGTTCAGCTTTGAAGCGCAATTCTTTAGCGACTTCCTTAAGCTTCTGGGCTTCAATCACTTCTCGAACCTTGAGAACCAAAGATTCAGCACGAGCCTTAGCGACTTTTGCCTTACCTTGCTCACGCTCAGTGATTGCGTCCTGCTTAGCTCTTTCAGCGTTTGCACGAGCAACAACCTTTTGTTGTTCCGCTTCTTTCTTTTTGTCGATCAATTCACGAATCTTTGCATCATAATCAATGTCAGAAACGATAAATTGAACCACTCCAAGATCGTATTGACCGAAAGGAGATTCACGGTGAATCTTAGGATTACCGTCTTTGTCTTTTTGAACCTCAACCAACTGATTCGTGAACCAGTTGCCATCGGCGTCTTGCTTTTTTTCACGCCGTGCTTTTACAGCAAAGATTCCTTTACGTAGCTGATCTCCTGCGACGTTATTAAACTCAGCCCGTTTCGTAGCATAAGATTCTTCCGCCTGCATCAGGGCCGCCGTTTTAATCAGCGAATCCTTAATGGTGTTGTAGATCAAACTTCCTTTGACATTTGCATATGACTTATAGTCTCGGTGTAATAGTAGTTGTTTGTCAGACACTTGAGGCATTGTGAACTGGATATATCCCGATACAGTTGCCGCAGAGCCATCACGGAAACGAACATTCACAGGGCCGTAATCTGGATTGTTACATCCCTTGTCTTCGGTCTGTGTACAAAACAACATCTTGTCTGCTTGGTGATACTCTTCGTATTTTCCCCAGAGAAGCATATAAGGTCCCGGTTTAGCATGTACAGACATGTTGCCCCAGAAACTTTGTTTAATCTGATAATATCCCTGATCCACATCGGACCATATGGACGTGCCTACCACAATTAAGAAGATTGCGCCAACTACCGAACCGATAGCGACAGCAACCTTTTTTGGGTTTACCCCATTAGTTTGACTCATCATCATCTCCTTTTGTTTTTTATGTTACTATTCAAAGAATTTTTTCATTCGTTCTTTGAAACTTTTTGGAACCTTGTGTTCTTTCATGAAATCTTTGACATTTTCAAACTGGCCCTCTTTTATAACGACCCGTTCCTTTTGTTCCCAAATGTCGGCACTGCGCCAAGCCTTGCGAACTAAACGCCAAAATCCATAACCTATGCCAAATAAGACAAGAAGCGTTATAGCTTTACTCATGATTCAGATTTTTCCGGTAGGGTTGGTTGGACGAAGCTTTCGATCTTTTGGATCTGTGCTTCGTTAATTTTGGTTTGTTCCTCTAAGAAAGCAAAACCTTTTTGACCTTCTTCAATTTTTGACTGCGCTTGTTTAATAACTTCTTCTTGTCTTGAATTTATTTTTTCAATAGAAGTTTTTTCACTAACAATCTTTTTATTTAATCCATTAATGTTTTTAATAATTTTAGTGAAGGCTGATAAATAGCTTTCACGTCTTCTAATTAAGTATTGAAGTCTTTCCATGTATCCCCCTAAGAAAATGGTTATCTCGTTTTATATACTGTTTGGTTAGTTCAAGAATTTGTCAATAGAACTTTTAATTATATTTTCTTATAATTATTGATTGACTTTGACTGGGCAAGTTATTCCTTCAAAAGGTACACCACCCTTTTTATAACCACCACCTTTGGGCAGCCGCATTGCATAAAACTTTTAATAGAAACTTTTATATTCAAGAGTTGGATCTGCTGTTGGCCCCACCTGGATAAAAATCCTTAATAGCCAACTGCCTGAGTCACAGGCTTAGGACGATTACGCCCATGTGCTATGATCAAATAACCAATAACAAGATCTGGAGCACTAAACAGTTCCTACACTGAGTGTGTCCTACATTTCCTTCTCCAAAATATTCCAAGTCCAAAAACTGAAAGAGATTTTTCTCAAGCATTGCCCATCCCTGGGTCAAGATTGGTTAAGATCTAACAATACTCGTCAAGTCTCTTTGTACCCGATTAAAAAGTTATTAACCTTCTTAATCACTTTCGCATGAGCAGGTTCGCTCAACTTTCTCTCCTGAGTTTGGGTCAGGATTTTTAAAAACACCACTTAGGTATAATTATACAGAACTGTTATTATGAAATTGTCAAGAAAAAGGAGAAGAGATGGGAATTTTATTTTTATTATTATTGTTATGGGTTGCTTCAGGTGTTTTAGCTGTTCACTTATCTATTAAGTACGACAACAAGACACAGGTGAATACAACAAAAGAATTGGCTGATGCAGCAATAGTTGGGCTTTATGGTCCGATTTCTTTATATAAGGTCCTTCAAGAAATTGATGCACCGTTGCCATGGAATAAGAAGTAAGTGATCTGTTTTTTAATTTGGATTTTGTGTAGCTCAATAAGTTTAGCCGTTCTTTGGTCATTGAATCGATTTAAAACATTAGATGATGTCGTAAAAGGAATTCTTTTACTTATATTTGGACCATTTGGTCTTATCGTATTTTTTTGTAGCGGATTAGAAAATGGTACTTTTGATGACATTGAAATGCCATGGGCCAAGAAAGTAGATTTTGAAATGCCTTGGATTAAAAAAGAAGATAAAGAGTGATGAATAAAAGTCCTTTTGAATTAGCCGTCGAAGTCATTAAGTTTTATGCGGATAAAAAAAGCTGGTCCTCTTTACGCATCAGTGATGAATCTACAAATTATCAAGTCATTGACTGGTCTGATTGTGATGACCCTCACAAGGAAGATGGTCATGGTGGGAAAAAGGCCAGAGAGTTTTTAAAAGAATTTGAACACGTTTTGGAGGGGCATAAAAAATGAGTAAAACAAGAAAAGAGGATGTTGAGAATTTACAAGCCATGCTTGATAACGAAGGATTTGGTTATTATTTCATGGACTATACTGACACTCATATTCCTGAAATCCAAAAAGAAGCTGACGCTTTTCGTGAAGCTGGAAGAAAATTAGAAAAGAAACTTAATGAACTCTACGAAAAGTTTGAAATCGAGGAATACTGATGATTTTAAAAATTTTATTAGGACTTTCTTTATTGGTGAATGTTGCTGCTGGTGTGGGTTGGTATTCAATTAATCACCATCCTGAAGATTTGTTGGACGATTGTATGGCTGTTACAGAAAAAGCGCAAGCAAGTGTTTCTTTATGTGAAAAAAGTTTTGTTAGAGCAGCTAATGCAATGCTTGAATTTAAAGTTGTTACTGAAACCTGTATTGATAAATTAGGTGAAGTCTCAAAGAGTATTGAAAATAAATTAAAAAAAATTCCATTGAGTGAAAAATAAGTTTGACTTTTAGATGAATTAGCTTTTCAATCATAGTTAACCAGTTTTAGGGAGAAGAATCGATGGATAAGCATTTAAAATTAATATTACTATTTATTGTTTTATCTACCATTACAACTGTTTCAGCATTTGAATTTTTATATCTTCTCTTCACACATACAGCATGGGCAGTTTTACCACTAGGAATTGGTGTTGCGTCATTACTTGGATCTATTGCAATCTTTACACTTATAGAGATGAATAAAAAATGAAAAACGCTAAAGCAGTCACTCTTAGTGAGTGTCAAAAATTTTTAAAAGATAATTATCAACATACTTGGCTTCATCCTGGTTTTAGGAAAGAATTGAAACTCGATTATAAATGCACTTTTAAGATTAAATATATTGATTTTCAATTTGATACTCGGGATTGGAGGGTTTGGAAAATTACTGGCAGAGGACTTTCAAATGAATTTGAGGTCTCAACTCATGACAAATTCGATGGAACGATTTTGGATTTATTAACTAAAAAACTAAAACTCAAGGAGAAAGAGAATGAATTATGTAAAGATAAACAGCGACCTATATCTACTAGAACAGCCTGTACCAAAAGCAAATAAGGTAGCAAAACAACAATCTACCAATCATATTTGGATTTATGACAGATCATATTCAATGTCATACGAATTACCTCAGCTTTGTCGAGATCTTATTGCTCGTGCAAAGAAAATCCCAACCGGTGACACAATTACTCTTGGTTGGTTTTCAGGAGAAGGAGACTTCAATTTTATTTTAAAAGGCTTTAAAGTATCTGAAAAAGCCGATTATAAAAAACTTGAACAAGCAATTAATAAAAACTCACGACCTGTTTCTTGCACTTGTTTTAGTGAAATCTTAAAAGCAACTGACCAAGTAATTGAAGACTTAAGTGTTTTATCATCAAATTTTGCATTTTGTTTTTTCACGGATGGATACCCTGTAGTCAGTAACTACACACGAGAGATTGTTGCGATCAAGGATTCGATTGCTAAGATCTCTGGTCGGATTACTTCCGGCTTATTTGTTGGCTACGGGGACTATTACAATAAAGAACTAATGGCTGACATGGCTGAAAGAATGGGAGCAGCCCTTACCCACAACGGGAACCTTGAAGAGTTCCGTGTTGCTTTAGAGGGTTTTATTGAAGACGCTAGAGATAATGATGGCAAGGTTGCTGTAAAACTTGAAGCCGATGTGACTGAAAAAGATTTAGTCTTTGGTATTAATGGCCGACAAATTAATGTTTATAAACCATCTAAAAATGAGATTGGATTCATTCCTGTTCGCCGTGGTTCAAATAATGTTTATATACTTACCAATCATTTACCAAGCGGTTTTCATACTTCAGTAGCTATTTCTGAAAATGAACTTTCACGACCAACAAAAAAGTCTCCAATGATTGCTGCTCTTTATGCATCAGCTTTTGTATTAACTCAAAGAACAAAGACGGATCAGGCTTTAGAAATCTTGGGTCATATGGGTGATCGTCATTTAATTGACCGGGTCAGTAACTCTTATACCAATGAAGAATATGGTAAAGCTGAGGCAGCAATTCGAAGAGCTGCTGTAAGACCTAAAGGTAATCGTTTGAAACATGGATATGATGCTAATTATTTACCTAAGGAAGATGCTTTTTGTTTATTGAATGTCATGAATATTTTAATGGCTGATAAAGAAGCAAAGTTTTATCCATTCCATTCAGACTTTTCGTATAAGCGAATTAGTGGAAAGACTGAAACGAAGGAAGGTTATCCTAAATTTGAAGCCAATAAAGAGGCGTCGTGTTATCTAAATCAACTTACTTGGAATAAGACTAAGTTAAATCTTTCGGTTTTGTCTAGGATTACTGGAACGATTCCATTAAAAGACGGTTATGCTAAACATGGATTTCAAAAGGATTATCCTACCCATGTCTTCCGTAACTATGCTTTGGTAAAGGACGGGTTTTTAAACGCCGCAAAGCTTCCAGTTACTCTTTCAGAAAAATCATTTGATAGATTACAAGCAGAGGGTGTGATTGATAAAAGTAATCATCCTATGCGTATGGTTTTGAGTTGGGGACCTGAAAAGATTTTCACTCTTCATTTAGATCGTGTACCAGTGATTAATCGTGCAATTGCTAATGGAAATACTTCAGCAAAAGCTTTGTGTCAAAGAGTTGAAGAAGAAATGGAACTTCAAGCAAAACTTAAAGTTCTTGGTGTGAAGTTAAAAGAAGTTGATCCTGATGGTGGAAAAATTCTTGACTCTACTTTAACAACTGAACAAAGAGCGTTTCTAGTTGAAAATGGTATTGGCAATAATGGATTTTCTCCTCCAACAGAGAAAGTTGAATCAGTTGATTCTTATATTGCTAAAGAATTTAAGATTCAAGCAAAGGGGTTTTCTTCACTTCCCAAGATTACTGAAGTGGAAGATAAAGTAAAATCTAGGAAGAAACTTCGTCCAGTAGATGAATTTATGAAAAATGCTATTGATCATATTGCTAATGAAGTTCCTTTAATGAAATCTGAAAAAAGAATGGCTACATTCTTAAAAGATTTAATTGATGATTATCGGTTGGATTTAGTTAGTGTTCGTAATAAAATTCAAGCAACAAAGTTTGCCATAATCCTTGGCAAGAAATGGTTTGATGAATTTGATTCAAGAGAAAATAATTCACTTGAAGTAAATGGAAAGACTTTTACTATTGGAGTAAAGGCGATTGAGGTTAAAATCTAATGGAACTGATTAATATTGAAAAAGATGATTCAATAGAACACAGCCTTGTTGAGGGACATCTCTCTGATAGGGAGTTTAATAAAATCGTTAAAAAAGCATTTGCAGGCGATACTATTTCGAGTGATCGAATAACTCATGAATATTGGGTTAAGGATCAAGATGGGGCATGGAGTTCATCTAATAGAAATAATCCAAAGGCTGTTCCTGTAACTGTTATGGATTGGTAATGTATTTTGATATTTTACCAAGACTAGGATCTTTTTGGGTGGGTGTTCATTATAGTAATCGATATAAATCGCTCTGTATTGCACCCATACCCTGCTTGGTCTTTAGGATTGGAAGAACAAAATATATTAAAGATCCAGATGTTTTTGAATAAGTTTCGGCAGCGGCGTGGCAGCGTCGGGTTGAATTTGGCCCTAGAATACACAAAAGGACTGTCATCCTGTGTAGGGGCGGTTCCGGATTGGGGAAGCCGGACTGCTGGATTAAAAAGTTTGGGACGGTGACTTAGTAAAACATTAAACCAAGGAGGGGTGATGCAACAATTATTCGACTTGACACGGGGAGAAAAATTAAAAAGAGAGGGAATGAATAAGGCTGCTGACTCAAGGGAAAGGCAATTGGCTTATGCTCGACACGTAGCTGAACAAATTGCTTTAAGTAGAGAAGATAGAACATGTGATGCAGATCTTGTTCAGAAAGTGCTTATACCAGACAATATTGCGTTAGGTAATAGTGCCGGATCTCTTTTTAGGAATAAGAAATGGAAATGGACGGGAAAATTTAAAAAAAGTGAGAGACCAATGAACCATGCTCGATTGATTCGTGTTTGGGAATTGGATTGAAAGTTTGAGACAGCGGCGTGGAAGGACACGCTTAGTCATAATCCAGAGAAGATAAACTCTGGTACGAATGCCGAATCGAAAAACTAAGAAGCGGTAAAACGGCTTCTCTAAAAAAAGTGCTAGCAACACTATAATATGCTCGTATGTCGGTAGCCGGAATCAAGCCCGGTACTGTCTCAATTCAAAGTTTTATCTAGAGCACTGATGCATTGCTATGTGCTTAATGTAGGCCTGTAAGGGGCTGAGAGTATAGGCGGGATATGGGTAAAACTAGTCGTCAAACGCTCGTGCTGGATAGAGGTGCTGGGGGCTATAAAAATGGGCGCTAGGGACATATGCCTAGTCGGTGTGTAAAGAATCACCAGTCCCCAGCGTATAATTACATAACAATATCAAAAGGAGATTTGATGACAAAGAAGAAGAAGAAGACCAAAAAGGTCATGGTAAAAAACCTAAAAAATCGAATTGCAATTATTTTAGATCGCAGTTGGTCAATGGACAATATGCGAGATCAGGCCATTAAAATGTTTAATGAGCAAGTTGATACAATTATTGAAGAAAATGAAGACATGGATACAAAAGTATCTTTGGTTACTTTTTCAACTAACGTTGATGAACCAGAAGTTTGGAATAAGCCGATTGATTCTTTAGGTAAGTTAACTAAACGAAGTTATCAACCTGACGGTATGACAGCTATGTATGATGCAGTTGGAATGACTGTTGATAAACTTCGAGCATTACCTGAAGCAGATGATGAGAATTGTTCATTTTTAGTAATAGTTATTTCTGATGGAATGGAAAACGCATCAAGAGAATATTCATCTCCAATGTTAGCTAGTCGTGTAAAGAAATTACAAGATAAAGGCAATTGGACATTTACTTATCTTGGTGCTGAACAAGACCTTACTCAGGTATCAGCAGCTACCGGTATTAAACTTGATAATATGCAAGTCTTTACAGCGTCTGCTGGTGGAATGCGTGGAGCAAGTGCCAGTAATATTGGTGGTATGACAAAGTATTTTAATTCCAGAAAAATGGGAGCAACCTCTGTAAGTTGTTTTTATGATGGTAAAAAAGAAGCTGATGTTATCGCTACGGCTGATTCAACCGATGATTCAGTAACGACTACAACCACAACTAAAACTAAAACGAAAAAATAGAGTTTCTGGCGGCCCAGGTCGTAACTGGGTGGTGTCACTTTTTAAAGCAAATGGAATGGGGAATGAGGTTGTCTCCGACGCTAGATGAGATTTAATACGCCAGTCGTCTAATGGTTAAGGCACTCGCCCGATAAGCGAGGTATCGAGGTTCAAATCCTTGCTGGCGTACCAATTTTAGGAAAGAAAATGATGACATGGATTTTGATAGGAATTGTATCAATTGTTCTTTTGGTCTGGACAAAAGGATTTTTTGTTTTAGACTTACTTGAAGTGATTGTTGAAATGTTTGATAATTAGCCCTGTAGGCTAACGGATAAACCGCCTGACTTCGGATCAGGATTTGTGAGTTCAAATCTCGCTGGGGCTACCAAATTGGGGGGAAAATGGAAGACGAAAAATTATATGATCGTGAAATGATTCATCATGTAAAAAGTAATGATTTAATTGGTGGAAGTCCAGGAACTGTTTGTGTTCTTTGGAAAGATGATATGCGACATATAGGAATTGCTCGCTGTAATTTGAAAGATCAATTTAATCGTAAAATTGGTCGTAAAATTGCTCATGGCCGTGCTTTACATGCATTGAAAGAACATGAGGGTCTTACAAAAATAAGAAAACCATTTAATGATGATGTTGATTGTCTTTACGTGTCATTTAAACATAAAGATGGTGAATTTGTGAGTATGGATATAATGTGTGATCGTAAAGACGTTGATTCATATGATATTCCACCATTTTTATTACAAGAACAATCAAAGGAAAAGGAATCATAGGCGGTTAGCTCAGCGGGAGAGTGGGACTTTTACACGGTCTTGGTCGGGGGTTCGATCCC
>Ga0114923_10001841_pt1 | contig 14482 bp, 12 predicted proteins | sample SumtaG_FD_89578 | JGI IMG/M metagenome (GOLD analysis project Ga0114923, IMG submission 89578) | Deep subsurface microbial communities from Indian Ocean to uncover new lineages of life (NeLLi) - Sumatra_00157 metaG | ecosystem: Environmental > Aquatic > Marine > Oceanic > Sediment | place: near...
AATGACCTCGATTACCGGGTGCAGCCGGTACCCGCCGCCAAATTCAGCGAATGTCTGTTTGACATCGACATCGAATCCACCGGTTTCAGCGCCCAGATCGGCATAGACGATATCGGCCATAATCGCCCATTTATTGTTTTTGATTTCGATGTGCCCCATATAGGCAAAATCCAAATTATCAACGATGTCACTAAAACTGACGTCAACCGGGGCCTCGATCCCCAGGACGACGGCATCGCCTTCCATAGAGGTAGCCCATAGATACAAGGGCGTCAGTTCCCAATGCCACTTGTTTTCATCTTTTTCACCTGCCCACCCCGGCGTTGTAAATGCCAGGATAAGAAGGATAGAAACTACTATAATCATGGTTCTCATTTTTTATCTCCTTTTATTTCAATTTTCATTTGTTCAAATTATCAAAACTGGCATTTATTTAAACGACCAACCAATGGAAGTCATAACGCCATAGTCATTTTTCTCTGCACTCTCTACGGGCGGTTTGCTGTCATAGTGATCAAACACATTAAAGCCCAGGAAAACATCCTTAAAGATTTCAAATTTAAAGCCGCCGTTGAATTCAATCCGGACCCGTCCGGCTGGGGTCAGGCTTGGGTAAATGACGAGAGATACGGTAATGTCGGTATCGAACCCCTGGTACTTAAAGGTTGAAAACTCCATCCCGCCAAGTGCTTCAAGGTTGAATTCGGAAGATTCGCTGTCAGAGAAGGTTTCCCTGGTGCCTACCATTCCTACCAGCAGCGAGAATATTGTCCTGTTATTCCTGATTAAATTGTGACCGGCACCGCCGCCGATAAGCAAACGCAGATTTAATCCCAATTCCTCGTTTTCCTGCATTTGGCTCATCAATATGTAGCTCCATTTTGTGCGAAAGAATTTCAGGTATTGAAACCCCAGGCTATTCCGGGTAGTACTTTCGACATTTTCCTGGTCGGAAAAGAAAGATTCTGCTTTTAAGCCAATTTGGCGTTTAGGGGTGCGTATTGTTAAATCCGCACCCAGGCTCCACTGGGTGACGCGGTTGGCGCGTGCAAAAGTGAAACCCACGGACAGGGAGCCTTTTATCCTGCTTAAGGTTCTTTGCTCGAAAGGGGAAATACGAACCACTGAAGCCATTTCCAGGGTGTTTTTTTCTTTATCGCCGGCGACCCTCATCTTGCCTTTTCCGGGAACCTCTTGAAGGGAGCCGATGAACTTCTTACCCGTATCAATTTCTACTTCAAAGCGGTTCTTACTTTTGATTTTTTCAATACTGTTCCATTGGATTTGAATCGTTTCCATGTCATCGGTGGAGAACTTGAGTTTACCGCGATCCAGTTTTCTGATTTCCCCGGTCAGTTTATCGCCGTTTTTAAGGATTATCACATCACTTTTTTCAGCATGGGCCGGCAGTGTGCAAACCAGTAAAAGTGCGGCTAAAATCACCGTTGCTGACCACCGCTGTCTTTTTTTTTGCTTACTCATCATGGTCTACTTTTTTTATTAATTTTAATCATGAAGCCGGAATCTTCGCCTGGAGACGATTAAAAAGTATTGGGGCTGAAGGCTTCCCTTCCAATCGAAATACGAATTCCCTGAGATGCCTGGTATAAATTAATATTAATATACATTTTACTATGTATCTTATTACTATAAGAAGCCTTCCGGATGGCCCAAAGGGCCTTCTTAGGCTGGCCGCGCCGCGGCCCTATTTCTGTGGGGGGAAATGTTGTAGTATTTTGGTAACGGCTTCATTTGCGATTGTTTTGATTTTTTCAGTTTCCGGCTGGGGCGGAAGTGAGCTGGTTGCTACTCCTCGCCATATCATTTCCTTTGACTTGGCCTCCACAAAATCGATAACCAATGTTCCTTCTTTAAAATCAATCTGCTCGATGGAAGTGCCGTCTCCCCAATACTTATCACCTCTCCAGTACCTGGCGTAATTGGCATATCGATAGCCCAAATCAGTTACGCCCTCGGCTGTCCCGGTTCTATAGGCATGGATGGCGATCAAGAAATCGGGATTCTCCGATGTTTTTTTAAACCCTTTTTCTTGCATTTGCGTGGCCACTGCTTTTTTTATTTCTTCAAAAAGCTGTTTTTTGTTTGGTTGCTTATCCATGCGAAACCTGACGGTGATAAAGTCAAAGGTACTGAACTTGGAAAAATTTTCATCTTTAACGTAGTCAAATTGTATTTTCATTTTTTTTGAGCAATTGACCACAAAAAACATTGAAGCAACGATTAAAAGTGTGATTATTTTTTTCATGTTAAAATCTCCTCTTTAAAAGGCTATAATGAGGCCTGCACTGAGAGCCACCTGGTACATGGTATATCCTGATCGGATATAAACACCCCCTGGTCCTCCGAAATAGATATCCTGTGTACCTGAAAGCCATGTACTGAGCAGCCGTCCCTGGATACGAAACCCGATCCGTTCTGACATAAAGACCTTTGCGCCGACGCCCAGGCTCCATGAGAAGCGCCATTCGCTTTCCAGGCCCGCGGGATCGGGGTTAAAATGTGTTGTACCCAACGTTGCCAAGACAAAGGTGCTAACCCGGTCCCACCTTAATTGGTATAAGCCGCCAATATGAAAATATTCGACAGATGTGTCGAAAATAGGCGTTATCAAACGGATTTCGGTATCTTGACGGTGGTATAACAGCTCAAGCTGCAAGCCGGGTCTTATGGTAAGGTCCAGTGCGATGCCGTAATTTAGGGAATCATCTAGCTTGTAATCCCCGGTTCCTACAGCGTGGAGTTGGCCGCCGAATTGGTAACCGATATAGGGTGTAATCTCGAATTTGCTGTCCCCGTAGTCCTGGGCAAAGGTGAATAGGCCCATTGCTGTGAACAGCATCATTGCTGTGAGTGCCACTGTCATGAGCCGGCCTAATTTCTTTTTTCTTTGTTTCATTTGTTCCTCCTTTAAGTTTTTTTGCCACAGAGATCACAGAGATCACAGAGAAAAAATAAAAAAACTCTGTGTCCTCTGTGTCCTCTGTGGCTAATTTTTTTTTAATTACTTTGTAAACTTTACGCCGACAGTCAGGCCGAAGGCTACGTCGGCAAAAATGTCGTCGAAATTAAATATGCCGAAAAGGGCAATTTTTAAGCGGTGCTGCATAAAACCCACGTTCAATTTTAGAGATATATCCGATGATATATCGTCGAATTCCTCGCCAACCCGGAAATATTTACTGACCCCTGCCCCGGCAAAGAGACGATTGATTTTTACATTCAACAGTACTGCCGGTGCCAGGTAGGCGGTTTCAAAGGCGAATTCCCTGGCGATGATATAAAACTCCGGGCTGATCATCAAACGGTGGCTCAGGTGATAATCATAATTCAAACCGGCAAACCAGAGAAAAGGGGAAAAGGAAAAATCATCCACGGTTAAGGTGCCAATCCCGGCATATAAAGAGGACTCTCCCGGTTCGCTGCCAACCAACACCTGGCTTGCAACCAGGGTAATTATTAACAGTACAACACCCATCGATACTGACTTCTTCATTTTATCTCCTGTTTGTTTCAGCCCACGAATTACACGAATTTACACGAATATTTCTTTTCTATTTATTCGCGCTAATTGGTGTTCATTCGTGGGCAATTTCACTTGCTTTTTATCTTTTTCTTTTGAACCCGCCGCCGGAACGACTTCGACTCCGACTGCGGTTGTAGCTCTTGGTCTTGTATGAGCCGCGCTGACGGGCCTTGTATTGTTTGTTCATACCGGATTTCGATATGGTTTGTTTACTGGTGCTGCCCCAGCCTGATTTTTGGCGTGATTGCCATCCTTGATTGGTGCGGCGGTAGACATTGCCATTCTTTCCGGCAAAGACGTTATTTTGTTTACCGGCGGCGTATCCGGGCTTTCTTCCCTGGGTGCGAAAGTTCCGGGTTATATTTGTATTGTTCCGGCCAATATTGGTTTGTTTATTATAGATGTTGACCGGGCGCCTGGCGTTGACATGGTAGTTCCCCCGGCCGTAATGGTGATAATGGTGATGGACATGGTGGTGATACCCCATGGGTCCCCACCAGGGGTGTGCATATCCGCCGCCATAGCCGATACCGAAACTGACATGACCGCCCCAGCCGACACTGACACCAACGCCGAAACCCCACGAACCTGTCCAGGGATTGTAGCGAACACTCATCCCCCAGGTTACCGGCCGGGGATAATAATAGGCCCCGTACCAGGGGGAATAATAATACCCTGTACCGTAAACCACGGCCCCGCCGTAAGGGTAACAACCGATGTAGCCGGGCATGTAACCCACATAGACAACACTGGGGGTGTAATCGTACACGTGGACATATTTGACATTGTATACCGGGTTGGTGGGGGGGATGCTTTCCACTGCCTTGGGCACGGACACACAAATATCCCAGGGCCCGTCCGGTTTTTTGCTTTCATACCAGACTGCCTGGTTACAGCAGTAATATTTTTTATCTATTTTCAGAACGGAGTAACTGGTATTGACTGCGTATTTCATGGAAGTGCCTTCGACTGTTTCGAATTTGGGCTTTCCGTCGTAAGGGACTTTGAGTTTGACATCTTTGCGGTTGATGGCGCTGGTCTGGGGGACGTATGTCTCCAGTACAGCCTCTTTGGCCTGTTCGGTTCCTGCCACGTGGGCAAGCACATGTTTTTTTACCGAATCTTCAGGAATCGCTTTAAATGCTTTGGGCAATTTGTTCGACGGTACATAGGCCCATGTGCTTTGCAATGATTTGGCGCGATACCAACGGCCGGACAGCAGGATATAATACTGCTGGTCAGCCACCGCCATAAAAACATCGCTTTCGCTGTTGCTCATATACAGGAGGTCGTTTCCTTTGATAGGAGTATATTTAGGGAGACCGTCGGTTACGATCAATTCCATGGGTTCAGTGGTTACGAAAATGCGGGGCATTTCGGAGCCTGTGGGCGGCTTCTGTTGCTGCTTCGGCGGGGGTGCTGACTGGGCTTGAGACTGTTTTTGGTCTTTTTTTATTTTTGCCGCGATTTGTTTCACCGATTGTGGGGGTCTGCTGTCCAGGTCCCAGGGGCCTTTGATATCGTTGGCGCTCACCCATTTATCAGCGCCGGTTATATAGTATTTCTTTGCAGAGGGCTCAAACAGGATAAGGAACGGCGTATTGATCACCCGCATGACTTTGGAGTTTTCTACCGGCTGGAGTTTGGGTTTGCCATCGATGGTAACCAGTACGGCCGGGTAGTTGACAATAACAATTTTTGGCGGTTTGACTTCCAGTTTGTCGGCCGCCTTTTTTTCCTTTTTAATCAGTTCGAGGTTGGCCAATATACGGTCCAGTGAAACCGACAATTGCCATTTGGGCACTTCCCCTGCGAGAAAATCAGCGAATTTTTTCTCTTGTTCGGGTTTGGCGCCGGGAAATTTTACATTGGGAACGTTGGCACTAATGACATAAACCATGCGCTCGTCGCGGTCGGTATAAATGCGGGCATTGAACCAGACTGCGCCGAAAGCAATTTTTTTAGTGGCTTTTGTTTTTACCGAGACCGCGGCCCTGGCAGTCAGTTTATCCCCCTTGAAGCTTTCCAGTTGAGGTTGGTAAATAATCACCTCATAGTTGGGGGTATCGATGGAACGGGGCCAATCCGGCACCCCCTTTTCCGCCGGTGCGGCGGTGCTGAACAACATTGCTGTCATGGTAATCATTACCATTGCCACCAACGTCAACATTTTTAATCGTTTCATTTTTAATCTCCTTTAATTTTTTTTACTGTTCAACGAACATTTGAACATAAATCTTTAACCGTTCGCGAATATTGCGGACATAGGTAACCGGTTCCCTGCCGCGGACATAACCGTACCTGGCCTTCCGGTAATAAGCGGGTTTGGAGAGCAGGAGCATGGCTTTTTCCACGTTGCCGAACCAGCGGTCCGGGTCCAGGCCCCGTTTCCCTGCCAGGCGCCGGGCATCAACCACGTGTCCATAGCCGGCATTATAAGAGGCCAGGGCAAAAAAATGCCTGTCCTGTATATCCATTTGGGGATCGAACCTGTCTCGCATCCTGGCCATATATTTTACACCGGCATGAATGCCGTTTTCCGGCTCAGTAACCCGGGAGATTCCCATCTCCCGGGCTGTGGCCGGCATTAACTGCATCAAGCCCATGGCCCCGGCAAAGGACCTGGCATTGGGATCAAACCTGCTTTCCTGGTACATTTGAGATATGATAAGCCGCCAGGGCATAGCAAAACGTTTGGCATACTTTTTTACCAGGTTATCGTAGGGGGAGAGTTTGCCTTTTTGGGCAAGGAGCACGCGCTCCCGGCGATACCTTAAAATTTTCTTTTGATTCTTAAAATATTGCTTGTAATTCATATTGTGTATCAAGCCCCGGTATTCCTTTTTCCAGAAATCATCGATCGCCTTTAGCAGGGCCCTGTCTTCTTGCCGCACCGCCCAGGCGATTTTCCTTTCCGGGCCCAGGGGGAAACCGGCTTTTACATCGTCACGGCTGCATAATTCCATGTCCAGGATATGCCGGTCTGCGACGGTAAGAGGGATTTTTCCCGTGCCCACTTGATCGATCAGCTCTTCGGTTACCAGGTCCTCGGCTGCCGCTGCCAATTTTACCTTTATTCCCTGTTTTTGCAGTGCGGTCAGACTTTGCCAATAGGAGCTGGAAGGTCTTACGGAAACCCTGCGCCCGGCAAGGTGGGCCGGTTTTGTCAAACCGGTTTCCTGTACCGGTAAAACCAACACTTCCCGGGTAAACAGGTATGGCCGTCCGAAGGCAATGCCCTGGTTCATGCGCTGTTGGGTTATTGTCATCATGGCGGCGATAAAATCGCCCTGGCCGGCTTTTAACGTGGCGATCATGTCCGCATGTTCTTCGGCCACAATCACTTCCAGCACCAGTCGATGTCGCTTGGCGAATTCCAGTGCCATCTTGTATTCGAAGCCCACCAATTTCCCTTTATAGAGAAAATAGCTGGCAGCCGAATTACTGGTTATCATACGAATGATTTTACGTTTCTTTATACCGGGCAAGTCCAGCTTTTCCCGTTCCCGGTGAGCGCGCTGGAAGGTGGCGATGGTGAGGAAGCGGTCGAGCTTCTCTTTAAGAACGTGACAATTGGGCCGCAGTGCCCATGCCAGGGGTTTTTCTTTGCCCACATAAAGGGAACCCTTTACATCGGAACGATAAGCCAGGTAATCCTCCAGCAGGTTTTTATCAAAAATCGTCATATTTATTTTGCCTTCCGCCACCATGTCGAGAATCTCGTCACGGGTGAGGGTGCTTTTAAGTGGTGCAATTTTTAATCCCGGGTAGGTTTCCTGCAGTTTACCTGCTTTATCGACAAAAGAAGTACCGGCCTGGACGGCAATGGATCGTCCCTTGAGCTCCTTTAACGATCTCAGGGGTTTGCCAGCGGCGGAAATGACCAGTTGTTCACGGGTATAGGCGAATGGTGCGGTAAAAATAACCTTCTTTTTCCGTTGGGGTGTCACCGTTATATTCGCCCCGACAATATCACCTTTCCCGGCCAGCAGTGCCGGGAACAGGTCTGCAACGTTATCGAGATATATCACCTGGGGTTCCAGTCCCTGGCCGGCGGCAAATTGCGAAATCAGTTGCCATTCGCGCTCCAACGCACTGCCCGTTCGCGGCAGTCTGTCCAGGCGGCGGGTTAAAATACGCAAACGGCCATGTTTTTTTATGGCTGCCAGGTCTCCGCGATGAATGGTGGGGGAGACAGGATGAGTACCCTGGCCCTGGCATCCCCATGTTAACAGGAACATGGCCAACAGCAGCGCCGGCAGCTTAATCAACGTTTTAATAATCATTTAAAATCCTCTTTTGGTACTCCAAACACTAGAATGAAAAACCCAGGATCATTTTGAGACTGGAATATTTAAACGTCACTTCCCGGATTTCTCCCAGGAAACTGGGGCTTGAATCGGCGGTTCGCGTCCAATCTTTATCTCCCAATGAGTAGCCCAGACCCAGGGTAAAATTATACCGTTTGAAAGTGAAAATCGTCCCGGCAATGATACTGTAAATGTCCCAGTCGGTAATGGTGAGATTGGTGTCGCTGTCCTTCTTTTTTGCGGACTTATCGGTATAAAAGGCCAGGTAACCTGAAAAAGACTTGCCGAATTTATGTTCCAAACCGATGGCAAAATTAAACACATGGTCCATCTCATGGGTGGTTTTATAGTGTACGGGTGCGCCGGTGCTCTGGATTACGGTGGGTTCGGTTTCCAGGACATCGTATTTTCCCACCCTGCTAAAGTATTCGGCGCTGAAAAAAATGCTGCTGTTTTTCAAGCGGTAATTGAAGCCGATGCCCACGGAGAATGGTGTGATATAATTGGCCGGCACGTTTTCTTGATAGTCCGAAGCAAAGAACGTTTGATTCACCCCGCTGCCGGTGACATCCTGTCCCACCAGGGTGTTGTTTACGCCCTTGGTACCTTTGCCGGTTATTTTCACGGAGGGTGTGGTGATTGTCAGCCCCAGGGCTAATTTGCCGAAATCCAATGCCAGTCCGGCTTTAACAAGTGCGCGCACGATCCAATAGTCGTATTCCCTGGATTCCAGCGAAAACGCAAAATCACCGCCGGTGGTAAGGGCTTCGGTGATGGTCTGGTAGTTCGTGCTGTGGGTGCGGGATGATATATAGGGGGTGAAACCGATAGCGACCTTATCGCTAAGTTTAAACGCCCAGGTCAGTCCATACCAGACATCGCTCAAATTCTCCCTTAACTGCAGGTTGAGATAGACGTCTTCTTCACCGGGGAAATTTGATATCCAATCATATGTGTCCACTTCCGTGCCGTAATTATCCAATTGGATACCATGGCGTGAAATGATGGAAATTGCCAGTTTATGATTTTTCAGCCATTTAAAATTAAGTGAAACGGCAAAAAGGGAAGGGGCCTGGCTAAAAGCGGACGAAGCCAACTCTTTGTCGCTCCTGCCGTTAATATCTTTAAGGGTTACGGTGGGATAATTGTAAACCGATGCCGCCTGGAGTACTTCGGTTTTTTTGCTGAAAGCCAACCAGCCGGGATTGTAATAGGTTGAGCTGAGGTCCAATACTTTGCCCACCACGGCCCCGCCCAGTAGATGCGATTTTGTGCCGTACTGGTTTGTCCAGTAATGGTTGTCCTGGGCAAAGCCGGTCCCGCACATTATCATTAATGCAAAAATGACAAAATTTGTTAGTTTGAACATTTTGTTTACCTCTTTATGCTAAAGAATCATCTGACCCGCTGCCGCTGCATAACGGGTTTTTCATAACTACCCAGGTGTATCCTGACACTGAAACCGTCCTGGCCGAAGCCAAAATCCAGCCGGGCCATGCCGGTGGTGGGGGTTATGAATCTCAGCCCCAAGCCAAAGCCCTTGATAAAGTTTTTATTAAATTCATCCCGTTGGTTCCAGGCACTGCCAAAATCCGCAAATGCTGCGATTTGCAGCCCGATTGGCAATCGAAATCCCAGGAAGCGAAATGCTTTTGGTTTCATTAATTGGTAGCGATACTCAGCGGTGCTGAGCAATTGATTTTTCCCGGTCCTTGAACCCAGTTCCCAGCCGCGGATGCTGTTGGTGCCGCCGATACTGAAATCCTGCCAGGGGGCAATCTCCTTGCCAACGGTGCCGCTGGTCAGGGTGGTGAGGGAAAACAAGGCCAGGGTGTGCCGGGGAGCCACCGGTATATAGTAGCGCAGGTCCAGGTTCAGCCTCCAAAAACTGCTGTCCAGCAGGCCAAATAACCCGGACCTGAGGATTTCAATTTCATTCCACCGGCCCGAGTGGGGGTTCCACTTCAGGTCACGGCTGTCATAGCCGATAAAAAAACCCAGGGAAGGAACGTTATCCCTGTTATCAGCCGACAGGGTCTTGCCCGGGGTATCACTTTGAATGTACTGGAAGGAAAAACGGACGCCCAGCCGGGTTCGTTTCCCCACCAGGCTGGAAAGGGTTAAAAACAGCTCGTTGCCGGCTTCTTTAAAATCATCAAGATCATTATTCCTGATGCGATGAAAGAGTTCAATTTCATAGGACATGCGTTTCCCGGCAAACCAAGGATTACGTATTTTAAAACCATAGGAGCTGGCCTCGCCAAAGGTAGCACTGGCTGAAAAAAAGATGCCCCTGCCAAAGAGGCTGAGACTTTTTACCCCGGCCTTCAGGGCAAACCCGTTTTCATCGTCGATTTTAAAGCCGGCAATGGGCAGGAAGGGGGATATTTCTTTGACCGTTACGGTTAAAATAATTCCATCCTCTTGTTCCAGGGCAGCGATGGTGACGTCACTGAAAATGCCCAGCCCCATCAGTCGCTGCCGGTCTTGCTTCATGGTTTCCCGGCTGAAGGGCCGGCCGGTTTTTGACAGCAGCTCCCTGGCTACGATGTATTTTTTGGTGTGAGTTAACCCGGTGATACGAATCTCCTTAATGATTTTCCCGGCAGACAGGGCTGCCGGGAGTGTTAATCCTATTGTACTTAAAACCAGGACACCGATCATTAGTTTAAGGGAAAGATTATTATAGAGATTCATAACATGCCTATTAAAGAATAAAAAAACAGTAAACCATGATGAGGAAAAAAAGCACCAGGTAAATCCACCGGGCCCGGGTATCGATTCGCCGCCCCAATACTTCTTTCCCGGATTTTGCCAACCGGCTGGTCAGGATGGTCTCCCCTAAAGCCAAAAAAACCAGTAACGTGGCACCCAGCACAAAAATGTCCAGGCGAGTGAGATAAGATATCCTGGGCAGCAGTTGGGTCAGCCTGGACTGGTAGAGCAATAACGAGAAAACCGAAGCCGTGGAGATGCCAATCTGGGTCCCGGCCAGGGAGGGATCGATCCAGAATACGGTCCAGGCCATAAGCACGATCAAAACCAGGGGGAAAATAATTTTTACCAGGTAGAAACCGGTATGGCGCCGGGCGGAAATCTTGAAGTCAATACGGGCCAGGCTGCGTTTTTGACTGGCTAAATATTCGCCGGTCACTTTGGCTGGTTTGACTTCTGTTTCCCAGCCGGGCAAAGAGAAAGAACCTCTCTGCCCGGTCCTGAGCTTGTCCGTTACCAACTCAACGTCCTCGGGACCATGCCCAATAGAGGTAATATTAATCTCCAGGCTTTGAATATCCGTAGGAAAATCCTCCAGGTGCAAAGGGGATGACAATTCACCGGTAAAACGCTGCATATACCGGACGACTCCCGCCGGATCAACAATATAAATATCTTTTCGATGCTTTTTCAAGTCGTATTGGTTAACGATCTCCAGTTGGGGCCGCCAGATTTCATCCGGTTGAAACTCACGTGTTATGCGTTGTTCTTCGGGGTTCTTCGCCGCTAGGCGCTGGTCATGCCAGGATATAAATAAAAAGAAATCCGCGCTGAAGGTCTGGGACACATCATCGATTTTATTAATATCCAAAAAATAGACCCCCACCTCGACCCTGGTGGGGGTTCCTGTTGCATGGGGCCGGGGTAGGAATGTGAATTTCTTTTGTAAATGAGACTCTTTGGCTGCATCCGGTTCTCCTGCCGGCGATGCTGCCGCTAAATGAACATAAAGCAGCAATATAAGCAGTGACAGGTTGATGATGGTTTTTTTTATCATATTTGTTATTTTTTAGGGAAAAGGAACTGGAACTGGGTACGAAGCTGCCAGTCGGCGTATATGGTATCCGGGTGTACGGCATTGTAATACCCGTGTACGGATACATTCACCGGCTGCTTGCCCATCTTGAATATCCTGCCGATGCCGATGCCGAAGGGAACAGTCCAGCGGTTACCTTTACCGGCCTCCCAGTTGGCGATTATAAGGGGTGCACTGGCAAGATACCAGCCTTTTGCCATATTGTAGTTAATAAAGTACTGGATCACCATCTGGTTCACATCATTACGGCCTGATTTCCCGGCAAAAGACCACACATTACTGGCAAGAACTCCCACCACCCATTTGCCGGGCATAGCCAGGAGAACCAGGGAAGGGCCGGCAGCCCATTTCCCGGTTCCCAGTTTTTCATCGCTGGCTGTAGGCAGCAGGAATGTAGGCCCGATACCCCAGGTTACTTTACCCGGTTTTGCCGGGGAAAGAAAAAATGTCGGGTTGATATCACCCAGTCCGAAGGTTCCCCCGGAGGGATTGGTAAAGTCAGGCTGAGACACCAACGGGGCAATGGTGCGGAAAATGATGTTCCATTTTTTCCCGGCAAAGGGGATTACCGGTTGGATATTCAGCACGTTTTGGGTCCTGTCAAAGGGGCCGAATCCGAAGCTGGTGTTATTCTGGAAAGGCAGGCTGATCATGGCTGCAACCGGGTTTTGAGCGGCTTTGGCAAGTTTTGCATCCGATTCCTGCGCACTGCCGGGTATTGCCGGGAAAATACAGCACATCAATAGTAAAATAAGACTATTTTTTATTTTCATTTTTCTTCCTTATTTTTTAAATTTTAAAGATTTCTCCACAGCGGCCAGGATGTCACAATCATCAAAGGGCTTTTGCAGAAAGGCGATGACATTATCGTACGTCTTGGCCAATCGTTGATACTTTTTATCTTCAAAACCGGTCATCACTATTACCGGTATACCAATTCCCGATGATTTCATATACTCAAGCAGATCACAACCCGTCATGCCGGGCATTTGAATATCAAGGACCATACAGCAGCAAATGTTTTTATTAGCGTCCAGGTATTCCTTGAATTTCTCGGGGGATGCAAATGGTTGAACCTCAAACCCGGCAATGTTTAACAGTCTTTTTAAAGCCCTGCGCACGGATTGGTCATCATCGATAATATAAACGACAGGTTTGGTTTTCATATCTTCACCAATTGGTAGAAGAGTTAAACGGTGGAAGAGTATTAACTCTTCCACCAAAACGAAAACATATTTTTTTTAAATTTTTTAAAAGCGAAAGATAATTCCGCCGGTGAACTCCCACTGGCCCATGTACTGGGTAACCGGGACTACAAAAGGCCCTAACCAATAATCATAAAATACAGCGCTTTTCGTATTGATATAGGTAGGGACCCATTTAACCTGTAAACGAAGACCGAAATGTTCGCCCATATAGAATTTTAATCCTGTCCCCAAAGCGAAAGAGAAACGCGTCTCACCGGAAATATCCGGTTTGGGATTAAAATAGGTTAGGCCCAGACCCGCTAAAACAAACGGCCTCATCTTCATGGAATCATCTCCATAGATATAGAGAAAATTTAAATGGTACTGATCGATAAAAATCTTGAATAGGTCGTCCCTGGGACCAGCAATTAGCCTGCCCCGCAGCGTGGTTTCTTCCCTGCTCCACATGGCCTCCACCTGTAAGTTCTCATGTACTGAAAAGCCCAGGGAAATGCCATAAGTAAATCCATCTTTAAAGTCAAAATTGGCATAATCCAATCCTTCAACATCAAAGGAGCCGCCCAAACGGTATCCGGCAAAGGGAGTTATTTCAAATGAAGTCCCTCGTTGAGCAAAGGCATTGAAAGTACCTAAAACAAAAACGAAAACCAACGTAAACAAAAGAATCTTTTTCATAATTTCCTCCATATAGGCTTCCGCCGCTGCCTCCTTTGAGGCTTTATTATAAAACGCGGCAGAAATCTCATTTTTTTTTAACCGTCAGCAGCTTTAGCTGCTTCCTTAAGGCTGTATGATATAGAAACAAAATAGGGATGTCTATTGGATTTTGGTCTAACAGGTATTATACTTTGGTCTAATAAAAAACAAGTTTTCCTCTTCCATTTGGCTGTGGTTTATGGTAATATTGTTTTCATTATTAAGAACGACTTAGCATGATGAAAAGAATTAAACAGAATTTGTTTTGCCCCGCATTCAAATTAACAAACAAATTAGTACTGTTTATTCTTTTTACCCTCCTGCTTTTTAACCATAATTTTTTACCGGGCCGGGAAAATGCATTCAAAAATATCCTGGTCATTTGCTCATGGCATAAAATGCTCCCGGGACAGGTTCTATTAGAACAGGGACTGTATTCGGGTTTTGAATCATATTCACCCGAAAAATTGCGATTTTTTGTCGAGTACTCTGATTATTATGTAAATTCATCCGATCCTCAACTGCTGGCAGATATATTGAGTATAAAATACCAGGGAAAAAAAATAGACCTGGTTATCGCCATCGGCGATACAGCGCTGATAACTATATTGGCATGCAGGAAAGCGCATTTCCCCGGGACCCCGGTCATTTTCAGCACGGTGGCGAAGGAGGAAATAGAGTCAGCGGAACTTCCCCCGGACATATCCGGCATCCTTGTTGACCTGGATATAAGAGGCACCCTGGATACCGCTTTGAAAATACATGCGCACACCAGGAGAGTTGTTTTTATTTCCGGTCTGCATCCAACCGATGAGGCCTTTAAGAAAAAGTCGCTGCTGCTGGTTCCCGATTATGAAAAAAGAGTGGAAATTATTTATTTGACCGGCCTTTCCATGAAAGACCTTCTCAAGGA
>Ga0114923_10001842_pt1 | contig 14476 bp, 13 predicted proteins | sample SumtaG_FD_89578 | JGI IMG/M metagenome (GOLD analysis project Ga0114923, IMG submission 89578) | Deep subsurface microbial communities from Indian Ocean to uncover new lineages of life (NeLLi) - Sumatra_00157 metaG | ecosystem: Environmental > Aquatic > Marine > Oceanic > Sediment | place: near...
AAGGAGATTGCTAAGACTAATAAACCTGTTATACAATCAACAGGAATGGCTAGTCTTGGAGATATAGAAGAGGCAATTAATGTAATTAGGGAAATATCCGATGCAGGAATTGCATTATTACATTGTTCAATAAATTATCCTCCACTTTTTAAAGATTTAAATTTGAGAGTAATTCAGACATTGAAACAAGCTTTTCAAGTTCCAATAGGATATTCTGACCATACAATGAGCAATTCAATCCCTTCTATATGTGTTGCTTTAGGGGCCAGTATAATAGAAAAGCATTTTACTATAGATAGATCTTTAAAAGGACCAGATCACAAATTTGCTTTAGAACCCACCGAATTAAGACAAATGATAAAAAATATTCGTGAAACTGAAGAAGCTTTAGGATCTCCAGAGAAAATTATACCAGAGTCTGAAAAAAATTTATATAAATTAGCAAGAAGGAGTATCATTGCTAAAAGAAGAATCCCTAAAGGTAAAGTTATTGAACTAGAGGATTTAATAATAAAACGACCAGGTTATGGAATTAAACCAAAATTCTTAGATATAGTACTTAACAGAACAGCTAAAAAAGATATCGATGAAGATGATATAATCACATGGGACTTGATTTAAAATAAAAGATCTTTTTAAAACAAAAAGATCTCAAATTAAATATCATGAAAGTTTGTATAATTACCGAGGGTAATTCTGATATAGGTTATGGACATATAACTCGTTGTACGTCACTCTATCAAGCTTTTGAAGAAAAAGGGATAGAACCTTTTTTTATTGTTAATGGGGATGAGAATGTTAAAAATACTTTAAATACAAAAAGAAACTGTATTTTTAATTGGTTAATAAATACCGATAAATTATTTGGCATAATTAATGGATCTGATATAGTTGTTTTAGATTCCTACTTAGCCACCCTTTTATTATATAAAAAAATATCTGAGGTTATTAAAATCCCAGTATTTATTGATGATAATTTGAGATTAGAATACCCACCGGGTGTTGTTGTAAATTATTCAATATCCGCAAAAAAAATAAAATATCACAATAGAGAGAATATCAATTATTTATTAGGACCAAAATATTGCTTAGTTAGAAACGAATTTTGGAATGTGCAAAATAAAATAGAATCGGATGAAATTAAAACAATTATGATTACTTTGGGTGGGTCTGATACGAAAAATTTAACACCACCAATTTTAGAAATGTTAAATACCCTCTTTCCAAATTTGGAAAAAAAGGTAATTGTAGGAATGGGTTTTAAAAATATTGATAATATAGAAGCTGTATTAGACAAAAACTGTGAATTAATATATTTTCCAACTGCTGAAGATATGAAGAAAGTAATGAGGGAATCTGATTTAGCTATAACTGCTGGAGGTACAACTATTTACGAATTAGCCATTATCGGGGTTCCAGCTATAAGCGTTGCAGTTGCAGATAATCAACTAAACAATGTAAAAGCTTTTTCTGAATTGGGTATAAATTATTTCGCTGGATGGTGGCAAAATAAGAATCTATTTGAAAATATTAAAAAATTTATTTTATTACTAAAGAATAAAGAAAGAAGAAAAAAAATGGTTATTTCAGGTCAAAAACATATAAAAAGCGATGGAAGCAGAAGCATAATTGAATATATATTAAATAAATTAAATGGCAAAAGCTCCTTTGAGTAATTCTTAATTTAATAAAATTGAGTAATAATTATGGATATAAACTTTGAAAAAATTAAATTAATTCCGGCACAAAAAATAAATGAATTCCATAAAAAGGGTGTAAGACGTGTATTTAATGATAATTTAGATGCAAATATAAATACCCATGAACCAGTTCCTTTTGAAAATCATTGTAAATGGTGGGAAACTGTTTTTGAAAATGAATATGTTTATATTATTTTATATCAATCCTCTATGTGTGGCTATATAAGATTAACAAAGAATAAAACAAGCTCTAAAGAAAAAAGTCTAATTAGTATCGCATTAGCTAAAAAATTTCAACACTTTGGGATCGGGACATATGCTTATAAATTATTTGAGGCTAGTATGAAAGAAAACGGAGTGAATCAGATTATAGCATTAACTGTTTTAAGTAATAAAGTTGGACAAGAATTTTTTGAAAAGAATAATTTTGAATTGATAGATATCGATAAGGAAAATAAATTCAAGAGATATATTAAAAAACTATAATGAATGTTATATCTATTCTCTATAATATTTTATGACCTTTTCTAGGGCATTAATGACATCGTATGCATCGTTATCGCTCATTTTATGAAAAAGTGGAATAGTTAAAATTCTTGGAAACAACCATTCCACATTTGGTAAGATCCCTCTTTTTAAACCGAATTTTTCTTGATAGTATGAATGATAATGAACAGGTATATAATGAACATTTACCCCAATATTTTCCTCTCTCAGAGCCTTAAAAATATGATCTCTATCTACGTTTAATTTCTTTAAGTCTAATTGAATAATGTATAAATGCCATGAGTGTTTAATATTGCTTTTAACGTAAGGAATCTCTAGTCCTTCTATACTTCCTAATTCTTTATTATATATACGCACTATTTCCCTTCTTCGCCTTTGAAAAGTCACTAATTTATCTAATTGATGAATCCCTAAAGAGGAATGAAGTTCACTTAAGTTATATCGAAATCCAAGGTACTTCATATCATAATAAAAACCTCCCTCTTTTCCGAATCTTTTTACGGCATCTTTTGAAATCCCATGAGTTCGGAACATGAGTAATTTTTCGTATAAATCCTCATTATTAGTGGTTACCATTCCTCCTTCTGCTGTTGTCATGTTTTTTACGGGATGAAAGCTGAAAGTCGTTAAATCACTTATATTTCCAATCTTTTTGCCTTTATATTCCGCATCTATAGCATGAGCGGCATCTTCAATAATAAGTAAATTGTTATCCTCTGCTATTTCACAAATTTCGTCCATATCACATGGTTGACCTGTAAAATGAACAGGTATTATTGCTTTGGTTTTAGAAGTAATCTTCTTCTTAATTTCATCAGGATCAATATTGAATGTACTCTTTTTAATATCTGCTAGAACAGGAGTCCCTCCTCTATAGACCACACAATTAGCAGACGCTACAAAAGTTAGAGGGGTTGTTATTACTTCATCTCCGGGATTAATATTTAGACTTGAAGTGGATATATGTAATGCTGCTGTTCCCGAATTTACCGCCACAGCATATTTGGAACCTTTGAATTCTTTAAAATTTTCTTCAAAAAGTCTCATTTTTGGTCCAGTTGTTATCCAACTTGATTTTAAAGAATCAATTACTTCATTTATCTCTTTTTCATCTAGCCATTGAGTCCCATAAGGGAGAAATTCTTTTCTTACTGGTTTTCCTCCTTCGATTGCAGGTTTCTCTGTCATTTTAATTCTGATATTCTCTTATCCATTTTTCTAATTTTAAAAGTCCTTCTTCTAAAGAGGTTTTTGGTTCCCAATTTAATAACCTTTTTACTTTTGTATTATCACATACCAATTTCATAATTTCTGCTTGTGGATGATGATGCTCAACATGTTCAATTAAATTTGTATCATTAATAATTAATTGAGCTAGATTATTAATTGAAATGTCTTTACCTGTACCCGCATTGATTATTTCTCCAACACATTTATCACATTCACAAGCTTTTACAATAAATTCTGCACAATCTTCAACATATAAAAAATCTCTCGTTTGCTCTCCATCACCATAAATCAATAATTTTTCATGATTAATTTTTTGTTTAATGAAAATCGAAATTACTCCCCCATCCATATTCGTTTTTTGATACGGTCCATAAGTATTAAAAGGTCTAAGTACGACAACAGGCAATTTTAATCCATTGTAATATGATAATGCTAATTCTTCTGCCGCTAGTTTAGAACCTGCATATGGCGATGCAGGTTTAACTTTATGAGTTTCAGAGATTGGGATGTTAGATTTTGTTAAATCATAAACCATACAAGATCCTATTAAAATTATTTTTGTATTAAATTTTCTAGCTATTTCTAAAATAATATAAGTACCAATTACATTATTTTCAAAAGATCTTTCAGGATAATCCAAACTCTCTTGAACATTAATTTGTGCTGCTAGATGAATACAGACTTGAAATTTATATTTATTAAATAAATCTTCTAATTTTTCTCTATTCCTGATATCTTCATATAAAACTTCTTTTAAATTTGGATCGTTTTCAAACTCCGCTAAATTTTCTTTTCTTCCATTATTTAAATTATCAATGACCACAACTTCTTCCCTATTCGCAAGAAGTTTTTTAACAACCCATCTACCAATAAAACCGGCGCCCCCCGTAATTAATAATACCATCTTAAAATTTTTTTTCTATATTATATTATTATTAATTAGATATCTTTTGATTTCTTGTTTTGATAAGAAAGGACCATTTTTTGTATTAAATGGTTGAGATTGATCAAATTTTTTGAGATTGGTAAATTGACTTAAATTAATTTTACTAAAAATTTCCTTTATTTGAGGTAATATGATAAATATATTATCATTTTCATAAGTTCTCTCAGATTCTTCAATTGAGAACAATTCTTCATAAAGTTTCTCACCTGCAAACATTCCTATTTCTTTTATTTGAAATTTTCCAGCTTCTTTATTGTATTTTTTCGCAAAATGTTCAATCAATACATCAATTAAATCAACAATTTTAACTACTTTCATTTTCATAATAAAAACTTCGCCTCCTTGAGCGATTTTCATTGTATCTATTATAAATTTAATAGCTGTATTTATATCCAAAATATATCTAGTCATATCTCGATGGGTTAAATTAATAGGCAAATTATTTTTAATATTTTCTTCAATTATTGGAATTATTGAACCCCTAGAACCTAAAACATTTCCAAATCTTAAAGTATGAAAAATTGGTATATCTTTTCCCTTGTAATAATCTGCGGCAGTAATTAATTTCTCCCCTAATAATTTAGTAACCCCCATTGTATTACATGGTGTTGCTGCTTTGTCTGTACTGGTATATACGACCCTCTTAACATTGTGATCGATACTTAATTCAATTATATTCTGAATACCTAAAACATTTGTTTTAATTGCCTCAAATGGATTATATTCACAAGCTACTACGTGTTTTAATGCTGCTAAATGAAAAACAATGTCAATATCCTTCATAGCTCGATTTAGTCTTTCTTTATCCCTTATATCCCCAATGAAGAATCTTAATTTTTCCTCATGATTCTTAAATTTATACCTTAGCAAATTTTGTTTTGTTTCATCTCGGCTAAAAATTCTTATTACTTTTGGTTCATAATTAGCTAAAATATAATCAATTAAAGCCGTCCCTATGGTTCCCGTTCCACCAGTTATTAAAATATTTCTATCGTTAATCATTCAAATCATCATAGATTTTATCTATATTATCAACTAATGTATCTTACAATAAAATCATTTGTAAAAAGAGTTTAAAGATAATAATTAATGACTCCTATTAAAATGCAAAATTTTCATATTTTTATAATTCATTTTTTACTAATTTATAATGAATCAATTATCTTCTTTTTTAATTCTTTATTATCCTTGAAAAAATACTTCTTAAAATCACCCAACAACGACGGATTAAAAAATCCCGATATAAAATCTTTATTGGAGTTATAATATAGGTAACCTTCTAATCCTAAACCCAGTCGCTCATAAATGATTGTAGACAATACAGCTACACCTATTTTTGATTCTCTCAATAAAAGTGTTGAATCTTCATCTGAAAATGAAAAATCAATACCATTTTCTTTTAAGGTTCTCACATAAGGTGGTATTATTCCGTGATTATTATAAAGATCTTTTTCATATGGATGAAAGTATAACTTTGCTTTGATTTTTCTACTACTAATAAGGTCTATTATAGTTTTTAGAATTGATAGAAATATTGCATAATATGGATTTTTATAATAGTGCCCCGAACGAATCTTTTTGTAATCAAATGATCTCAATAATCCACCTTCTCTTGCCCATACTCCACTGCTATATATCCCAATGTCATAGGAAAAATTATCAAAATCTTTCATAGCAGATTGATTAAATAATGGATTACCTAGTAGTTTATCTTTAATTATGATACTTCCGTTCTCAATTAATGAACTAATCTCTGTATATTGAACTAGAGAACAAGAAACTAGGGTTACATCGGGTAAATATACATATCTTCTATTGTAATAAAATGATGCTGAACCAGTGATATACAAGACATCAACATATTTACTTAAAACTAGTGCCGCCAAATAGTAATCAGGTCTATATATAAATCCATAGAAAAATACGTTTTCTACTCGCCCGTTGAATATTTTTCTTTTCATATCTTCAATAAGTCTTACTAAAGGAAGGTATTTATCACCATAAAATATATTTTTAATAAATAACCAGAGAGTAAAAAGCCAACTTTGGAATGACTTCTTTTTTCTGGTTTTTATTTTATTATCAAAGACTAAAAAATTAAAAGGAATTAGGTTATGATTTCTATTAACGTATTTAATTATATCTTTTTCGAGATTTCTTGGTATTACTAGATAATTCCTATTATAGCTTTTATTTATATTTCTAAGAGAATTGATATGAGAGAATAACATATATAAACGATTCCAAGTTGAATTACTTCGATCACCTATGTCTTCATTCCTTAATTTCAAAGACTTAACAATTAAATCATTAAATTTCACATCATTGTTTAATAAGTAAGATTTTAGCAATTTCATTTTTTTTACACTTAACAGTTAAAAGAAATCTTATGCTATAATTTTTAATGATTTGATTAATAAAAATTATAATAATTGAGAGGAAACAATACTTTAAAGAGAAAATAAATTTGCTGATTAATAGTTTTATTATAACTATTAAATTCTTTCTAATATTTTGTGATTTAAATTAAGATTGAAAATTTTATTTTTTCAAAATTTAAAATATTAAATTAATCTATTGGAAATAATTGAAATCATTTAAGAATATAAAATGACCATGAAAAAGTCCATTTGATTTAAATTTGAATTTTTCAATTTACATTAATGTAATTAATCATAACTCGAAATGCTTTGAACCTTATAGCTTCAACAAAATTTTACTTGAGCAAATTTAAAATTATCAAGAGATTTTTCGGTTATATAATAGTAAACTCTGAGCTTATTAAAAAATTAACTTGGTTGATTAATAATTATAATAAATTTGATAACTCATTCAAGGTATTATTCTCATTACTTAATTTAAGAAAAAATATTAATATTAGATTTAAGAACGGATTTATTTTTAAAGACTTAAATAAGAAGAGTTGGAAATATCTAGTTTATTATTTGAACGCAATAAACAATGGCATTACTGTCAAAAGAATCGATAATAAAATTTATGCGAATTTTAAAGGTCTAAAAATACAGCTACTTGACCAAATCAATGGGATTTATCAGATAAAAGAAATTTTCTTAGATGAATCTTATGGTGTACTTGATTATAATAATAAACTGATCTATGATATTGGAGGATTTATAGGTACAAGTGCACTCTATTTCATTTTAAATGGAGCTAAGAAAGTATATGCATTCGAAGTAAATAGAGAGAGTTATAATACTTTATATAAAAATATCTTAAATAATAAACTCAGTGATAGGATCATTGCTTCTAACCTTGGAGTATCAAATGATTACAAAGAGGAAACTTTAAATATTACAGAAATTCGAGGATCAACAGGATTTTATACTGAATTCAGCAACTCTATGAACATTATTGAGAAACAGAAAATAAAACTAGTTCCTTTCAATTCGGTTTTAAAAGAAAACATAGATATTTTAAAAATAGATTGTGAAGGATGTGAATATGCAATATTAAGTAATATTCTAGAGTATAGTTTAATCGAAAAAATAAACGAGTCAATTATATTAGAAGCCCATAATCTTAGCGAAGAAAGAAATCCAAATTTTGCAAAATCATTATTATATCAAATAGGATTTAAAACAATTAAATCTATAAAATTGACAAAAGATAGAGAAATGATAATAGCAACTAAGTAAAAAATTAGTGAAATCTCAATATAGTATAAGAAGAAAATGAAATTCAATTCAAAAAGGATACTACAAAATCTACCCCCGGAATATCAAATGATTCAATATCTCCCATTTTTTTTGATATGTTGTTAATACAACTTAATTTTAACCGAAATTCCACTTTTAGATTATTTTTAAAAACAAATCTCCCAATGTTAATTCCTGCTCTTTTATTTTCCTCACTGGAAAATTACTCAATATAGAAAATAAATTTCTGTAATTATTTCTTTCTATCAATGAAATGATAAAACCTTTATTTGTTTCTTCAATTTCTTTAACGAATTCATATTGATCTAATTCCGATTTTAATTCTTTTTTGGATTTAGATATTTCAATTTCAATATTAATTTCAGTTTGCATTAATCTTTTAAGTCCTTCTTGGGTTCCAATTTTAAGAATATTTCCTTTATCAATAAAAGCAATACGATCACATAATTTCTCAATAACACCCATATCATGACTTGTTAAAAAAATCGTTTTATTATAATCTTTGATTTTTTGAATAATAAAATTAACAGATTTAACGTCTAATCCTAAAGTTGGTTCATCTAAAAAGAGGATATCACGATTTAGTAGCAGTGTTCTAAGTAGTGCTAATTTCATTTTCATACCACTTGAAAAATTTTCAACATATTGGTTTAACCACTTATGCAAACCGAATTCTCTAGCCATTTCAGTTATTTTCTGTTGATAATTAGGAATATTATAAATCTTACAAAAAAATTTTAAGTTATCATAAGCCGTGATTCTATAATACAACATATCACTTTCTAACATAAGAGCTACTCTATTTTTTGCCTTATTTGGCTTCTTAATAATATCAAATCCATCAATAGTCGCATAACCACTAGTAGGTTGAACCAGTGTTGTTAAAATTTGGACCAAAGTCGTTTTTCCCGCACCATTAGGACCTAATAATCCAAAAATTTCATTTTTTCTTATTGAAATATTGATATTATTTAAAGCTGTAATCTCTTTTTTTCTGCCCTTTAATTTATAAATTTTAGAGAGATTAAATGTTTGGATTATGTCGTTATTCATTGTTCTTAGTAACCAACAATTCCATATTTTTTGTAAATTATATTAAAAATGTATACACCTAAAAGTGGTATGATAATTGCTAAAGAGATTAAAAAGCTAAAATGGTAGAAGTGGGTACTAATAGTAATTATAACATTGTTCTCTAACCATAAAAACCTTAAAAAATCAAAAATATAATAAAGAGGGTTTAAATTAATAAAATTTTGGACAAATGATGGAAAAATTTCATATGGATAAGTCAAACAGCTAAGCCAAAATAATATATTGAATGCAAATAAGAGAGGTTGTAAAAAATTTTCCCTAGACACAGCAAATATACCAAATATAAGGCCAATTCCACTGAATATAATAGCAATTAGAAAATATATAGCAATAATGAATATTACTGTAGTAATAAGTATAGGAGCCTGAATGAAAGTGATGATGAATAATACCGAAAAAGGTATCAATATCAGTAAAATTCGAGACAAAAAAATACCAAATAATAAATTTAGTCTATGAAATGGTCCGACCATTAATATGGGTAGAGTTTTCCAATATTTTTCGAACCGTAGTTGGACTGGAAATTCAGTTATGATTCCCCGCATTAAAAAAATTTTATATGCAATAAATTGATAAACAATTAATTCTATTTCAGGAAAAAATCTATTCATTATAATTAAAGGCATAGCAATTGTAATAATAGGTGTTAGCAAGCTTATTATAAAATTCACTTTAAATCTTAAATTTAATTTAACGTTTTTTTCTGTTAAAGCTATAATTTGAGTAAGATTCTTTTTTATATCCACTTTTGCTATTGCCTTGATTTTACTAAATTTTTTCATTATCTCCGATTATTTTGAACTATTTAAAATATGTTAATTTCAACCTATATAAAACTTAAAAATTTTCAAAATATTAGAACTTATTTTTTTATTTTATAATCCTTCTGGATTTGAATGTAAGAAGAAATTCTTATGAGAAAATACTAATAAATGTAGAATTTAATTTGTTAATCTTGAAAAAGCTTAAAATCATCAAAATTTGAATAGTCACATTTTGAGTTGGAAATTCATTAATTGTATTCCTAATTAAAAAAATTTAATAAGCCATAAATTGGAATAAAAGAAAATTACTTTCATTCTATGATCCAAATTCAGTATTAAATGTAAAAAATCTTCCAAGGATAATAATTGGCATAGCTATCGTAACAATAGGATTTATAAAAGAAATTATTACCTTGTATTTAAAACGAAGATATAATTTAAGATTCTACTCAGAAAGGCCTATGTTTTGAGAGAACTGATTCTTTATGATTTAACTATCAGTTACTTCTTTTGTCTTCACTTTTTACTCAACAAATCTTTAATTCTGCTAAAAAAAAAGTTAGACATCAATTCTAATTAGTATTTTGTAGAAGTTTTTGATATATCTTCATATATTTTGGTATTGTACTCTCCCAAGAAAAGTTTTTTTTAACATATTCTAAAGCATAATCTTCAATTTTTCTCTTCTCATCACTATTTTGAAAATAGTAGATAATTTTTGCAGCCAGATCTTTTTCATTTTCTGGTTTAAATAAAGCACCTGTTTTTCCATCAATAATAGTATACCTTAAGGCAGGTAAATCACTTGCTATCACCAAAGTTTTATATCCCATAGCATCTAGGGGTTTAAGAGGGGTTACGATTCTACAAACTCTATTATCTAACCTTGGAATTATTATCATATCAACTAATGAATAATATTCAATTAGTTGATCATGAGGCATAGCATTTAAAAAAATTACATGATCAGAAATATTTAATTCTTTAATTAAATCTTGTAAGTATTTCAAATAACTATCTCTGGATCTGCCTATATGAATGAATTTTATATTTATGTTTTTCTCTAGTATAATCGGTATCGCTTTCATTAATATTTCAAGGCCTTCATAAGATCGTAATTCCCCAAAAAATCCGAGTATCAAGTCTGGGTTTAAATTTAAATCATCCTTTAAATTTTTGTTAAATACAATAGGTTTAATCTTATTAATATCAACACAATTAGGAATAATTTCGATTTTTTCTTTTCTTATCTTTCTCTCAATTATTCTCTCTTTCATTGGTTCTGATAACGTAATTAAAAAATCTGATCTTTTCAAAATTTTTGATTCTCTCTCTTTTATTTGATTGTACAGAAGAAGAATGAATTTTGGATCTACTGATTTTTCTTGATCCATTATTGCGATCATGTTCTCTTCAAGAAAACCCCTTATTTCATAAATATATGGTATATTTAATCTTTTTGATAAATCAAGTGAAAATTTTCCAAGTAATGGTTGTGTATGTTGATGGATTATATCGATATCATACACTTTAACTATTTTTTTTATATAATATTTTGTAAAAAAAGATATAGGAAAATAAAGGAGATCCCTTGATAATCTATTAAATAATATACCAAAAATTTTAAAAAATAAACCATTTAAACGATCTATAAAGTTGTAATATATTCTTAATAATTTAGAGATTTTTGGATTTACTCTAAAATATGGGATATTATCAATTATTTCAAAATTTTCTTTACTTCTAAAAAGGAATGATGTTAATACAAAAACTTGAGCAAATTTTTTTTGATATTTAAATATATATTTCGATCTAATAGTAGAACCTGAAATTAATGGTAATGAGTTTTGTACTATATGTAGAACTTTCAATTTTTTATTATATTCTTAATTTTAATTTCGATTAAATTTTCCAACAATTTTTTATTTATCTGAGTAACTTTAAGTATTGTCTTAACCCCTACTAAATACGTAAGAGATTCTGATATAGTTTTTTATATTTTTGTATGACTTTCTCCCATGAGAAATTTTCTTCCACATATTTTCTTGCATATTTTTCAATTTCTCCTTTTAATTCGGGGTTCCTATAATAATATATAACCTTTGCTGCCAAATCTTTTTCATTTTCTGGTTTAAATAAAGCACCAGTTTTGTTATCGATTATTGAATATCTTAAAGCTGGTAAATCACTTGCAATAACCAACGTATTAAATCTCATAGCTTCAATGGGTTTAATTGGTGTTACAATTCTACAAACTTTTTTATTTGCTCTTGGAATTATAATCATATCTACAATCGAATAATATGGAATTAATTCTTTTTGGGGCATTGATCCAAAAAATAATACATTCTTCGAAATATTTAATTTGTTTATATGTGTTTTTAGAAAAATTGAATAGTTTTTCTCAATATTTCCGATTAAAACTACTCGTATATTAATACCGTTTTTTAGTATGATCGGAATTGATTTTATTAAAGTCTCAATCCCTTCCAGCCATCGGATTTGTCCAAAATATCCGACAATTAATTCACCATCAATATCTAACTCTTTTCTTAGATTATGTTCCATTTTAATGTTCTTAAATTGATTAACTTCTATACAGTTTGGAATTATATCAATTTTATTTTGATCTAACCTTCTTTTAATCAGTTCCTTCTTCATCACGTCTGAAAGTGTTATAATTAAATCAGCTTCCTTTAAAATTTTAGTTTCTTGTTCTTTTATTCTATTATAAGCTAAATTTACCAATTTGGTATCTTGAAGTCTCCAGCTTCTGGCAGTTGCCAATGTACTCTCTTCAATAAAACCTCTTACTTCATATATATAGGGAATTTTCATGCTTTTTGCGATTTCTAATGAATATTTTCCCATCCGATAATGACTATGTTGATGAATCAAATCAATGTTATAATGTTTGATAATTTTTTTGATATAAAATTTCGTAAATGTTGAACTCGGGAAAAAGAGAAGGCTTTTTGCCCTTTTTTCAAGATTTACATTGAATATTTTGTAAAAGAAGTTAATGAATCGAAGGATTAATTTATCATATGTTCTTAAAAAAGATGATAATCTCCTATTCATCCGGAAATAGGGAATATTTTCAATTATTTCTAAATTTCTTTTACTTTTAAATTGAAATGTAGTTAACGCAAAAATTTTAGCGAATTTTTTTTGATATTTAAAAATGTTTTTGGATCTTATTGTAAAACCGGAAATTAATGGTAATGAATCGTGAATTATATGAAGTACTCTCAATTTATTACACTATTGAGCAATAGGTTATTTCTTTTTAATAATCCTTTAATTCACATTATTCATAATCTCATATATAATTTTTTAAAACTCTAAATCTTCAAGTGTTAAATCAATTTCCTTTATTAAATACAGTTTTACATGGAAAATAACTTATAGTTTTTATCTTTAACTTAATAATAGGAGCAAGAGTAATCGTGGAAGCGATAGTTGATAAAGAAACTGATTATATAATAAAACCTAATGATTTAGATGAATTAGTGGAAAAAATCATCTACTTAACAAATAATAAACTGAAAAGGAAAGAAATGGACGAAAATGGTTGCAAAGGAGTATTAGAAGAATTTCATTGGAAAAAAATAGTTAATGATTATATTGGGTTGTTTAAACGAGTTTTAAATGAATTATTTCTTATTTTAAATGAATTATAACATTCTTAAGCACAAATTTGGAAAAAGTGCGATATTTTTATTCCCGAGTAAAGTCATTGATATACATAGAATTGAAGATATGTTGAATTCTCAAATTCTTTTTCCTAATTTTCTAAATTTCTTATCACATTTAATAAGTCTTTAATACTCTTTTCCATTGAAAATTGATGATAAATCTGAGTTACGTCATAATCTTTAATCATTGGTGGATTTTCGATTATTTTTCTAATTGTTTTAACCCATAATGGCAATTTTAGGGGTACAATTTTTAAGAATTTTTTATCTTCAAAATACTGATTCGCTCCACAATTCGGTGATGATATTACAGGGGTTTTATTGATTAAACTTTCGATTATTACTCTGCCGAATGCTTCAGTGCAGAATGTGGGCACTATAGTGATTTTTGATTCTTGGAATAATTTATCCAGTTTTTCACCTATTACATATCCTAAATTTATTACTTTGGATTTAATATCGGGACGATCTTCTAATATAATTTTCCTTCCAACTATAACAAACTTATACCCTGCTGGAATGAATTCTATAAGTCTAAGAACAAATTCCAAGCCTTTATGAGATTCCTCATAAACTGGTATTAAGATTAGAATCCAATTCTTTTTTTCTACATTAGTGGGCACTTTTGTTCTTTTTATAGGTGTTACATTTGCGACTTTTAATTTTTTTGGGTTGATTTTTGTTGATAATATTGATTTTAATAAGTTGGATGCAACAATATTAATTGTTGCATAATTCATTATCAATAAATTTAAACGTGTAAAAATGTATTTCATTTTGTAAAAGACAGTTAGAAAGGAAGATTTTAATGAAGATTCTCTTTCCTTTGGTTTGTCAGAAATTAGTAGTCTTAAAGACC
>Ga0114923_10001844_pt1 | contig 14469 bp, 18 predicted proteins | sample SumtaG_FD_89578 | JGI IMG/M metagenome (GOLD analysis project Ga0114923, IMG submission 89578) | Deep subsurface microbial communities from Indian Ocean to uncover new lineages of life (NeLLi) - Sumatra_00157 metaG | ecosystem: Environmental > Aquatic > Marine > Oceanic > Sediment | place: near...
AGGTATCACAATCAATATCCGATTGCTATAAGAGAAGATATAAAATCAATCCCTATAACTATTTGGGAATATGATAGAGCATTATATCATTACGATACAAATTTTAAAATAAAAACAAACATTGAAAGTATCGGTAGAACTATTGAAAGTAATATAAAAAAACAAGCTGAAAAAGCAATTACAAATATTGCATCCAAAACAAAAAGAAAAGACCAAAAAATTCAACTCCAAAAAGAAGAAAAGTTTTTTAATAAATTTTTCAGAACAGAAATAGATACTTTAAAAATGTATGTTACAAATGACATACTTACAACTCTAAATAGTAATGAAAACTTACAAAGATTTACAATTTGGCAAGTACTTTCCGGCATTCCACATTTTAATTATAAGTTACCGAGTGCAAATTGGTTATATACAAAAAATGAAATGTATGATATTTCATCACCAGATACACCATATATAAAAGATATATGGAAAAAATCTACTATTTTAGCTTATGAAACAAAAGATGGTATAAAAGATAAAGAAGAAGGAAGACCATTTAAATATAATAATTCGATTGAAAGATTGAAAAAAGAAGAAGTAAGACTTTTTCCTGCTCTTAGATTTTTTAATAAAGTAACAGAAATAAGAGCAAGAGTTATGCAGATTATCAAAAGAATGGATAGTAACATTTTCGATGCTCTAAGTTTTACTTCTATAGGTATAAAAGGAAAAATAAATTTGTAGGAGAAATTGTTTTAATGGATACAGTAATTTTGACCGGGAACGATGGCTATCTAGGTCATGCCTTGACTTTAAGATTGATAAAAAAAGGTTATAATGTAATAGGATTTGATAATTTAAGTAGAAGATTGGCAGTAAAAGAAATGAGGTCTTTTTCCGCTATTCCAATAGACTCACCTGAAAAAAGAAAAAAATTATATGAACAATATGGAAAAGGTGAATATCACTATATCCATAATAACATTGCAGTAAATTTTAAGAACATTATAAAATATGCAAAAGCATATAAACCAAAAGCAATAATAAATCTTGCCCAACAACCTTCCGCACCATACTCACACATAGATAGAGAACATACGGTATATACTGCTATGAATAATATTATAGGAACACTTAATATTATATATGCTATCAAAGAAGGTTCACCAGACACACAATTAATTCAAATAGGAACAATGGGAGAATATGACCATTCAGCGGGTCTTCCTATATATGAAGGAACATTCGATTTAACTCTTGATGGAAAAACAGCAAATGTTATATATCCACGTAGACCCGGAAGCCATTATCATTCTTCAAAGGTTGCTTCTACATATGATATTGATTGTGCTTGTCGTTGGTGGGGAATGAAAGCAACAGATATTATGCAAGGTGTAGTATATGGTAACTGGACACCTGAAATAGAAGAAACAAATAGTCAAACTCGACTTGATTCTGATGAAGCATTTGGGACAATAGTAAATCGATTTATTGTACAAGCAGTACTTGGTGAACCATTGACTGTTTATGGTGAAGGGATGCATTCAAGAGGTTTTCTTGCTATCAATGATTCTATACAATGCCTTATATTAGCACTTGAAAATCCACCAAAGAAAGGTGAATATAGAACATGGAATCAATTAGATGAAACTTTTACTATGAATCAGATTGCTTTTTGGGTAAAACAAGCATGTTCATTTCCAGTAACAATTGAACACATTCCAACACTCCGAAAGGAAAAAACTGATGCATTTATGTATGATGTAAAAACAGATAAAATGATAGATATTGGTTTCAAACAAACACGAGAAATTGAACAAGAAGTAAAATATGCTGTCAATATTCTTCAAGATAGAGATGATATATATCCACTAAAAGATGTTGTAATGCCAAAAATAAAATGGGAAAATAGTAATGTTTAAAGATTTGATAAAAAAGCAAAGAAAATATTTTAATGCTATATCAATTTGCCCCGGCTGTGGTGATAAATGGTATATAGAATTTAGCGGTTTTAATTGTGAAAAAGAAATATATGATAATTATAAAGATGTATGTTTTTGTGGAAAATTCTTTGTTTTAAAAGATTTGAGTGAAGATAGAATATTTAAGGGTAAATATTTGAATAGAGGATATGAGTGGGTTAAACAATTAAAAAAATGATATCTGTAATAATACCCTATATGCACTCGATAGAACGATTGCCTTTATTAATGAAAGCTATAAAAGCACTTTCTGATGAAGTAGAAGTATGTGTTATTGAAATAGGTAAAAAACAACATTTTACCGGATGGATATCATCGCTATTTTATGGAAAAAAATATAAGTATAAATTTGTTAAATATGATTCAGATATAATGCACCGTGGTTGGGCAATGAATGTTGGTGTTCGAGAACTTTCAACTGGAAGTAAATTAATATTGATGGATGCTGATGTTATTGTATCACCTGATTGGATAAAAGAGATACAAGAATGTGATTATCCTGCCGTAGCATGGGGTTCTATGTATTATTTAACAGAAGAATCTACTCAAAGATTTTTAAATAATGATTTTTTAGAACCTCAATTTGATTCTCAAGTTGTATTTGAAAAAATAAAAACACCCGCATTACTTGGCCCTGCTGGTGGAATAACAATAATTGATAGAAAACTTTTTTATGAAGTAAAAGGTGTTCCTGAAAATTTTGAAGGAACATGGGGTGGAGAAGATAATGTATTGTTTTCAAAATTAATACTTTTTGGTTATCCATTTAAACATTTAAAAGGTCGAGTCAGTCATTTATATCATTCTAAAAGTACTCCACGTAATATGAATATACTTTTATTTGCCAGAAAAATGTTACGCTGGACTAAAGAGGATTGGGATGTTGAGTTAGAAAAAATAGGAGATAATTGGGGTAAGATATGAAAGTAAAAAAAGGTAAACTCGTAGGTGGTAAATCACAACCCAATAAAGTTGATATAGAAATATTGATTGAAAAACTTAGTAATTTATGGAATGGTTTTAATCCTGATACTTATAAACGAATATTATATAATAAAGAAACATTGTTGAGTGTAGCTATGCTTTCACTTATGAGAACAAATAAACTTCTTGCTATGTTAGCTCATTGGAATGATTATCGGTACATATCTACTAATTTGGCTTTACGTGTACAGGGAGCAGAAAATCTTGATACAAAGAATAGGGAAGAAATAATGTTTTGGACTAAAAAAACATTCGACCTTATCAAAGTAAAATTTACTCATGGTAATGAAGGTTCTGGGGTTCCAAGACATGAAATGGTACAAGAAGCATTAAAATTTGATACTCCTTATATTATGACTACTGATGATGATATGTTTTTTCCTATGGGTTCGATTGAACTTCTTATATCAATATTAGAAGATAATCCAGATTTAGGAGCAATCGACCTTTATTGTCATCCTAATTTAAATGCATGGGAAATTGGAGATAAAGCTATGCATTATAGACCACCTAAAATTGGATTAGATTATTGTGATGGAATGGGTTCAGCTTCTATGATTATACGAAAAGAAGTATTTGAAAAATGTAATCTTGACCCAAAATATTTTGTGGGTTGGGGTGATATTGATTTTTGTCTTCAAATGCGAAAAGCAGGATGGAAACTCGCTATTCTTACTATACCCGGATATACAGCATTTAATGATACACAAGGAAGTCCGAAAGAATATAAAAAAATAAGGAATAATGTAAAATATGCAAGAAATTCAGCAGAAAGATTTAGAAAAAAATGGGGAGTTTTTATTTAATTTGAAAGGAGGAAAAAATGGAAGAAAATAAAATTACTATAGAAATATTTAAAGAATGGTTAAGTGAAATAATTATAGGAAATGGTAAAAGTAAAGATTTATACATAAAAGAATCTTCACGACAAGGAAACATAGGCCCAAAAGAATATGAAGATAGACGTAGATTTACATTTTATACTAATAATTACCAATATGTAATATCAGTAGTTGAAAGGTCTGATAGATATGGATATTTAGGATGTACTATGGGTTGTAGAAAAGCACGGCCCGGAGAAGATTGGATAAGAGGAAATGATTTACCTGATGGTATTCTTAATAGAAAAACTTGGGATAAAATTAAAAATGCTATTATTAAAAATGAATTGATTAAATTAGTACCAGAACTTAAAAGAATGGAAGATAAAAAGGAAAAATAAATTGAAAATATTATGGGTTACTACAGATAGAAGTAATAGAGTAGCAACAATTTTTGACCCGTTGAGAAAAGAAGTACAAAAAATAGCTGATGTTGATGTTATAATGAAACAACTGCCAATGCTTGCTGGAATATATCAACATTCTAATTTACGATTGAAAGAAAAAACTCTTGTAAATATAAAACAAGCAAATGAATATGATTGGGTATTTACTGATGCTCCTTTTGCTTTTCAAAATGAACAATGGAACAAAATAAAAACCAAAAAAGCAGTATTATTTGAAGACCAACACGGCCCTAATCCTATTTTTTCGAAACAATTTAAAGAGTGGGGTTTTACTACTTTTTTTACAAGATATGGAAATATAATAAGCAGACATCCACATTTGAATAACATGAGAATATTTTTATTACCACATAGTATTGATAACAAAATATTTAAAGATTATAAAATAAAGAAAAAAATAGGTGCATTGATGGTAGGTATGACAGGAGAAAAAAATTATCCTATCAGATTTAATGTCGATAAACAATTGAAAGGACAAAATTTTTATAAAAGATTTCGGAGACCTCTTGAAACACATGAAAAAAAGAAGAAATGGCCTGTCGGTAAAGAGTATGCAAAATTAATAAATTCAGCAAGTATTACTTTTACTTGTTCTTCAATTTATAAGTATAATGTATTAAAATTTTTTGAAATCCCCGGAGCAAAATCTGCTCTATTTTCAGATTATAATAATGAGTTGAGAAAACTTGGATTTGTACCTAATGAAAATATGGTAGAAATAAAAAAGGGAATGAAGTATGTTGATTTTATTAAAAGTTGGTTAAAAAATAAAAATCAATTAGAAGAAATTACTCAAAAAGGATATGATTTGGTTCATAAAAAACATACAACAAAAGTTAGAGCCGAAGAATTTTTAAATTATTTGGAGATTATATGAAAAAGAAAATATTACTTCTACCAGATGTTAAAAATTGGGCATGGGGTATAAAATCAAGATATATAAAAAAGTATTTAGATGATGAATTTGATGTTGATATTCATTATATAAGCGAAAAAACATTAGATAAAAATAATGATATATATGACCTTTATTTAACATATACACCTGTTCATTTATCATCTTTAAGACATGTCGATAGAGATAGAAAATTAACTGGTTTAACAGGAATGCCTTGTTATAATGTTCATTTTCATAAAAACAAAAAACTTATTGATTTTAATAATATTGTTGCGGGGGTTCATGCTAATTGTCCTAAATTTAAAAATCTTGTAGAAAAAACACATAAGAAAGTTTATTATGTACCAAATGGTGTAGATTCTGAATTTTTCAAAAAGCAAGATTTTGTTGATAATAAGAATGTATTATTTGTAGGTTTTGTTGGTAAAACTACTCCATTAAAAGGATTAAATAATATTATAAAACCAGCGGTTGCAAAAGCCGGTGCTGGAAGTAGAGTAAAACTAATATCTAATATAAATAATTGGAAAACGGCAAAGTCTCATGTAAGTTTAATTGATTTTTATAAAAAAATTGATGTACAAATTGTGGCAAGTTTAATGGATGGAACACCAAATCCGGCACTCGAAGCTGCTGCCTGTGGTAGACCTGTATTATCAAATAGAGTGGGTAATATGGAAGAACTTATAGAAGATGGAATAAATGGATTTTTGGTAGAATTAAACGTTAATGCTTATGTTGCGAAATTAAAATACTTGTTACAACATAAAGCCCAAATGAGAGAAATGGGAAATAAGATTCAAAAAACGATTGTTAGAGATTGGGATTGGAGCATAAAAGCAGAAAATTATAGAAATATGTTTAGAGAGGTACTTGGTATATGAATTTATATGATTATTCAATATCAGTAATTACAAATAATGTTTACTTACATTTTTTTGATTTATTATTAGAAAGTTTGAAAAAACTAAATTTTGATTTTTCAAACTTTTATCTTGGAGATGTTGGTATTGATAATGTTGAGAGATATAATTATTTAAATATAATTGATTTACCAATAAAAAAATATAGTAATACTAAAACACAAACAAATGGATACAGACAAATAATATCAAATAGAACAATTATGTTAAATAATATAACTGATGTATCTGATAAACCTATTTTACAACTTGATGCTGATACATATATTGTTAAAAGTTTATTTAATATAGATAGTGATTCTGATATAACCATAACTATAAGAAACGTTATAAAAACCGGTCTTATTAAAAAATTCTCATATAGAGTAAAACGTTATCCAAATTTAGGAGTAGTATTCTGGAACAAACCAAATAAGTGCAGAAAATTTTGGAGTATATGGGATAAGATTAGAAAGACTATATCAGCACATCAGGGACAATATGAACAAAATTCTTTTTTACATGCTATGGAAAGTAAAGAATATAAAGATTTAAAAAGTCAGGAAGTTCCTTGTTATCAATATAACTGTTATGACTCTAAATGGTTAAAACATAAACCATCTATAATACATTTTAAGGGATGTGAAGGCAGGGATGTGTCAAAGAAACTTCCAAATAAAAAATTATTGGAGTATTGTAGGATATGAACAAAGAATATACAGCGGATGTGGCAAAAAAATATAGAGAAAAGGATAAAACTGTCGGAAACAGAGAACGTGGAATAGAGACATGTAATAGACTTATAGAATTATCTGGTAATTTTAAATTTAACCATACTACATTGGATTTAGGATGCGGAACAGGCAGATTTCATCACTGCCTTAGAAACATAAAACATCTTACGGGTGTGGATTCTTCTGGCCCTATGTTAGAGGAAGCTAAAAATCCCATATACGGCAATCTTATAGATTTTCCCATAGATTTGATAAAAAATGATATACATAAAATTAAATTTAATGATAACAACTTTGATTTTATTATATCAACAGGTGTGTTTGGAGAAAGCGGTAAGTTTGATGAGAATATAATTATAAAAATATATAGATGGTTGAGAGCGGGTGGTATAGCATTACTTACAGTTGTATGTGAATATTCAAATATTATAAATTACACCAAAGGAATGAATATAGAAATAGAAGAAAGAGCTAAATCCATTCATCCAAGTTCATATCTATATATATATAAATAAATATGATGAACAAAAAAAATAGGAATAATAGGATTGGCTGGGTGGTTTCTAAATGAGTGTTAAAAATAATCAAAAAATTAAAGGAGAATGAAAATGAAAAATATAATAGATGTACTAAAGAATATTCCCCATAAAAGAGGTGCTGAAATAGGAATATCAGAAGGTGTAAATGCTTATAATTTATTAAATGGTTTACCAGATTTAAAAACTTTTTATCTTGTTGATAGGTGGCTTTTTTATAATGAATGCCCAAGAACTAAAGCCAAAAATCTTAGTTATGATGAAATACGAAAAAGGTTCTTCAATAGATTAGATTTATTTCAAGATAGGATTATTCTTTTATGGATGGATTCATTAAAAGCGGCACAACAAGTAAAAGATAATAGTTTAGATTTTATATATATAGATGCTAATCATTACTATCAATTTGTTCTTGCAAACATAGTAGCATGGACACCAAAAGTTAAAGATGGTGGTATTATATCAGGACATGATTATGGATATGGTGAAAAAGAGAGAGGATTTGGAGTTAAAAAAGCTGTGAATGATTGTTTTGGTGTGAAAAACGTGAATGTTGATAATAATACTACTACTTGGTGGTTAGTAAAAGGAGAATATAAAAACGATAGTGGTATTATTACTGGAAAAATTTTAAAATGAATAAAGGAGAATGAATATGATAATTACAACAATGATGTCGTTATATAGCCCACATAATTGGGGGTTTGTAAAACATGGATGGAAAGATATTGAAATATATCGTAAATTTTGCAAGTATTTAGTTACAAGTATTTATAAGTACCATCCAAATTGTATTGTTTATTTTACATCTATAAACTTTACAGAGAATGATTGTAATGATTTATTGAAGATGAATCCTAATATAGTATTTAATAAAATTGAGGAAGATTTTACAAAACAAAGTCAAGAATGGTATAAAGGGTTTATTATGTATAATAGAACATTTGGAATTCGAAAAGCTCTTAAAGTATACAAAAAACCAGTACTTTCTTTGGATACTGATTGTATGCTTAGAGGTAGTGTGCAACCTGTATTTAACAAGCTCAAAAATGGATTTGATATATCATTACTATTAAGACCAAAAGAGCCGGAAAGAACTAGAGTAAATGCTGGTGTAGTCGGTTTTGCCAACACACCTAAATCATTAAAATTGGTAGATGATTGGATTACGTGTATGGGTAAAGATTTTGATAAAATATGTATGAAAAATAAGCAGGGAAAAAATACTGCCGGTGACCAAAAATGTTTGTGGGAATGTTATAATAAGTCAAAGTCAGATGTTAAGTTATTTAAACTACCGATAAAGTATAATAATGGAATATTAGAAGAAGATGCTATTATTTGGCACGGACATAGTGGTGATAAAATTAAAGCTCTTGAAAATTTTACAAAAGATTATAAAAGGAAATATAAAGAATGAAATGTTGTTTTGTTTGTAATAAAGAATATAAAAAATTTAATAAAAATGCAGCGGGTCACCATTTAACATATATAGATTTTCCAGAAAATTTATGTAAGAATCATTTAGAAATGTTATATCATTATAATTGGATGTATGGCAGCACTATAGATGGGCAAAAAGATTATAAACTTATTAAAAAAATAATAAACGAAGAAGGAGTAAAAACAGTTGGTGAATTGGGATGCGGCCCTGCTTTTTTTTATTCAAATGTTCTTTCTAAATTATCTATTGAATATACTGGATTAGAAATGAGAGAAAGTGCAGTAAAGTTAGCGAGAGTATTGAATCCTAGTATAAAGTTTAATCAATTAAAAATTTATGAAACATCAGAACATATTCAAATTTATGATTTATTTTTTTCCCGACATGTAATGATGCATCAAGAAGATATACATAGGTTTTTAGAGTGTTCACTACCTTATGGTAATATAGTTATTCATATACAAACTCGTCCCTTTAAAGAAAAACATGTTAGAAAGCATGATTATGGAAAAGGCCATAAATTTCATGGTGAGAAGGTAGTAAATCATTGGTCAAATGTTTATAGTCATGAAGAAATAGAAGAAATTACTGAAGATTTTTCAGATATATTTGATATAACAATAGATTATAATTATTTGATATTTTATAGGAAAAAAAAGTGAATAGGAATAACAAAGAATTACAAAAATTAATAGATAAGCATGGGGCGTTGGGAAAAAAAGTAAATAATAAATGGTGGTATCAGCCAATTAAATTTAAAGATAATGTTATGACCCATTCACATAAATATTCAGATAAGATTTTCTATTCAAGGAAAAGTTTTGGAATTAATAAATGGAATAATTATATAAAACCATTTTTACCATTTAATTTAAAAGATAAAGTTATTTTAGATATAGGTAGTAATTCAGGTTTGTTTATTATACAATCTTTAAAAGAAGGAGCAAAATTCGTTTATGGTATAGAATCAGACCATAAAAGTATGGGACGTATAGAACAGCATAATCTTGTTGTTGATATTTTTTCTGAAATAGACAATTTTGATTATAAAAGTAGAATAAAAATAATCCAGAAACAAGCACATAAAGTTGATTGGAAGAATGATTTTAATCATTATATAGATATTGTTATTGCGGCAAATGTTATTTATTGGTTTACTTTTAGTGATGAATATGGCATTATGACCAATGCTGTAAATATATTAGAGGATATATTAGAAAATATATCTAAAATATCATCTCATATTCTTATTATAGGAGATGAAAATGTTCAAGGTTCAAGGAAAAGTAAAAATGAAGGTTATTTATGTACAGGTATTGAAACCACATTACCTTTTCTTGGAAAATATAATGTGATGAAATCTTGGATAGACAAAAAGGATAATGATAGAAAAGCATCTGTAATTCTAGCGGAGAGTATATAATGAAACCTCCTATGATTATGGTTAGTACTGGAAATTCAGGTAGTTCTGCTTTAATGGAAATATTAAATAAGTTAGGTTTATCATTAGGAAAAAATATAAAACAATATTCAGGCCGCCCTCACTTTGAACATTTATGGTTTCAAGGTATAAATCGGAGAATATTAGGTGCTAAACGATATCCATATTCATGGCTTTTTAATACTGATAGGTCAAAAATATTAAACACATTTTTAAATAATGAACAATATATAAAAGAAACTAATATTAATATGTTTGAGCAAATGAAATCTGAAGATATTAAAAAAAATGAGCCTTGGGGGTTTAAAGACCCTAGAACATGTTTGACATTCCCTTTTTGGTATAAAGTATGTCCTGATGCCAAATATTTATTTTTAGATAGAAAACCGGAAGATGCTATTTTAAAATGGAATAACGCTGGTACAGAAGGTTATCATATTTTTAGAAAGTATTTTGATGAAAATAAAGAAATAGTGAAGAAAGATAATTCAGACTATTTTGTATTAAAATATGATATATTATCAAATGAATGGTCAAATACTATAAAAAATGTTATGAATTGGTTGGGTTTATCCAATTTTTCGAGAATAGAAAAAGTTAGGTCATTATGGAAGCCCATGTTTAAAGGCAAAACAATGGAGACAATGGGATGAAAATATTAGTTATTGTAACACATTATGATGATGAAGTACTTTCGTGTGGGGGTTTTATATATCAAAATTCTAAAAAACATAAGATAGATATAGTGGCCATAACAGATAAATATAATTGGAGTATGAAATTTATTCAAGTATGTAAAGGATTAAGAGCACATAAATCTATACCATTGAAAATACCTTTATGGACTGATAAAAAAACAAAAGTATTAAATTTTTTTACACTTGATACACTTCAAAAAAGATTTTTAGAACACAATATTAAATTTAGTGATTATGATTTGATATTAACACACGGTAAAGATGGAGATATAGATTTTCATAAACATCATATACATACATATAAACTTATATGTGATTTATCAGATACGGAGAATTTAATGCATTTTGTGGCTTTTCCAAGAAAAGGTGTTAAAGAAACACATCAACTATATAAATGGATAAAAGAAAGAAATCATTGGTATAATGAAATAATGGTGGGAATTATTCCAAATGAATTATTAGAAAAATCCAATTTTATTTATAAATTGATGCCGGATACAGTAAAGATAAAGCAAAAGTTATTTGGTGTCTATTTTAAAGGTAAGACTAATTATGTGGCAATTGATTATCCTGTTGAATTATTTCACATAGAAGGTGATATAAAGTTATGAAAATAGCGGCTGTAATTGATAATTCAAGTGTGTTTCCCATCTACCCCGAAGGACATAAATTCAGAAGTTATGGCGGGTTTAGCAGATTTTATGAAGGTCTAGTTTATGGATTTCTACCAGAAGTTGAATTTTATATGATAGGTGTCAATGTTAGTTTGGGAAACTTTGTTAAAAATGTAATACCAGTAAGGTGTAGTCCAAAAGCGGCAAAAGAAGTATATCTGAAAGAAGTCTTGAGTATATTAAGAAAGTTAAAACCAGACTTTGTTATTTCACAAAATCCAAAATTAGTATTAGATAAAATAGCCAGTGATTTTAAACATATATGTAGAGTAGGTGGCTATAAATATCAAGGATGGTTTAAATCTCATATAAATTATATAACTATTAGTAATTGGGGCAATATACACTATAAGAAAAAATGGCCAGTAATATACCAAACATGTTCTCCATCAGACGTATTATATCAAGAAAAGAAAGAAGATTATTTTTTATTCGTATCTAACTTAACTAGAGCTTTTGGTGAAAAGGGATTACAATATGCGTGTAAATTTGCAGACAAACAAAAAATTAAATTACTAATAGCTGGCCCCGTTGGTAGTAATTTGAAATCACTTAATAAGATGAAGTCCTTAGAATCTAGCTTTGTTAAATATATTGGTTCTATATCAGGACAAAAAAAAGTGAATATGATAAGTAGAGCCAAATCTATTTTTTACCCTATTGATAAAAAATGTAAAGAGATGGGTGGTACAATTATAGTAGAAGCATCATTTTGTGGAACACCAGTTATTTCTACTAATACAGGGTCAATTCCTGAGTATATAAACCACGGTGTTAGTGGTTTTGTTTGTAATAACGAGAATGATTTTATAAATGCTATTAAAAATATAAATAAAATATCACCTAAAGACTGTTTAGAATGGGCTAAGAAGAAGTTTGACCAGAAATTAATTGCGTCACAATATTATGATTATTTTAAGGAGAGATTATGAAAATACTTTCATGTCACGGTTCAGGAAGGCCGGGATATCATCATAATTTTTGGGTTAGAGAAGCATCACATGCGTTACCATCAAAACTTGGAAAAGTAGAGCATTTTATTATTGACCTTGATGGTAGAAAACAAAAAGATTTTGTGGGACATACATATACATTACCTGAAGGTGATTATGATATGATTTATATACAGATGAAAAAAGGGGCTGTACCATCTAAAAGACCTGATACCTTTATATATACAATGCTAAGTGATTATATTGGTGCTGAAAGGAGAGTTAAACATTTTATAAAAGAAGCTCGTCCTAATCTATTATTATGTCTTCAACATTGGACAAAAGAGTTATCGAATTATGGTAAGAAATATGGATGCAAAGTAGTATTATTACCTTGGTTTGTAATGGGTAAAATGCCATATATTAAAGATAAAACCATAGAAGGTATGTGTACGGGTGTTATACATCATACTACTTATAAGGACAGGAAACAAGTTCATGACTATTTGTTAAATATGAATAGAGATGATATAATACTTTCATGTTCGGGGAATTTTGGTAATTATAAATTAACTAATAAAGAATATGAGAATTACATAACTAAGACAAAATATTATTTTAGTGGTGGTATACATAATAAATTGATACCACCAAAATATTATGAAATATGTAATGCTGGTGCTTGTCTTGTTTCAAAGGATATGCCAGAAATGAAAAAATGTGGTTTTATTGATGGTAAAACTTTTATTAAATTTAATAATATGAGTGATATAAATAAAATATTGGATACAGATAAATATATAGAAATAGGTATAGCAGGGCAAAAGATGATAGAAGATAAACATACAGTTGATGTTAGAGCTAAACAAATAATGGATATTTATAATGCCGCCACATAATAAAAAAGAATGGACAAAAATAATAAATGAAGAAACATTTATAGAAAAAGAAGTATTCGGTTTTAAATGGAAATTGAGTAATCTTCATATGAGTTGTATTGATAGATATATAATTAATGGGGCTAAATGGGAAGGTAATACAACAGCTATTGTTAAAAAATTAGTAAAAAGATGTCAAACTATTATTGATATAGGAGCAAATATTGGATATTTTACTTTAATATTTTCAAGACTTGTTGGTAATAAAGGCAAAGTTATAGCTTTTGAACCATTTCCTTATTTTTATGATAGATTGATATATAATTTAAAATTAAATCCCAATATTGATAATGTTATAACGGTTAATAAGGGATTGTATAATAAAAATTGTAAAAAACTTATAGCTCGTGGTTTTCCATCTGCTGCGGTTGTTGAAAACGAAAACGAAAATTTAGAAACAGATTTTTCAAAATATAACTATTCTGATTTTATAGTTCTTGATGAATGGTGTGAAGAAAATAATATTAAAAATGTTGATGTAATAAAAATTGATACAGATGGTTCAGAAGTAAAGATTATTAAAGGGGCTATAAAAACAATAGAAAAATATAAACCAGTTATTCTTTGTGAATTTTATCACGATGCTGATATACTTGGAAAATTATTTTGGGATATTGGATATAAAATATATACTGAAGAAACTGATGAAGAAGTAGATATAAAAATTTTAGAAATAGTAACAAAATCTAATACAACAAGGAATTTTATATGCCGATAACAAAAGAACAATTAGAAAAATTTAATTACAATAATATATTTATAGAAACGGGTACAGGCGGTGGACTTGGAACATTAGAAGCAGTAAAAGCAGGATTTAAAAATATTCATACTATAGAATTTTATGATATGAAATATAAAATGGCTGAAAAAAGATTAAAAGATTATAATAATGTTACTATATATAAAGGCGATAGTGGTATAATATTAAACGATATAATGGATAATATTAACGAATCTGTAACATTTTGGTTAGATTCTCATTTTAGCAATGGTAAGTTTTATAATAAACCAATGATTAATCCATGTCCACTAT
>Ga0114923_10001846_pt1 | contig 14455 bp, 8 predicted proteins | sample SumtaG_FD_89578 | JGI IMG/M metagenome (GOLD analysis project Ga0114923, IMG submission 89578) | Deep subsurface microbial communities from Indian Ocean to uncover new lineages of life (NeLLi) - Sumatra_00157 metaG | ecosystem: Environmental > Aquatic > Marine > Oceanic > Sediment | place: near...
TATACCAAAAAGCCCGAATAGTATTAGAATATTATATAAACTATTTCCTATTAAAGGAGCTATAATAATAACAAGAATTAACGACGGAAAAGCAAACCAAAAATCACAAAAACGCATTATTAGGGCATCGACTCTTCCCCCGAAATATGCAGAAATTGTTCCCACCGCAAGACCTCCTAAGGTACCAATTATAACTGGGAGAGCTGCTGCTGTCAGTGCAGTTCTTGACCCCCATATTAATCTTCCAAGAATATCAAAACCATATTTTGTAGTACCTAATGGATGCTCTGGTGATGGTGTAAGGTATGGTGTATCAAAAAGGAAATCAGGTGGTGTTAAATTTTCTATAGTAAAAACAGTTAACCAAGGAGAATATACGCCTAAAACAGCAATGAATAAGATCATTACCATTCCCGCAATTGTTAAGGGTTTAAGAAGGCGCCTAAATAATCTCCTTTTAGATTTAATTCTGCCAATTTCATATTCCATAACAGAAAATTCTGGTTCGCGCCATCCAGGTATTAAATAGAATTTTAAATATCTAAAAAATCCTTTTTTATTAACCGCTTGATATTGGTTTCTTTCCGTTTCTTCTAGATAAGGTTGTTCCATTTTTTTTCAACTTCTTCCTTTTTTCTTTTAATAAATAATTCTTGGATCTATAATCGTATATGCAACATCTGCAATGAGAGTTCCTGAAATGATAACTATCGTTGAAAAAACAAGAAGCCCATTTATCACTAAATAGTCGCCTAATATTATAGCCATATACATATTGTATCCAAAACCCGTATAGTTAAAGGTAACTTCTACGAATAAGGATCCTAATAACGCTCCCGCGGTCCCTCCTATAACAAGATGACTGGTAGGGAGTATCGCATTCCGAAGAGCGTGTTTGCCAATGACATCTGTTTCCTCAACACCTTTTGCACGTGCAGTCCTAATATAATCCTGATCTAAAACACTTAGCATGCTTGATCGAGTCTGTCGGGTGATTCCAGATAAGGATACAAAAATCATGCATATGACGGGAAGAATTAAATGAGTGATAGTATCCCACAAATAAATCTGAGAATTATATAAAAAACTATCAATTAGTCTAAATCCTGTACCAACACCTCCTATTGGTATCGGAGTTGCCAAACTAGGATTATTAGGATATATTACTTCAATAAAAAGTTGAGCATGCGTAAAATCTCTTATTGTAAGACCTATAAATAATTGTAATAGGGTGGCAATATAAAAAATTGGGAACCCTGCTCCCAGTATCGCCACTCCTCGGATCAGCGTATCTCTTGGTTTATCCTTATGACTTGCTGATGTAACCCCGAATTTAATAGCGATAATAGGAACTACTATGATCGAAAATATCATTAATTCGATTGTTTTAGGAAAAATCTCTGCTATGAACTTTATTACTTTTGTTCCTTCAGCAATCACAAATGATTCACCCCAATCCCCCCTGAAGAACCTTCCAAGATATATACCGAGTTTTACATACCACGGATCATAATAACCAGATCTTCGTAATTCCGCTTCGTATCTTGCACGGTCTATAATATTCCCTGGGATTTTATTTAAAGCCGGATTTAACTCCATCATATTAGATAAAATCCAGGTAAATATCAAAACTGCTATGAGGATAGGAAACATTAGTAAAATTCGTTTAACGATATACTTTATCATATTTCGGGATTGACGAGACATTTTTTTTCCTCCTTTCTCACATGCTAAAATTCAATAAATAAGAAGATTTAATTTTGACTACTTTTATAATTTTCTTCTCGTTTTGTAATTATTAATTAATAATAATTTTTCTTATTTCTGAAGATTGATTTTTAAAAAAATTCACAATATTTAATAATTACGATTTAATCCGAGATATTTACGTTCGTAATCGAATAGTTTTGAAAAGTTTAAATAGTTAATTGTCGTAACCATAAATATCTTTTATTATGAAGAAAATTTAATAAAAGCATCTAAAAAAAAACAACGATAAGGAAGAAAAAATATGAGAAAAACTACAAAAAGTCTAGCTTTCTTTCTACTATTTTCATCAATAATCTTACCACTTCTTCCAATTACTACCGTGGCTCAAGCCGAAACAAGGGTTTTTAGAAGAGCTACTTCGTCATTGGTGGGAGATTGGGATCCATCGATTACTGATTGGTACAGTGTAATAGCCGAACAATACCTATGGCAAATATGTGAAGTTCCCTTCGGGTCGCCTGCTTGGTTTAGTGCTGGTGTAAATGCGCCTGTAGAGGATGAATTCATAGGTATCTTAGCTACTAATTTGGTACTTGAAAAACGACCAGATGAAAATAACACCTTGGGTTTCACTAATACAGGTGGTTATAAATCAGCTACTATAACGCTCCGAGAAGGTGTTAAGTTTTCAGATGGTTCAGATTGGAACGCCACAGCGTATAAATGGAACATCGATCGAAATTATCTTATTAACGGGAATTTTACAGGCGCTGCTGTAGATGGTGGTGGCGCAGGTCAGGACAGATGGGAAGAGGATGAAGGGAATAATATGGGTACCATTATAGTAGACGATATGAAACCATACTTTACAGCATCATGGAATATGTCAGAATTCGATGCTCCATTATTATTATCAGCCCCCACAACACCACCAACTGTTACAGATTATGCCTACTATGATCTTGGGCCTAATCGATCTTTAGTCGAATATCCTGGAGTCAATATTTTATCAAATGGAACTGTCCGAAATCCAACACCTTATACTGGCTGGGATTCTGGGGTAGGAGCAGCTATACATGCGGCTCCGTATGATAGGTATTCACAAGTAAAATATGTAGAAATCCTCGAAAGCAAACAATCAGGCGGTACTGTCAAGATCCACTATAATACATGGAGCAGTGGTGGAATAGGTGCGTTTGCAGTTAATGGTCCACAATTGTCATACCATTCTTATAAAGATGATTACACTATTCATGGTATTTATGGCTATGAAAACGACGTGCAAACTGCCCCAAATCCTTCGTTAATCGATCATTTGATTGGTACTGGAGCTTACATATATGTAGAGCACGATGAAACAGGTACACCCCCAGGGGGTCATATGATTAAAAATGAGAATTATTGGAATAAAACCGATCTTGAAGCTGGTGGTTATTTTGACGCTGACAGAATAGAAATTGTTAAGTTCCCTGCTGGCGAATTAGGTAAAGATGCTCAAAATACCGCTTTACTTACACATGCTATAGATTATTCATATGATTCAATGTTTCAACCTTTAGATTATAATGCTATACAAGCTAACCCAAATATTAGATACGAAGACGCTGCTGCTTCAGAATACAAAACAAACATCGTTCTTAATGCCATCAATGAAACATGGTGGGCATGGCCTGCTCGTGATGAATGGCGGAAAGGGGAATATGGAGATCTATCAGGTAACTTTAGTGCCGGTGGTGTTCCTTTGGCAATGCGAAAAGCTATGAGTTATGCTTTTAATTACGATCTTATGATCCATACCGTTTTAAATGATCGCGCAGTTCGAAATGGTGGTATATTAGGAACCGCAAATTTATATTATAATGAGAGTGTAGGTATTGCTGATTATAATTTAACGTATGCCCGAGAAATACTGCTTACGACTGAAACTGATGAATCAGGGGAAGTTTTTAAAACCAACATCTCTGGACCGGCATATTTGGATTATTCGCCTGATCCCGATCTTTATAACTTTAGTAAAATGTGTGCTGATCGAGGTTTAAGTATGGCAGACGTTGCGGACAATCCTACTAATAATGCTAAGTGGCAAAATATTGCTGATACCAATCCGATATATCTATTTAACTATTATTGGGATTCTGCTCATCAAGATGCAACCAGTGTACTTATAACATCGCTTAAAGATATTGGCGTAGCGTTAAAAGACGAGGTTGGAATTACAAATAAAGTTACAACCATAATTTGGGATACTGTACGCATCGGCCATTTGACTACTTTCGACGGGGACCATAGTCTCTTTTCATGTAATGGTTGGATAATGGATGAACACATGCCTCATGATACCCCTCAGACAAATACCTTTTGGCATTATGTTGATCCTGATAGGGGTAGATGGAGAACATTAGGTTGGGGTGGAATCACAAGTCAGCATTATTGGGGTAACTACGGATTTAACTTTAACGCTGAAGTTGATTTAGCTTTTGATCGAATAGCAACCTCAGCTCCACTTGACAAAAAACAATATTATTCAACAATCGCTAGAATACAACAAGAGGAAAAGTTTGGTGTGATATTTTTATATGAAGCTAAAGAAGGATGGGCTATGTGGAAAGACTGGACTACGTTCTTTGTTGAAAACAGAGAGGGATATCTTTCAGGCTTATGGGGTGGCATTACAAGTCATTTCTTGGATTATGTAGGCCTAACAGAAGACTTTCCATTAATTCCTGGAGCACCATTAATGCTTACATTGATCGTTACATCAGTTTCCGCACTTGGTATTGTATATGCAATAATGAGAAAGAAGAGACTTAAATAATCTTAAACAATAACAAAAATAATTTTTAACAACTTTTTTTTATTTTTATTTTAACTTTTTTAAAACTTCAAGAATTTTTAATGATCGTGGTTTTGGTTTTGAAACCATAAATAGCTCTGAAAGAACAAAAAAAGCAGTTTATTTGATTGTAGGGTATATTTAAAATCTTCTCAAAGAAAGTATGAATTACGTACTTATCTACAAATTAAGATGTTTGATAGTATATTATATGATTTAAATTTAAGATTTGAAAAAAAAGAATTAAATATTTTTTCTTTTATTTGTATATTGTTTAAGCTTCATTCCGCATACTGCTCCCGAGATAGCTAAAGCAAAGAGAATTATTATGTCTAGGTAGCCTTCAATCCTCATAAATTTAAGATATATTGGTTCCATCGAAAAACCAAACATTAGTGCGTAGAAGATGAATCCTTCTATGATGAGAATAGGTACTACCCAAATTGAAGCTTTAATTCCATATTGAGGAATATCTTCTTTATAGGTTAGTAAAAAGCAAATACCAAACAATAATAAAGCAGGCAAGAAGAAGTTGGTTAAATAGGTAGTATAAGTCCAAAAGAGGATTGTTTTATCCATATCAACAAAGGAGATCCAGTGTCCATAAATATCATACAACATTGTATTAGCAATTATCCCATAATAACCTAAGAGAATTACTATATACGCAAATATAATTCCACCTTGTCGTCCCCAATCTATCTTTATATGTCCTTTTTCATTAGGATAGTTAATTTCAGTTTGACCTTCAGTTCCCATTTAGTAAAACCACATATAGTTATAGTATTTAAAACCTAAAATTAACTTGTTAAATTAATTTTAAAATATAAATTCTTTTCATTTTAGACCGTTTTTTTCAGAATTTTACGTTCGTAAAGTTTTAACTTTTAAGAAATCTTTAATTTGATTATCCCATATATTATTATTAGAATTGTCATTTGTCAGTTTAGAGATTTCATTTAAGATATTAATTTTTGAATTTCTAGGTGATTCTTCTATAAATTCAATGTATCGTGGCACATGGAAATAAGCGAGATTACGAAATAAATATTCACTTAGCTCTTCATAAGTTATTGATTGATTTTTCACTTTTACAGCGATGATTTTAAGATCAGTATTAGAATTCTCACCATTTCTAACAGGTATTACTGATGATTCAATGATATATGGATGTGAATTTGCCACTCGCTCAATATCCCTTGTAAAAATCAATTCATTCCCTTTGGATATAATCTCCTTTCTTTTCCCCTTATAATAAATATATCCTTCATCATCCATGTAACCATAATCACCAGAATAAACCCAATTATTTTTACCTACTTTTACATCAGTTTTTATTGGTTGTTTGTAATATTCAAAAACCCGTCCAGATTTTCTTCTTACTACTATTTCTCCGACGTTATTTGTCCCTGAAGGTAGTTTTTTTCCCTTAAAATCGACGATTTTTAATTCTATGAAATCTAATGCTGTTCCAATTGACCCTATTTTCCCACCTTGAGAACCTAATTTATTGATAGTCACCCCAATTCCTTCAGTATGAGACCAACACTCATATAATTGGATCCTAAATCTATCTTCAATAGCTTTCCATAAATCCGTTCCCGCGCCAAAACCATAAGCAAACTTGATGGAATGAAATCGATCATTGACGTTTGGTCTCTGGTACAGTAGTCTTGTCAGATGACTACCGAAATAACAAAAACACGACGGTTCAAATTTTCTCACTTCTTCCCAGAATGTTGATGCATTAAAATCCTCAGTAATTATAAGTGATTTATCATAAAAAATTGAAGGCATAACAACAAAAAACTGCGCAGAGCTACTAGATAGAGACATAGGGCAATAGATTTTAGATACCTTATCTAAGCCTATATCTCCTAATTCATATCCTAATGCTATTCCGGCTAAAACAATATTTTTAAACATGACTCCCTTTGGTCTTCCAGTAACTCCTTCAGAATATAGAATTTCAGTAGGATCTTCATAACTTACACTAATATTGGGATTTTCGGAGTTTGATGTGACTATTGAGTTAAAATTGGCATAGATATTTTCAAAATTAAAATCAACTGGAGCATTCCGTATAAGTACTTTCTTGAGCATTGGTAAATTTTTACTTATTTTCGCGAATTTTTCCAGAAATTTATGATCAATTATTAAAATTTCGGTATCACTGTCAATTAATACATGTTCTAGTATTTCATAACTCAAAAATTTATCAATAGGTACAAACACACATCCAGCTTTAGCTATTCCAAACCAAGTAAAAATAAATTCAGAACAATTAACCATAATCAACGAAATTTTGGGTAATTTTAAATCTAGATGGTTTATTAAGTTCAAAATCCCATGAGCATATCTATTTGCAATCTTGTTAATTTCCTGATAGGAATAGCACTCATCTTTGAAGTAAAGAAAAGGTTGTTTTTTGTTAGTTCTTGCTTTGATTTCTAATAATTTAGGAAGTGTAGCATTTTCAATACCAAAATCCCTTACTATTCTCGAACGTTCATCATTTTTGCTTATTATTAAGGACCCTTCATCTATATCTATAATGACTTCTTCGTCATCCGAGAATGGAAAAACTTCACTTTTATATATCTTACTGGGAATATAGATCCAAGCACTTTTATACCCCCCATTTCCTGATTTTTTTGTTGTTATTCTACCTTTTGCTCCTTCCATAAAATCAAATCCTTAACTTTCAAAAAAAAAAGCTTTACTACCGTAATTTTATGAAGTAATTATTGAATCTTTATAATCTTTTCCATTGTTTTGAATAATCTTTCAACAAATATTGACACCAGTTTCCATTTTTGTTCGAGATATTATAACGAACATAGATTGATTTTTAAAATGATGGTTTTTATATAAGTAAGAATGAAAGTTATTGTTTCAGTTAAATAGACATAGAAAGAACAAAAAAATATAAAAAATAATTATTAAAGCTAAACTGAAAGTTTGTTAAAAGATTTAGAGTTTTTTACCTATGGCATACCCCTCATGAATTGCTTCTAACATTCTTCGAGCTTGTGAACAATCCCCTATCACCTGTATATTTGGGAGTTTCTCTTTTAATGTGTTGAGTAATTGGTTATAAGGTTCCATACCCGTAGCAATCACAACTGTATCTGCGTTAACTATTTCAGAGTTCCCATCTCTTTCAATTTCTACTCCATCATCTGTAATTCTAATAACTTTTGAAGAAGTGTATTGTTTAATGCCCCATCTGGCAATTCTCATAGTAACTGACCATCTGGTCGAGGGACCAATGTTTCGAGCAATTTTTGGTAACATCTCAATAATTTTAACATCTTTTCCCTGTGACCTTAGGAACTCTGAAGTCTCGCAACCTATTAATCCTCCTCCTATTACTACGACATCGTTACTAGTAGTTGAAATTCCCTTTAACACGTCAAGCGCCATGACTACATTATTTGCTTTAATACCGGGTATATCTGGGATTATTTGTTTTGCACCGGTAGCTAAGATAACTTCAGCAGCACTTTCCTTCAAAATAGAATCAACCGTTGCTTCTTTATTAAGCTGAATATTGATATTTAATTTCTTCATTTGTTTTGTTAAGTATTCCCTTAAGCAATTGGTCTCCTCTTTATGAGGGGCCAGGGAAGCTGTGATTAAATTTCCTCCAAGACGATCATTTTTTTCCCAAATAGTTACTTTATGCCCTCTTAATGTTGCTATTCTTGCAGCTTCCATCCCAGCGGGACCACCACCAATTATGAGAATCTTTTTCGACTTTTCAGCTTTCTCTAATGGTTTTCCCTCTTGACCCAATCCTGCGTTTACAGAACATACAACAGGGCCTCTAGTAGTCATGGCATCAAAGCAGCGACTACATGCTATACACATATTAATATCGTCAAAGTCCCCTTTCATGGCTTTTTTAGGGAAATGGGGATCGGCTAAAAATGGTCTACCAAAATGTACTAAGTCTGCTCTTCCATCTCTTATAATATCATTAGCTAATCGAGGATCGTTGATTCTTCCACCAGTCATAACTGGAACATTTATTATCTTTTTCATTGCTTCTGCTAGATATACAAATGCACCTCTAGGGACTGACATTGGTAACATAGGTTTTGGTGATTCATGCCATCCTGCCCATGTATGTATTACAGACGCTCCCGCTTGCTCTGCTCGTTTTGCCATAATTTGAGCATCTTCAAGAACAGTGCCCCCATCCATGTATTCATCTGCGCTAATTTTATAAATTACAGGGAATTGGTTTCCAAGCTTTTTTCTGATATTTCGAATAATTTCAACAATAAAAGTTGCCCGTTCAGCCGGATTTTTTCCCCCAAATCTATCAGTACGTTTATTAGTAAGAGGTGATCCAAATTGACTTATTAAATATCCAGTTGATCCCATCAATAATACGCCTTTGAATCCTGCTTCAGCACTTCTTCTCGCAGAATCGGCAAATCTTTCGACTAAGTCTTCAACCTCATCTGTTGTTAGTTCTCTTGGCATTTCACCTCTCCCTTGAAAACCTTTAATTGGAGATGGCGCTACAGGTTGCATACCAGTAAGTGCTGAATGAGCATATCTACCTCCATGTGATAATTCAATCATCGGTATTGAACCTCCCTTTACTATTGCAGTAGATAACTTTTCCAAACCTGGGCTGTATTTATCTTCGTCAGTCGCAATCATACCTTTACCGGCTGTGCTTCCTATGGGATAATCAACGATACCCATCTCTACACAAATAAATCCTGCACCGCCTTTAGCTCTTTCAACATAGTAATCTATTAATTTATCAGTGACAAATCCATCATAGCCAAATCTGGTATTCATTGGTGCCATCATTATCCGATTACTTATCTCCACATCCCCAATCGTAATCGGCTGGAATAAATATTTTACTTCTTCTACAACCATACTTCATATCAACTTTTTTATTATTTAGTTTTAATATTTCAACCTTAGTTATATTAAAGTTAACCAATCATTTTTCGAATAATAATTATTACTATTTTTCATTATCATATCTATTATTTAAAAGCAATTGTTGTTATACTACGGTAGTAATGAATTAAAATGGTAAATCCTGAAATAAGATTAGTAAGAACTGCTTGTCCTGCTCATTGTGGTATAGATTGCTGTGGGATATTAGCTCATGTAAAAGATGGTAAAGTTATTAAATTAGAGCCTGCGGAATTTCCTGATGAAAGAGATCGAAGAATATGCTTGAGAGGATTAGTGAGTTTAGACATTACATATCACCCTGATCGAATTAAGTATCCAATGAAACGAGTCGGAGAAAGAGGAGAAGGTAAATTTGAGCGTATTTCATGGGATGAAGCTTATGAGATTATTGTTAAGAAATTTAAAGAAATATCTGAAAAATACGGTTGGAAATCGATTGGATGGGCTTTAGGAGGGCCGGGTGCCGGTACTACAAAATTTGGTGCTTATTTACGGTTAGCAAGTCTCACACAGAGCACACGAGTAAGTGCATGGGGTTATGGAGATGCCGGTCTTCCTTGCGGGAGTAGAGTAATTTTAGGACGTCAATTTCCTTATGGACATTTACACGTGGCTACTTTTTGGCAGCGGAAATATCCTGAATTATTAATGGTATGGGCTACAAATCCAGCTGAATCCATGCCCTTACAAAATATGAGGAGACTTATGGATGCCAAAGAAAGTGGAACTCAGGTAATTGTAGTTGATCCTCGCTTCACAGTTACTGCTTCTAAAGCAGATGAATATATTGGACTTAATCCTGCAACTGATAGTGCCTTAGCTCTTGGTATTATGAATGTTATTTTCCAAAATGACTTACATGATAAGGAATTCATCTTAGAATATACAAATGGTCCTTATTTAGTAAGAATTGATACAGGAAAAATGATACGAGGAAAAGATATAAACGCTAATAAGGAAGATGCTTATGTTATATGGCATAGACCTTCCGATTCTCATAAAACATTATCCCGTAGTAATGTAAAAGAGGCAAGTCTTACCGGGAGTTATACAATAGAAGGTATTGAATGCAAACCTGCTCTCCAACTTCTAATGGATCTTTCATCAGAATATACTCCTGAGAAGACAGCTGAAATTACTGGAGTAGAAAAAGAACTAATAATCAAACTCGCAAAAAGAATAGCAAATGCAAAAAAAGTTGTATTTTTAACTCATATGGGTTTTACAAGGACTTACCATGGAGATATTTCTTTACGAGGTGTTATTTCCGTTGCGGCAATTACGGGTAATGTGAATGCGACAGTTAGCTCGGGGTATGTGCCAGGGGGTTTAAATTGGAATCCCTTTCTTAAAGCCATTCCTGATAAACCTAGCTTTCATAGAATGGGTATACTCAATCTTTATGATGCGGTGATTTCTGGTAATCCATATCCAATAAAAGCTCTCTGGTTTGCTTTTATTAATTTCCTAAACCAATGCGCTAACTCTAATAAAATTATTGAACAATTTTACCCGAATTTGGAATTTATCGTACAAACTGAATTATTCATGACTCCATCTGCACGATATGCCGACTTAATTCTTCCCGTTTGTAGTTTCTTAGAATTTTCTGATTTTATGAATTCTCCCTATCCGAATATACAACTACAACAGAAAGTAATTGAACCACTTTTTGAATCTAAATCAGATGTAACTATTGTTGCTGAACTTGCTGATCGTCTTGGCTATGGAAAGTACTTTGAGGGCGGAGAAGAAGGACTAATTGATCTCATCATGGATAGCGGGTCCTTCAAAGGAATTACTCGTGAAACATTGAAAACTAAAGCTGTACAATTACCAAAACTTCCCGAAGGAGCAAGTTTTCCTCTTAGTTTTGGTACGCCTTCAAGAAAAATTGAATTATATGCTGAACAATTATATGAAGATGGAGAAGCTCTTCCGGTTTATTTACCCCCGTTTGAAGCCCCTGTTACTCCTGGAGAAAAAAAGTATCCATTGACACTTATTAATGGTCATAGTCGTTTCCGTACACATTCGATGTTTGCAAATATTCAAGCTTTATTGGATCTGAATCCAGAACCATTAGTCGATATTCACCCAATTGATGCTGAGAAGAGAGATATAAGAACTGGCGATATAGTTACAGTATATAACGATAGAGCCAGAACTACATTGAAAGCAAGAGTAACAGAAGGAGTTAAACCTGGTGTTGCTGATATCACTGAGGGTTGGTGGATTGAGCAGTTTAGAGAGGGAAGTTTAAACCACCTAACTCATGATACTATTAATCCCGTGCAAGATAAGGTCTATGAGCCTAATATGCATATGAATGATGTTGCAGTTGAAATTACAAAAAGCGAGGGTGCTAAAAAATGAGTAATGGGAAGAAGTTTGTAATGGTTATTGACCAAGAAAGATGCTTCGGTTGCGAAGCATGCAGTATCGCCTGTAAAATTGAGAATAATACATCAGATTATGGGATAAAAGTTGAGACTCAAGGTGGTGCTGTGAAAGATACTCCCAGAGGTAATTTTCCAAATTTAACCATGGATTTTCTCCCGAAATTATGTAATCATTGTGAAAATCCCCCTTGCGTTGATTCATGTCCTGAAGATGCTCTCCAAAAAAGAGATGATGGGATTGTTGTATTAGACAGAGAATTATGTACCGGTTGTCAATCATGTTTAACAGCATGCCCCTATAATATTATTGTTTTCGATGATAGCAATAACCTAGCTGAAAAATGCAATTTTTGCGTACATAGGGTAGATCAAGGGCTTGAACCATTTTGCGTGATTTGTTGTGAAGGTCAAGCGATACACTTTGGAGATTTGAATGACTCTGATAGTGTTGTTTCGCAACTGATTTCAGAGAAAAATACTTTTCAACTAAAAACTGAAGAAGGTACGAACCCTAACGTCTATTATTCCCCTCCTCGACTTAAAAGAAGACTATAGATTTAAAAACTTTTTACCTATATCTATATATTTTTTTTCTAATTTATTCAATGAAAATCTCAGTAATCAAATTTCCTAAAGAAGGAATATCCTTAATTTCAACCACTCGATTTGTTTTATAAAAAGTGTTTAATGATTTCCAAATATTAGCATTATTTTGAATATCTTCAGCAAATTTGTTAAGTTTTTTTACAGCAAAATACGTTTCCCCCTTGAATAAATAACACACTAAGAAAGTATCTACTGACTGCATTAATATCATATCTTCTCCGAATTTTGCTCTGTCGAGTCCTTTTGAAAAAAATTCGTCACTAAAAGAATTAAAAGCGGTAAGAAAACTTCCAAAAATTTCTTCATCAACTTTCCAATTATTATCGAAAGGATATGAGAATGTCATAACTCCACCCTCAGATAGAATTAAAAGCATCGTAGGTGTCTCAGAAATAAATTCAGGACTTTCTAATGCACGTTTTGTCTTTAAATATCCTATGGTCTCATCCATCGAAGCTAATTTTAAGCGTTCTGAAATTGGGGTCTTAGTTTTACTAAGATCTTCCCATATCTCCAGTTGGTTTAACAATTTATCGTGTTCTCTTGAGACTGAGAGTGCTAATTTTTGAAGCGCATGATCATCTGCTATTTGTTGAGCTTCTCTCAAAAACTTTCTTGCATCAGTAGTATTCAACTGAATTAATGCTAGTTTGCCTTGTAAAATTTTAGTAGAGGTTAAAGTTGTATACGAATGCTGTTTTTCAGCGATTTCTAATAGTTGAATAACAAAAGATTCTAACTCCTCTAGAATTTCAGGATCATCAGTAATCTGTAATTCTATTAGAAGGATATGGCAAAGGTCAATAAGAATAGATACGGCCATATTAAGATCATATCCTGGTCCGAATCCGTCCCCCATAAATTGTCTTAATATTCTCTCTGCTTCAGCAAGATTTTGGATTCGTCCAGTTGATTTTAGTATTCTTGCTTCTGATAATTTAAGCGCCCATTCACCACCGGTCTTGCCTTTATTATATTCCTTAAGTAGTTCTAAATATTTACGAGCATCATCAAGAGAATTTTTATCAATATACGCTTCGATAAGAGAATTATATACCACAAGTGTGTATATTGGGATATCGATATTCTTACACATTTCCAAAGCATCTTTATAAGTGTCAATAGCAAGATCCAATCTCCCTTGTGACCGGTAATTATCTCCCAAATCCCACAACGCATAAATCTTACTAATCCTTGTTATTAAGTTGTTGGAGGTTAGCAACGGAATGCTCTGTAATAGAAAATCTTGAGATATTTTTAATTCACCTTTCACATAATAAATTTTTCCAAGTTCCATTAAAACCACAGACGTCAGATAGGTCAGGCGTTTATCTCTTTTACAAGCTTCCAATACCTTTTTACAGTTTTCAAGAGCAAGATCTATATCTCCTATATTCCGATATATACATGCTTTTTCAAAATCTATAAGAGATCTTCTATAATCAATATCTTCTTTAAGCTCTTGAGTTGCGTCTTTGAGTAAATTTTCACTTTCTTCTATGAATTCCCATAATTTTACATAGTCAAACTCACCCAAAACCCATTTTGTAAGAAACTTTAGGCTTAATGCATCTATCATCGCAAGGGGTATATTGTTTATTTTACCTTTCTTATAGAGCCGTCTAGTAGTCCTCATGGCAATCCCGAACGATCCAATAGACATGTGAGTTCTAGCCTTAGCCGCCTCGCATATGAGTTCATCTTTGATCGAGAGATTCCCTCTATTCTGAATCTCTTCAATTGCTTGAAGAAGATCGTTTTCCTTTCCTTCAAACTGTTCATCTAGTTTTAAGATTTCTTCTGTGATTGAATCGGGCATTTTTCTGCAAACCAAAATATTTGAGAAAATAAAATTGAGTTTTTGGGGTGAATTTCCTTGTTTTATTAATAAAAAATAAGAAGTAGAGTTAGTTTAAAAGAATTTGTCTATTTTTTCTGAATATAGTATAAA
>Ga0114923_10001847_pt1 | contig 14448 bp, 10 predicted proteins | sample SumtaG_FD_89578 | JGI IMG/M metagenome (GOLD analysis project Ga0114923, IMG submission 89578) | Deep subsurface microbial communities from Indian Ocean to uncover new lineages of life (NeLLi) - Sumatra_00157 metaG | ecosystem: Environmental > Aquatic > Marine > Oceanic > Sediment | place: near...
GTAAATGAATTAATCTCGAAAGTATATCCTCTCGATAAAATACAAGAAGCTTTTGATTCTTATGAAAAAAACCCTGATCACATAAAAACTATTATAACAATGTGAAATTTTAACTTTAAATAAATTTTTAATAAAATTATAATTAAACTTAAAAATTAATCCTAGGAATTATGGAAAGTCCTGAAATAGAGTCTAAAAAACAGAAAATAGACATAGACAAAATATCCGGCAAAAATAAATTTATCTACGTCCTAGGAAATATCCCCACGACGATATTAGGCGGGATATTTATACTGTTATACGTAAATTTTTTTTGGGATAATCTAAAACTCCAACAAACATATTTCATATTAGGACAAATCATTTACATGGTAATAAATGCCAGTAATGATTTTTTACTGGGAAGAATGAGTGATAAAACAAATATTGAGAGGTGGGGGAGCCGACGATTAATTTACATTAAATGGGGAGGTCCTTTATGGGGTGTAGTGTTCTTTCTAATGTGGTTTCCATGGAGTTATACTAACCAATTCATTATATTTCTCCATTTCCTTATTACAATATGCGCGTTTGATATGTTTTTAACACTTGTAGTTATAACCAGGATGGCATTATTACCAGAATTGACTGAGAGTCTTAACGAAAGAAATAAAATTCAATTATATAATCAAATAATGGGAACAATTGGTGCTATACCTGTTATTATTGCTTTATACATCTTTGAGAGTAGCTTGCAATTATTTCAAATTTTTGCAGGTTTTATGGCAGTTATTTCTGCTATATTGTTCTTTATTGTGGGAAGTAAGCTTCATGAAAGACCAGAGCTATATAAAACTGAAGAAATTCCAGGCCTTTTAATATCTATAAAGGAAGCTTTAAAGTCAAGATCTTTTAGATCATATACCGGCTTTGCATTTTTCATTATGATAAATTTTAATCTAGCTTTTACATTTGTGTTTGTTTTTCTTTATATCATGTACTTTGACATTTTTACCTCAATCTTACTTTATTACGTGATTACTATCATCTTCGGTTGGTTCAGTATGGCAATTTTTATCAAGTTAGCAGAAAAAGTTGAGATGCAGAAACTAATTATTGGAGGTCTATCATGTAGTATTTCGATAAATATTATTGGCTTTCTTGTGGTAATTCAACCTGGAGCAGATATTTTTATTTGGCTCTTTCTTATCTTAGGCACCATATCCAACGGCTCTTTAATATTTGGTTATCCTTATTTAATGCTCGTAATGGACGACGATGAGCTGAATTATGGAAATCGTCGTGAAGGAATGTTTTTAGGAATGCACACCTTTTTTATTAAGATTTCAGAAAGTGTTGCTGCAATTATGGGGACAAGTGTCTTATTATATTTTGGATTTGTTAGAGATTCTCCCTTGCAATCACCTGAAGCTATTTATGGAATAAAATTTCTTTTCTTTGTTATTCCTGCATTCATGATGGTTTTTGCATTATTATCTGTCTCTTTTTTTCCTTTAAAAGGAGCCAAATTAAAAAAAATGCGCGCTAAATTAATGGATCTCCATGAGGAAAAGACAGAAGCTTATAAATGAATTGGATAAGTTCCATACTTTTTCAATGTTTCATGCATAGCCAAAAAATTTTCCAATTTAACAGCGGAATTTATACTATGTCCAGAACTTAGAATAAAACCTCCTCCTGGCGCAATCTCTTTTATTAAGCTTTTAGTATACTCACGGATAAATTCGGGATCCTTATCTGAAAGATCTTGTGGCGATACATTACCCACAAAAGTAATTTTGTCACCATACTTCTTATTTAGCTTCAGAATATCATATTCAGGATTAGCTGTTGTAGGTTCAATTGGATTAATAGCATCTACTCCGCAGTCAAGTAGATCTTCAAAAATTTTATAAACATCTCCACAACTATGTAAGATGAACTTTAAACCCCCTTTATGAGCGGTGTCACATATACGTTTTAGCCAAGGGAAAACTAATTCTTTATAATTACGTGGGCTCATAAATAAGCCTCCCTTATAGCCATAGTCATCGGCCATGATAATTGGGCCCGTTTCTCCCCAATCAATAATTCTTTTAATTAACTCTATGGTAAATTTCCCTCGATTATCAAAAACTTTTTTTATATTTTTTCTTTGAGCCAATAAACGACTAAAATTTTCTAATCCAAACGCTTCCCAAGTCATTTCCATCAAGCCAAAAATATATGGAATAGGATACACCTTTCCATCGAATTTTTTTTCCAGTCGTTTGGCTTCCTTATGAATTTCTTCCCTTCTTGGATCATCTGGATCTAATGGAGGAAAGGCTTCAAATTCTTCAAAGTCCTTTATTGCTCCACCCATATAATACATAACATCCATATTATCAGCAGGATTTAATTTAAAATGGTTAATTCTTCCGTATTCATCTATAAAGCCGTCTCTATTGAATAATTTTGGAAACAAGGCTATTGGTGCAGGAAGGATATCTATTCCTATTCGTTTATATAATTTAAAGCCATTAAATAAACCCATTTTAAAAGGATTTACTTCACTCATTAAATTATTAAATTGATTAGTATTTTCAAATTTCATGTCATAGAGGATTTTATAGGTTTGACCAGCTCCTAACAGCCCATATTTCACTCTATAATGTTTACAAATAATTAAGTTATCAATTGAGTTTTCAAATGATGGAACACGGTCGGGTTCTTCATGACAAATCGATTTAATAACTCTTTCTTTAGCATCCATATCAGCATCCATCTCTTATTTGTATAAGGGGCCATAGATTTCACATGCACGATAATCCGCACCCTCTAAATCTTTTTTACCAAAAGCATTCCACGCACTTGGTCTAAAGATATCTTCATCTGGAACATTATGCATACAAACGGGTATTCTTAGCATTGAGGCAAGCGTGATAAAGTCTCCTCCGACATGACCATAACAGATAGCTCCATGATTGGCACCCCAATTATTCATAACTTCATAAACGCTTGTAAAAGCACCTCTACCATTTAAACGTGGTGTAAACCAAGTAGTTGGCCAAGTAGGGTCTGTGCGTTCATCAAGTATTTTATGTATATTTTCCGGGAGTTCAATAGTCCATCCCTCAGCAAGCTGCAATACAAGACCTAATCCTCTAACGATATTAACTCTTGACATCGTGACTGGCATTCCACCTTTAGTTAAAAAATTCGATGAAAATCCGCCTCCTCTGAAATATTCATAAGTGACTGCATCCCATTTGGTTGCATCACAGCACTTCATAGCTTCATCCACAGTAATATTCCAAAAAGGTTTAATGGCTGGTTTACCATCAATGTTTTGTTGACCTGTTCCGTCCATGGTGGCTGACCCAGAATTGATTAAATGAATAATACCATTTTCAGCTTTCCCAGATAATTTTTGTCCTGTTACCCTTTTTACTGCTGCAGGACTCCAATATGTTCTTACATCAGCAAAGATTTGAGAAGTTCCTGTTAGTAAATGCCCAAACAGCATTACAATTCCATTAAGAGCATCATTTTCTGTTGCTAAGAGATATGGTTGCCGTATACCATTCCAATCAAAAGACGAATTTAAAATTGTTTCTGTGAAATCTCCGTTAGGCATCCAGTCTGTCCAATGTCTTTGACCTTGAAATCCCGCCAAGATTGAATTATGCCCTAAAGATTCCTCTCCAAATCCAAGTTCTTTTAATTTTGGATTACCCACCATAAGGTCTCTCATAATCATTGTCATCTTTATCATGATTTCCCATTCTCGATCTTTTTGTTCTCGACTTTTTTGAATTTCTGGTTTATTATTATCCTTGCCTTCCTTGCAATATTCTTTAGTCCAATTCAATGCCTTTCTGAATTCTTCCTCATCATAAATTCGCTCATTTATTCTTCGACTAATTTCAGACATATCAACATATTCATTACGCATCCCAAGATAGTTTTGAAAATAATCCTCTACAATTATAGATCCCGCAATCCCCATTGATACAGATCCAATTGAAAGATAAGACCTCCCCCTCATCCATGCTAAAGTAAGACCTGCTCTAGCAAATTGTAAAAGTTTTTGTCTTACATCTTCTGGAATTGAAGTATCATCCGCATCTTGAACATCTTGACCATAAATTCCAAAAGCGGGTATACCTTTTTGAGAGTGAGCTGCTAAAACCGCTGCAAGATACACAGCACCAGGTCTTTCTGTACCATTAAAACCCCAAATAGCTTTAGGTATAAAAGGTGTCATATCCATGGTTTCTGCTCCATAGCACCAACAAGGAGTGCACGTTATTGATAATCCAACGTTTTCTCTTTTAAATTTTTCAGCACATGTGGCTGCTTCTGCAACTCCACCAATTGTGCTATCTGATATGATACATTCAACTTCCATACCATTGGGATGGCTTAGATTCTGGGTTAAGAAATCAGCGAGTGATTTTGCCATACCCATAGTTTGATCCTCTAATGATTCACGAACTCCCTTTTCCCTACCATCAATAGTAGGTCTTATACCTATTTTTGGAATTGCTCCTCGGAGTCGTTTTTTACCAACGTGCTTTTCCATTGTTTTAATCACTTTAATAATATACTTAACTATAGTTTAAAATAACATAATCTTATTCAATATTTTTATCTTATTTAATTAATTTTTACTCTATTCTCTAACTGCTTGAAAAAGTGATTCTATATTTGTTGGAGGGATCTGTGGAAGAATTGCCTCATGGCTAGGGGAAATTATTAAACCAGTCGGTAAAATCTTTTTCAATTCATGAACTTTTTCCCTAACTTGCTCAGCGGTACCAAAAACGAGCAACTCTTGAGCATCCACTCCACCACAAAATGAAAGATTATCAAAATTATTTTTTAAATTTTCAGCATCCATATCCGTTGCCAATGCCTGAATTGGATGAATTGCATCTACACCAATTTTTATTAATTCGGGAATTACCTCAAAAATAGAACCGCAAGAATGATAAATTACCTTAAGACCATAATGCTTTGCTTGATCAACGATTTTTTTAGCACCTGGTATTGCAAATTCCCTTATATGCTTTGGAGATAATATTAACCGTTTTTGACCTCCAAAATCGTTTCCAATCAGCACAGCATCAAGTTTGCCTTTTGTTGCTTCATAAAATATTTTATTCGCTTCTAAATAAAAATCTACAATTTTATTATGAACTGCTCGAAAAATATCAGGATATCTAAGGATTTTGATAAGAGCCTTTTCCATTCCAAATGCAGCCCATACGTCTTGGAAGTGAGCAGACCAAAGTACTCCCATAATTGGATAGCCTTCTGGAACATTTTCCACAATCCTTTTACATTCTTCTGGATCTATATGTTCAGCAGGATCTGGCCAGTTGAAATCGTCAACGTCATCTTTCAAGGGATCATAATAATCCTCAAAAAATCCAGGAGCCGTTAAAGTTCTATTTTGCATATCCTGTCCTTTTTTAGGAAAATCAAATGCCATTGCAATATGATTATTTGGAGGGTGATTATAAGGAACATCCACTTCCCAAATATCACTATCTATTTTTAATTTCAATTCCCGGAGATTGTGTACCTTAAAATAGTTAAATAAATTTTCATGGGCTGCAGGCACCGGCATTCCTAGCCAGCAAGCCGGTCGATCCACAGGTTTCCTTTCTATAGTAGCAAAAAATCTTTCTATATTATCCAATATATCACACCAAATTTGAATTAGTTTATTCTAATTGGATTTTATTTTATTCTAAATGCAATCGCTAATGTATCTTCCATTTTTTTTGGTAATTGAATGGTTAAATTACTGTCTTCTAATTTCCAGCTTAGATTTTCTTCATTACCGAGTAAATTGACCTTAGAAATACTTTCTAGGTTAAGATTTTCAAGAGTTATTGATTCAGTTTCTGGTTTACCCAATAAAATCGCGTAAAGAAATTCATTTTTTTGGGTAAATCGCACGGGGATAGATTCTAAAGTTGTCCCTTCAGCACGTTCCCAAGGTTTAGTACCAAAGATGGCTTCTCCGTTTACATCCAACCATTCACCAAGCCCTAATAATCTTTTTTTTTGAATTTCTGGTATGGTGCCATCAGCCATAGGGCCTATATTTAATAATAAATTGCCATTTTTACTAACAATATCAATTAACATAAAAATAAGTTCCTTAAGGGGCAGATAATCTTCTTCTGATTCAAATTTATTATACCCAAATGAATTGCCTATTCCTCTACATACTTCCCATTTTTTTTTCTTAATTTTTTTAAATACCGTATATTCTGGGGTTGTATAATCACAATGTAATTGTCTTTTGGATGTAAATGTTTTGTCTTTTGGATTAATTTGTTTCCACCTATCATTTACGACTCCATCTGGTATTTTATTATAAAAATAGGCAAAAATTTCGAAAATATTTGTTCCAGGAGGATATCCCATGTCAGCCCATAATATTTCAGGCTCATATCTATCAATTAATTCATAAATATGCGTATCTACATATTCTGTATACTCAGGAGGATTAACATAATTTTCAAGAAAGGATGCGGCATCAATAATTGGATTGATATTAAATGACCAGTCCCAGGCTGTAGAATAATAAAAACCCATCTTCATACCATGATTTTTAATTGCATCATTTAATTCACCTACAATATCTCTGCTGGCGATGTAATTACTTTTGTTAGGATTAGGTTGTTTACTAGGCCATAAGAGGAATCCATCACAATGTTTTGTGGTTAGAACTACATATTTTGCTCCTATTTTTTTAAAAAGTTCTGCCCACTCATTAGGATCCCATTTCTTTATCTCTTCGTTAAAATCTTCTGCAAAATCATCATAGGAATAATCTTTACCGTATGTTTTTAAGTGATATTTTTGAGTAGGACTTCCCGAGATTCGAAGAGTATTGAGATACCACTCCGCATATGGATTATTGTGGAAATGCTCTTCCAATCCTTTTTTCATCGATTCTACAAGATCTATGCCTGTTACCGCAAAGGCGGGAACTGAATAAAGCCCCCAATGAATGAAGATACCTAATTTTGCATCATAATACCACTTAGGAACTTCATGTTTGCTAATAGATTTCTTATCAGCTGCATATTTCATAGTTCTTAATATTTACCAAATAATTCTTTTTTAAATATTTGTTAGCTATTCCTTTCATAGGTATTTAATTTGACGGTTTAGGTGTAATCTTAAATACAAATACTGGTAAGTCATCCAATTTTTTCGGGATTGAAATAGATAGATTTTCTTCCTCTTGACTCCAGTCTAAATTTTTCTCCTGGCCTAACAATTGAATTTTCGAATTCCTTTCAATTCTAAGTGATTGAATGATGATTTGCTCATCTTGGGGTTTATCCAATAAAAATACATAAAGTGCTTCTGGCTTTTGAGTATACCGGAGTTCATTATTATCGATCGTTTTACCATCTGGATATTCCCATGGACGTGTTCCAAATATAGCCTCACCATTTATTTCAAGCCATTTTCCAAGCACTAACAAACATTTCTTTTGAATATCTGGAATTGTCCCATCTGCCATAGGACCGACATTTATAAGAAGATTGCCGTTCTTACTGACTATATCAACAAACATTCTTACAAGCTCTTCAGGTGTTAGGTAGTCTTCCTCTTTCTCAAATTTATTATATCCAAATGAATTACCAATACCTCTTGTGCATTTCCATTTTTTCTTTTTTATTTTCTTATACGTAACATATTCCGGCGTTTTATAATCATGGTATGGGTTGACTCTCTTACCCGGAGATGATTGTGTCCACCGATCGTTAATTACACCATCAGGAATCTTATTTAAATAATAAGCAAAGATCTCGTAAACATTAGTAAAAGGGGGGTAACCAATATCATTCCACAAAATAGCAGGTTCATATCTATCAATAAGTTCATACCAATGATTATTAGCATATTTAGTATATTCTGGGGTAGATAGTCCATTTATAAGGAAACTCTGTGCATCTTTTATGGGATTTGGATTGAAAGACCAATCTAATACGCCAGAATAATAAAATGCCATTTTCATATCTTTACCTCTTACGGCTTTGCTAAGCTCCTCTACGATATTTCTATCTGCCATGTAATTCTTTTTATTTGGATTTGGATGCTTGCTGTGCCATAGAAGGAATCCATCATGATGTTTCGTAACAAGAACAACGTATTTAGCTCCCGCTTTTTTAAAAAGGTCAGCCATTTCTTCTGGATCCCATTTTTTTATAGCATCATTAAACATTGGGACGAATTCATCATAAGAGAAATCCTCTCCATAAGTTTCATAATGATATTTTTGGGTTGGGCTATCAGAAATCCTAAGTGTGTTTAAATACCACTCAGCGTAAGGATTTTTTTTAGACATCTCTTCAGGGCCAACTTCATTTATAGAAAGTGGGAATTGTAACCCTATATGTGCAAAAGCAGGAACAGAATAAAGACCCCAGTGTATAAAGATTCCTAATTTCGCATCATGAAACCATTCGGGAACCTCATGTTTGCTAATAGATTTCTTATCAGGTGTAAACTTCATCATCTTTACCAAATTTTCGCTTAATTTTTATATAATAACTGAAACTCATTCCATTTCACATAGTAAATGAATATAGAAAAAAAAACCTTTATACTTATTAAAGACATTTCGTAATTTTTATATATTCGCTCTCAGAAATCCTAACTACATGATGTAAGATTTATAAATGGGATTAGCTTATATCAAATCAAACTGGATATTTTATCTTAGAAATTAATAAGTAAAATGTGTATAAAATGGTAGAACAACCAAAAGCTGAAAATCAAGATCTTATTAATACTAGAGAATATAGAAAAAGAAATATGAGATTTATCAGAAAGCACGGGAATGATATAGCAAATTTAAATGCTACTATTGAGGAGAATAAAGTTTCCTGGGGACAACTTGTTGAATCAAATGCAGAAACTTATGCTGATAATATTGCCATAAAATTCGAAGATATAACATTCACCTATAAGGAATTTAATGAATGGGTTAACCGTTATGTTCATTTTTTTCTCTCTTTAGGTTTAAAAAAAGGGGATGTTATTGAGTTGATAATGACCAATCGACCTGAATATCTAATGATTTTATCTGCTGCAGGAAAAATTGGAGTAATAGCTTCCCTAATCAATATTGATATGCGCGAAATGTCCCTGGTGCATTGCTTAAATCTTACCCCTGGAAGGCTTATTATTGTTGGTGAAAACTGTTATGAGAGCTTTAAAGCTGTTCAATCTGATCTCGAGCTTTCTGAAAACCAACTGCTATATTTCTTGCCCGATCAGGATTTAATAGCAATTCCAGAGGATTTCATTGATCTATCCCAAAAAGTAAAAAATTCTGCTGTGGATAATCCATCAACTACAAAAGACATTAAAACTTCTGATATTATTGCTTATATATTTACTTCAGGTACTACTGGATTTCCTAAAGCTACACGTTTTGCCCACTATACGATGGTGGCTTGTTATCTTTTATTTGGGCAAATAATAGCGGAATTTACACCTGAAGACACTTTGTATATTCCACTTCCATTGTTTCATTCAAATACCTTAGGCCCAGGATGTGCGTCAGCTTTTGGTGGAGGCGCAGCGATAGCTATTGGGCGTAAATTCAGCGTAAGCAGTTTCTGGGATGAGATTTGTAAGTATAACGCCACAGGCTTTAATTACATCGGCGAGGTATGCAGATATCTGATGAACCAGCCCCCAAAACCAGATGATGCCGATAATTCCGTAAGAGTGATCATAGGACCAGGACTACGCAATGAAATTTGGAAAGGCTTCAAAGAACGATTCAATATTGAAAAAGTTGGAGAATATTACAATGCTACGGAAAGTGTTGGAGGATTTTTCAACATGTTAAATTTTGATCATACAGTAGGGATGACCTTTTTTCCCTATGCTATAGTTAAATTCGATCCCGATGCTGAAATTCCTATTAAGAATGAGGAGGATTTTATGGAAAAGGTTAACCTTGGCGAATCCGGCTTATTATTATTTGAGATTACAAAGACAATGGTATTTAGAGGTTATACTGATAAAAAGGCAACTGAAGCGAAAATATTTCACGACGTATTTAAAAAAGGTGACAAGTGGTTCAATACAGGAGATTTAATGAGAGATATCGGTCATAACCATGCTCAATTTGTAGATCGCCTTGGAGATACATTTCGTTGGAAAGGTCATAATATATCTACCACAGAAGTAGAACAAGTTATTAATACCTTTGATCAAGTTTTATTTTCAACTGTCTATGGTGTTCAGATACCTGATACTGACGGACGTGCTGGAATGGCTGCTATATTACCTAATGTATCAATCGAAGAATTTGATTTAAAGGGACTAGCCGAACATCTAAAGAAAAACCTTCCTCCTTACGGTGTTCCAATATTCCTTAGATTAAAATCCAAATTGGCAACCACTGCAACTTTTAAGCTTAAAAAGGTAGAACTAAAAAAGGAATGCTTCGATATCGAAGTTATTGAAGATCCTATGTATGTGTTATTACCAGGTGGATCGGAATACAAAGCTCTTAATAGGGAAATCTGTGATAATATACAAACATATAAATTTTAAATCAAGAAGAGCTTCTTTATTTAAAAACCTGAAATTGTGAGAAGACTTGTCTGATAAGGTATTATATATAGAATTAACTCCGCAGGAATTCCAAGAAAGATTGTTAGAAGCCCCGATTGCTTATTTACCTTTAGGGACTCTCGAATGGCATGGTAGACACTTGCCATTAGGTGCTGATGGATTAATATCGTCAGGATTTTTTGTCGAACTGGCGAAAAAAGTTGGAGGTATAGTACTTCCCATGCTTTTTCTTGGAACAGACAATTCCAAAATAATTGAAGGAGAAGAGTATTATGGGATGGATATTGAGAGTTATCCTTCGCAGCATCCAAAAAACTTTTAGGTAGTGCCTATTGGATAAAGAGAAGCTTGTTAAAACAGATACTAGGGGAAATCTTAAAACAACTTAAAAGAGCGGGTTTTAAAATTGTTGTCGCACATGGTCATAGTCCATCTACCATGTTATTCTATCAACAATCGAAGAGATGGAAAAAAGATTACGGACTAGAACTTTTTACCTGCTGGCGAAATAAAGAATCAGATGGGCTTGGAATACAAACAGACCATGCAGCAGCTAATGAAACTTCACTTGTAATGGCTTTAGAACCAGAACAAGTTAAAATAGAAAATCTTCCAAAAGATATGACTCAAAAACCACTCGGAATTATGGGTAAAGATCCTCGTGAATTTGCTAGCGCTGATATTGGAAAAAAAATAATATATATGCAAGTACAGAGAATGTCTAAAATTTTAAAAGAAACATTACAGCAAATAACTTCAAGAGATTAAAGTTATTTACGTTTGCTACTTAAAATCTATATTTTCCTTCAGAAATTTCTTGATATATTTCTTTTGTTAGAGGAACATAATCAGAACCTTCTGGTAAGAGGACAAATAAGGGATCATTTATCGCCTTAATATTATAACTCTCATTTTTCATATTTGCCTTCTGAATCTTATGGGTCGCAGTAAATTCAAATTCTTTCTTAAATCGAATAAATTTTGGTACAGCATAATGAGGCAAATATTTTTGTAGAAAACTTAAGAATCCTTTGAAATCGAAATCTTCACTATTCTTTTTATGTATTGATGCCATTCCAGCCCGACCCTCGGTATGCGGAATTAGAACTCCGTACACAGAGCACATATCAATTTGTTCGAATGTATTGATTACTGATTCGACTTCCTCTGTAGAGACATTTTCACCTTTCCACCTGAATGTATCACCTAAACGATCTACGAATTGAACATGTCCATAGCCAACATCTCTAAGAAGATCTCCGGTATTGATATACATATCTCCCTTTCTAAAAACTTCACGAAAAACTTTTTTCTCTGTGGCTGCTTTGTCTTTATACATATAAAATTTTTCAGGCTCTACGATTTGCCCTAATAGTAGCCCGACTTCACCTTTCCTTACCTTTTTCATACGACCCTTCTCAGTTCTAAACGGTTCATCGGCTTCAAGGTCATATCTTACAATCGCATAAGGGGTCATACATACTCCGCAAGTCTTATCAATATTATGTATATTAGCGAAATTTGAGACAAAATCTTCTGTTGCACCATAGAATTCTCTAATTTCAGCAATATTAAATCGATTTTTAAATTCCATCCAAATATCAGGCCTAAGCCCATTTCCAACTATTTTTACAATTGGATTGTCACCATCATTAGGTTTTGGTGGTTGATTATACAAATATCGACATATTTCACCTACATAATTGAAACAGTTAGCATTGAACTTTCTGACTTCATCCCAAAATTTACTGGCGCTGAATTTCCTTGCAATCGCCATTGCGGATCCTTTATAAAGCGCGGCCGCAAATGCAACTTTTATTCCGTGCGAATGAAATAAAGGAGTCGTGACATAAATAATATCATTTGTCTCCATTCCAACAACCATTGCCCCCCACCAACTCATTGCGGTCAAGATTGACCTATGTTTTAAAATCGCAGCCTTTGGTAATCCCGTAGTACCTGATGTGAAAATATAGACGAAGGGATCATCCATTATAATCTCTGAAGTAGTCGGGGGATTTTTTGTACTAGAATCCTTAATTTGTTCCTTTAGATTGATGTATCCTTTAGGTGTTGTCATTTCCCCTTTATCAGGCAAAAAAAAGAGTTTTTCTTTTTGCTCTTTGCTTAAGTCTAGCCTAGATTTAATATCTTCAAATGCTTTGATTAATTCTTCTCCAATGATATAGAGTTTCCCGGGTGTATGCCTCATACTATGGATAAGCGGTTTTTCACGTAGATTGGTGTTAATTAATGAAGAAACAACTCCTAATTTACCTAATGCTAAAATTATAAACATATAATCTGAACGATTTTCCACAAACACAACAGCCTCATCCCCTCTTTTAAGACCTAATTCAAAAAAATAGTTGGCATAACAATTAATTCGTTCATTAAACTCTTTATGAGTATATTTTTCATCTTCATATAAAAGAGCCAATTTATCAGGAAATTCTACTGCGTGTTCTTCAATTCGAAGGCCTATAGAGTACTTTGTCTCAGGAGTATGGTCTTCTATCCATTTTGCTCCCCTAATTATTAATGGAGTTTTTTTATCCCAAGAGGGCTGGATTTTACTCTGATATTCTTCTTTGGAAATGATATATGGTTCCTTTTTATCCCCATTTTGAGCTGTTTTTCCAGCTACTGATATTTCTGATTTTTGATCATTCATTTTGCATCTTTATTAAAATTATTTAACCTTATAGGCAAAAATTTATTAAAATATAAAAAAAATTTGGTAATTATCCTTTCATTTTAAATTTATTAAAAGAAAGATTAAAGATTAAAAAAAGACCGAAAAAGGTTATCATATAATGTTAGATTGGAGAAAGATAACTAAAATAAAAAGAAAATATAATTTCGGAGCTTTTAATGGAGGATGGAAATATGATTCTTATCCTGAACTTGAATCCTTAGATGCCCATAAATCCATGACAATTGCAGAAATAAAAGGTCCGGCAGTTATAACTAATCTTCATTCAACGCAGCATCTCGTGCAAGATACTGAACTAACTGCAGAGCAACAAAGTGCACTAAGCGTGCGAGGTATTATTCTTGAAATTTATTTCAATGAAAATCCTATCCCTACTGTAAGAGTTCCTTTAGGAGACTTTTTTGCAGATGGATGCTTAGGTCAAGCAGAGGATTTCACTAGTCTATTTATCGAAAAAGCGCCAAAATCATATAATTGCTTTATACCTATGCCATTTGAAAAATCGGCTCGAGTTGTCCTCGTAAATGAGACTGAATATGATCTGATGAATTATAGTTTTGTTGAGTTTGAAAGACTAGACTCTTGGAATGAGAATCATGGATACTTTCACGCAACTTGGAAAAGATTTGCCTTTCAATTAAATGATAATACTAACCAACATTTCTTTCATGTAGACGGTAAAGGTCATCTAGTCGGGCGCTCATATAGTATATGTACAGATGAACCAATGTTTAAAGGATTTTATTATGTTATGGAAGGTAATAATGAAGTAAGAATTGATGGAGAAGACAAGCCACGCGTAGATTATTTAGGAACAGAAGATTCTTTTGGCTTTAGTTGGGGCTTTCAGAAAGTTTTCAAGGGGCTTTATAATGGAATGAATTTTGTTCACTTAGAGAAACCAACATTACTAAGCATTTATCGTTTCCGTGGTAATAATACGATTGGATTTAATAAAAGCATAGATTTACGAATAAATTGGGCTAATGATTTTACTGATAAGAAAATTTTTCTAAAGAGAATTTCAAGGATAAACTCAAAAGGTCGAGGCTGGATTGATTATGCTACAACATATTATTGGTATCAGAATACTGTGGGATATGAACACGAACCATTAATGCCTCTCAATGAAAGAATTA
>Ga0114923_10001849_pt1 | contig 14445 bp, 11 predicted proteins | sample SumtaG_FD_89578 | JGI IMG/M metagenome (GOLD analysis project Ga0114923, IMG submission 89578) | Deep subsurface microbial communities from Indian Ocean to uncover new lineages of life (NeLLi) - Sumatra_00157 metaG | ecosystem: Environmental > Aquatic > Marine > Oceanic > Sediment | place: near...
GCATTCGACCCGCAGCGGTATATGGAAAATCTGGGAACTGCCGCTCGACGGGGTATCAGAGCCGAGATTGCTGCAGCCGCCGGACTTTGAAAAGGCGACCCATCCGACACGGGCGAAAAACGGTGTGATTACGTTCGATGTATGGCGAGTGCAAAAGTAGAAACGGGCGCAATTGCGCCGGGGACAGTTAACTATGGCTAAGCAGAGATTGCAGAAGGTTCTGGCAGCGGCTGGTGTCGCGTCTCGCAGAAGATGCGAACAGTTGATACTCGAAGGCGCCGTTGAAGTAAACCATAAGGTGGTGGACAGTCTGCCTGCCTTTGTCGAGCCCGAAAGAGACCGCATTGTGGTTGACGGCAGGCGGATACGTCGCGAGTTCAAAGTATACTTTCTGCTGAACAAGCCAAAGGGTGTTGTGTGTACGAATTTCGACCCGGAGGGCAGGAAAAAAGCAATCGACATGATCAAGGCAAAACAGCGTATCTACTGTGTCGGCAGGCTTGATATCGATACGGCCGGGCTTATCATCCTGACCAACGACAGCGAACTTGCCAACAAGCTGAGCCACCCGCGGTACGGACTTAGCAAGACCTACATTGCAGAAGTTAAAGGCAAGGTCGTCGGCGGGCAGGTTGAAAAACTGAAAAAAGGTATCTGGCTGGCCGAGGGTAAGACCGGTAGATCACGGGTAAAGATACTAAAGCGGAACCCGGCCCGGTCGCTTGTCGAGATAAAAATAGGCCAGGGTCTCAACCGTCAGGTCCGCAGGATGCTCGCCAAAGTTGAGTTGCCGGTAAAATCGCTCAAGCGTACCAGAATCGGCAGAATCGATGCTCGCGGCCTCGGGCTGGGCAAATTCAGGCCGCTTACCAAGGCAGAAGTCGGCTATCTGAAGAAAATAACCTCCGGAGCGGGGACAACGGCTTGACTTTTTGAGCTTGAAAGCGTTAACGTATTTTTTGTGTTGAAAATCGGTTTGTCCTTGCAACTTCGGTTGAAAACGCTATAGTCTTAGGGTTTCGCTAAAGTGCGTATAACCTGATAGAGTAGGAGTAGGCTTAATGGCACGAGTATGCTATTTTACGGGCAAAAGAACAGTGGCTGGACGAAGTATCTCCCGGCGCGGTAAGGCCAAGCGACTTGGCGGCGTCGGCAGAAAGGTCACCGGTGTCAGCAAGAGGAAATTCAAGCCCAACATCCAGAAAGTTCGTGCCGTCGTCGACGGCAAAGTCTGCAGGATAAAGGTCTCTGCCAAGGCGATTCGCATGGGACTTGTGCAAAAACCTCCGAAGAGAAACTACAAACCCGCTGAAAAAGCAGCAGGCTGACAGGATAGAGTTTTGAGGAATGTTTATTTTGAGCGAGGCTGATTGGCCTCGCTTTTTTTTCGTGATTAGCAGACAGTAGAAACACCTGGGCGGGCACTTCCGGGACCGGCTAAGCCGGTTCGTCTTAAACTCAGCAATGTGGTCACTAAAGGGACAGAAAGAAAAAAAACTCATATTTTTTTGGGGAGGGGGACAGGCGATGCAAAAAACGGCCCGCAGGGCAAATTCGACAGCCGTTTCGGAGATTTTAAACAAAAAATTATCTTGATTTTCCTTAGCTATTTCATAGAATAAGAGGTTATCGGCTGCACGGAGGCACCGGCCGGTGCCAGCACATTTCCGAGTCATCGCTGGTTTTTCAATATGTTTGCCGGCAGGTGGTGCGTTTCTGTCCCGGTGCTTCCTGCATGATTGGTGGATATTCGTGGAGAATGTGATGGAGGTTGTTGATGTGCAGATTGGCCAGGTCAGGGCCGCAAAGGGCCAGGCCATACTTCAATCAAAGGCCCTGGGTTCCTGCATTGCGGTTGTCGCTTTCGACCCCCATCAAAAAGCCGGTGTGATGGCACACATTATGCTGCCCGGCGCTGCTCCGGCAGGCAAGAGCGCCGATGAGAAAACAAGATACGCGGCCGATGCCATCGCCGCGCTGCTCGAACAGGTGGAAGAGTTGGGCTCGAAAAAAGAAGATGTCTGTGTATCGCTGGTTGGTGCGGCCAATGTGCTTCGCAGGGATGATGATACGATTTGTCGGGACAATATAAAATCGGTTCTTGGAATTCTCGCGGAAAAAGGACTCCGCGTAAAGGGCCGTGTCATCGGCGGGACCTGCAGGAGAAACGTCTTTCTCGATGTCGAGCGCGGCACGGTTTCTTATATCGAGGGTAACGGCCGGTTGAGGCATTTGTGTGGCGCATCAGGCTGAGTGGATTTGGAGACCTGAGTTACAACTGCTGTTTTGCGAGTTTCTGAGGAGGGAAAGAAAAAGATGCAACAAAGCGGCTCAAACGCCGACGAGCGGCGGGACGCGGCCCGCAGGCAATCCAGGTCCGCCGAGGGACTTGTTCAGAAGCAGAACAAGTTCTTCAAGACCGTTCTGAATTCCCTGGAACATCCTTTTTGCGTGATTGATGTGCGCGATTATACGGTCAAGTTGGCCAATTCGAAGGCGCTGCCTCGGCCGCTGCCGGCGGGTCTTACCTGTCATCAACTTTTTCATGACCTTGATGAACCGTGTGATATTGCTGAACGTCCCTGCCCGATTCGGCGGGTTAAAAAGGAAAGAGCGGCGATAACCGTCGAACATGTCCGTCCCGGACCGGATGGCAAAGCCCGGCATCTTGAGGTCCACGCTCATCCGCTTTTTGACAGTGCCGGGACAGTCACTCAGGTAATCGAGTATTCCGTCGATATCACGGAACGCAAGCGCGCGCAGAGGCTGCTTGCCGAAGAACACCGCCTGTTGCAGGGGCTGATCAATGGCGTACCCGACCTGGTCTATATCAAGGACCTGAAGGGGCGATTCGTTCTGGCAAACACAGGCGTGGCTCGGTTTATGGGAGTAGCAGGGCCGGATGAGCTTACTGGTAAGACCGATTTCGACTTCTACCCTGAAGATGTCGCGGCGGAGTTTTACCAGCGTGAGCAGCAGATTGTCCGCTCCGGCCGGCCTTTGATAAATGAGCCTGAATTTGCAGGTGACAAGAACAGCCCAATCAGGTGGGTGCTTACGACAAAGGTGCCTTGGGAGGACAGCCAAGGTAATATCGTAGGTATAATGGGTGTTGGGCGGGACATAACAGAGCTGAAGCGCACCCAGGAAGCTCTTGAAGCTGCCAACCAGCAGCTTGAGGCAACGAATCAGCAGTTACAGGCCAGCGAACAACAGCTTAAGGCCGCCAACCAGCAACTTGGGGCCGGTGAACAACAACTCAAGGCCGCCAATCAGCAACTTGGGGCCACCAACCAGCAGCTCCGCGCCAGTGAGCAACAGCTTAGAGCGGCGAATCAGCAGCTCCAGGCAACGGAACAGCAATTCAGAGCTGCCAACCAGCAGCTCCAGGCAACGGAACAGCAATTCAGAGCGGCCAACCAGCAGTTGCGTGCCAACGAACAAGATTTGCGCCGACTCAATCATGATTTATACAAAAGGATGAAGGAGCTTAACTGCCTTTACGGTCTGTTCAGATTGGACCGAGACCACGCGGCGGCATTGGAGCGGATACTTGAAGGACTTGTGGAGCTTATGCCGTCGGGGTGGGAGTGTCCGGATATAGCTGTCGCTCGGATAGTATTTGAGGGTCGCGAATTCAAGAGTGCGAATTTCCGCGAGACGGCCTGGAGCCTGTCCGCCCCGATAATTATTAATGAGCATAAGGCCGGCGTCGTCCAAATCTGCTATCTCAAAGAGAGCCCGCAGTTGGACGAAGGGGCATTTCTTTTAGAGGAGCGAAGTCTGCTCGATGCCCTGGCCGAGCACATAAGCGAAATCGCCGAGCGTAAAGTCGCGGAGCAGAAACTCGCCGATTACCAGGCCCAACTCAAGAGCCTGGCGTCGCAACTGTCCCTGACCGAAGAGAAGGAGCGGCGCCGAATTGCCACCGAGCTGCACGACCGGATTGGTCAGCACCTGGTTATTTCCAAGGTCAGGCTCGAATCGCTCAAAGAGTCTGCCCCAAACAGCGAATTTGCTCTGAGCATGTCTGAAATCTGTGCCTCCCTTGAGCAGGTTATCCGAAACAGCAGGTCCCTGACCTTCGATTTGAGCTCTCCCATACTCCACGAGCTGGGCTTCGAGGCGGCTGTGGCCGAATGGCTTGCCGACCAAATCGAAGGCACCCACGGCATCGAAACCGAGTTCGAGGATGATGGAAAGCCCAAGCTGCTCAGCGAGGACCTGAGCATCCTGTTGTTCAGGGACGTTCGAGAGCTGCTGATAAATGTCGTCAAGCACGCCAATGCGAAGAAAGTGACAGTTCGCAGCCGTCGAGTAGGCAACCAGATTCACGTCAGCATTGCCGATGATGGTGTCGGCTTCGACCCCTCAGATGCTAAATCGTTGTCTTCAAAGACCGGCGGATTCGGACTGTTCAGTATTCGTGAGCGGCTCGAACAGGTTGGGGGGCGTCTCAAGATAGAGACCGTGCCCGGAAAAGGGACGAAAGTTACAATTATCGCTCCACTTGGCAAAGTTGAGATTGATGACGAGGCATAAGCCTCGAAAAACGCCCTTTTAGCGATTGACAGCAGAGGAACTTTGTGTCACCATTATGTGTTAAATGCACCGAATAGCTGATATTTGCCGGAGCACACGGAAAGCTTATCGAGTTTTTTGCCGGTCTTTATCTGTGGCCGCGACCATTAACTGAAACGTCAGTCATTTAGTAAGCCAAAAATAGAATTATGCACCTGCCGGCAGTTACATCGGGGCGCTCAAGAGCGCATAACAAATGCGGTAATAACCGCAATTTCTTGTGTGTTCTTGCGGTATTTTTGGCCCTGCTTTTTTTAATGATGCCCGCTCAGGCCCGTCATGAGGATAAAGAGCATCATCGAATTCTTGTGCTTCAGTCTTATCACCCCAACAGGCCCTGGACACAATGGTCTATGGAAGGCATAGAAGCCGTGATGAACCAGCACAAAGGCGAGGTCAGGATGGACGTCGAGTATATGGACACCCGGCGTATCACCGACCCTGAGCACTACCGGAAACTGTTCAATCTGCTCAAGCACAAAGCCAAAAACAGGAATTATGACGTAATAATTTCCGCTCACGTTAACGCCTTGAAATTTTTGCTGGAGTACGCCGACCAGTTGTATCCAGATGTTCCCATAGTGTTCTATGGCATACAGAAGTCTTTTCTGCCTAAGTTGGAAGGCAAGGATATTATTACGGGTATTATACAATCGCGGACCCTTGAACCCGCAGTTGAAACAGCGACAAGACTGCACCCAAAAGCCAGGCAATTGGTTTTCGTTAACTACAGCCGAAATAAGACAAAAGAGCTTGGCTTGAAACGGCGTATAGCGAAAATCGAGCAAAACTATTCGGGCCATTTGAGGACTATCAGCTGGTGGTTGACAGAGCCCACAGTCGAGGAGCTTCTAAAGGTAGTCGACGGCCTTGGTGACGAATCCATCGTGTTTTTTACGGGCCTGTACAAAGACAAAGACGGCAACCGGTATATTTTCAAGCGTGCCAGTGAATTGATAGAACGGCGATGTAAAGCACCAATATATGCGCTTGCTTCGAACTGGTTTGGCTACGGCCCCGTGATGGGAGGCAAGTACAATGACGGCTTTATCGAGGGCCGCATGGCGACACAAATGGCCCTGCGAATTCTGAATGGGCAACGTCCGCAGGACATTCCGATTGTGCGCGAGGGAGTTAGCTCGTACGTATTTGATTACGTTCAGCTTAAACGTTTTAATGTTCAGCTTTCAAATCTGCCGCCCGGGAGCAAAATACGTAACAAGCCTGAGTCTTTCTATCACCGTTACAGGGGTCGCATCTGGGGCGTTATCACAGTAACTTCACTGCTTGTGCTTACCGTTGTATTTCTACTGGTCAACGTTTTCCGTCGACACCTGGCCGAAAAGAAACTGATACATTACCAGGATCAGTTGAAGAAGCTGACGTCCGAATTGTCAGTTACTGAAGAGAGGGAAAGGCGTTCTATCGCAACTCGGCTGCACGAACAAATAGGCCGGCCTCTGGCTATCTCCAGAGACAAACTCCGGCAGATTGACAAGTCCGGTTGTGACAACAGGGTCGCCCGCGAGCTGGGTGAGGTCCGTCATATGCTTGACCAGACCATTGAGGACACAACGTCTCTTACCTTCGACCTTAGCCCGCCGATGCTCTATGAGATGGGTTTCGATGACGCGGTTAAAAAATGGCTGGTAGAGCAGATAAATCATAAACACGGCATTGCCACCGAATTCGTCGGCGACGGGCAAGCCGGATTTCTTGATGAGAATATTGCCGTATCACTGTTTCGAAGTGTGAGGGAGCTGCTTTTCAACGTGGTCAAACATGCAAATGCCGGCAAAGTAAAGGTGACAAGCCGTAAACTCAAAAACCGCTTTTACATCAGTGTTGAAGATGACGGAGTGGGATTTGATTTGTCAGAAGCGGCTTTCGTTGATGTCGAGAAAGGCGGGTTTGGTCTTTTCAGCATTCGCGAACGCCTGGAACGGATTGGAGGACGTATTGAAATAGATACCGGGCCGGGAAAAGGAACAACTGTTACGATTGTATCTCCAATCAGCAGCAAGAAAACAGCCGACAAGCGGGCTTAATGCCTGCTGAGCATAATCGAGAATGACCGATGAAAAGGTTCATTGACCGGACGAGAATTGTAAAGACTACTCTTACGATATCGACGAATGATGGTTAGGCTGACAGCAACAAACTTGCGTAGCGTAATACGCCGGCTGCGATTAACACCCGGATTGCGGCGGCTGTGTATTTGTCTTGTCGCTGTCTGTTGCGTTCGCACGGCAGTGGTCTATGCCGATGCGCCATCTTTACCCAGGATTCTTGTGCTGCAGTCGTACCATCCGACTTACCGATGGACGCGGTCAATTACCCGGGGGATTGAGTCGGTAATGACCGATTATGAAGGCACGATACAACTGCACTATGAATATATGGACACCAGGGAGCTTGCTGACGCCAAACACTATGAAAATCTGTATAATCTTTACAAATTCAAGGCCCGCTTCAGAAAATACCACGTAATTATCGCCGCAGACAACAATGCTCTTGAATTTCTCCTCGAGTACGGCCGGGACCTTTATCCCGGAGTGCCTGTAGTTTTCTGTGGTATAAAAAATCTCAAAAGACCGCTTACAGAAAGTGATGCTCCGATAACCGGCGTCCTGGAAGGAGATACTCTTGAGCCAACGGTTGAAGTTGCGCTGAAGCTCCATCCGTCGACAAAGCAGGTTTACCTGGTGATGAATGACGTGTCACCGGCATCAGGACGTCTCAGGCAGATTGCGAGTCTCAATGAGAAATATGGCCGGCGGATTGAGTTCAAAAAACATGTAGGTGCTGAACCTGCTGAAGTTTTAGAAATAACCAGAGGATTACCCGCCGATTCCTTGCTCTTGCTCGACATGGCTTTTGTTGACCCGCGAGGTGGCCAGTGGTCTTATGAACAGGTTGCTGAGACTATGTCAAAGGAATGTTTCACGCCCACATATGCCACGAATCCCGATTGGATAGCCTACCCGCCGGTGATAGGAGGCAAAATCAACAGCGGCTTTCACCAGGGCCAGGCGGCCGCTCAGCTTGCTCTGAGGATTTTCAACGGTGAAGACCCCCGCCAAATCCCGATAGTGCGCGGTACTGTCGACAGGTTTGTATTCGATTATAATCAATTGAAAGGCTTTAACATTCCCCACTCCGCTTTGCCCCGGGACGGTATAATTGTAAACGAACCCGAATCTTTCTATGCTTCGTACAAGGGCTGGATATGGGTGATTACTCTGACCATTGGGGTTCTTACGGCGGTTGTGTTCTCGCTGGCTATCACGATTATGTATCGCAAAAGAGCCCAAGTGCAGCTTCTCGGCTATCAAAAACAGCTCAAATTGCTTGCTTCACAGTTGTCACTGGCTGAGGAACGCGAAAGGCATCGTATTGCCACGGAACTGCACGACCGCGTATGTCAGTCGCTGGTTATGTCGAAGTTTAAATTACAACAAATTAGCGAATCCGAAGTCGACGGTTCGTTGATGGAAAACCTGGTTAAAATATGTGAGTATCTTGACCATGTCATCCAAAGCACGAGGTTGTTGACATTTGACCTCAGTTATCCTATACTTTATGAATTGGGCTTCGAGGCGGCTGTGGCCGAATGGCTGACCGAGCAAATAGAGCAGCACGGGATTTCAACGGAGTTCGTTGACGACGGCCGGCACAAGCCTCTCGAAAGCGATATTTGCATACTTTTGTTCCGTAGTGTGCGCGAGTTGCTTACGAACGTAATCAAGCATTCTCATGCACGTAATGTTAAGGTTGTCAGCCAAAAAATCGACGGACGCATTCGCGTGGAAATAGCCGATGACGGGGTAGGCTTCGACCCGTCAGGGTTTTCTGCTTCAGCAAAAAAAGCAGTGGTATCAGGGCTTTTCAGTATCCGAGAGCGGCTCGAACAGCTCGGCGGCTCTGTTGAGGTAGACTCCGAAACGGGCCGCGGGACAAAAATCAAAATTGAGGCACCATTGAAGCAGGAAACTGCCGAAAAGGAGTACGAGGATGAGTTTGAAAATCGCAGTGGCGGATGACCACGGTATAATACGACAGGGGCTGCGGTTGCTGCTTGAAAAGCAACCCGACGTCAAGGTTGTCGGCGAGGCCGAGGACGGAAGAGAAATCATCGAGCTTGTCCGCGAAAAATCGCCTGACATTGTCATAATGGATATAACGATGCCTAATCTCAACGGTGTTGACGCGGCACGATTGATTAGAGAAGAAATGCCGGACGTCAAAATCATTGCGTTGTCAATACATTCAAACAGAAGATTTGTCGCCGACATGCTCCGTGCAGGGGCCTCAGGGTACGTATTGAAAGAGTGCCTCTTTGAAGAACTCATCCAGGCCATAAATACCGTCAGCACAGGCAGCATTTATCTTAGCCCCAGGATAGCAGGTGTGGTCGTTGATGATTATGTCGGGCAGATGTCCAAGGGCCCCAAGTCCCGCCGCAAGACCGGTCTGAGCAGCAGAGACCGTGAGGTTCTTCAGCTATTGGCCGAGGGTAATGCAACTAAGGAAATCGCACTGAAATTGCATGCAAGTATCAAAACAATCGAGGCTAATCGCCGCCGAATTATGGAAAAGCTCGATATGCACAGTGTTGCTGAGTTGACAAAATACGCCATCAGGGAGGGTATGACCTCTCTGGAACAGTGAGTTTGGCGATGTTTGAGGCCGGTTCTACTCCCTCGGACACAGGTACCTTATCCTTTGGCTCACCCATATATAGCTTTTTCGAACCCCAAATTTAGGATTATCCTACTTGCAATCATCTGTTCTCTGGGCGATAAACTACTATAAGGATGCACGGTAGTTGTAGGGGTAAACGGGGCCAAGGTGCATAATTGGTGTTGTTTTGCTGCTATAGTATGGTTGCTGGCCAGGTGCGGCCGGGCAGCTATGCTCGCCGAGGGAAAATGGGGAAGCACCTACGACCAAGCCACTCGGGGGGCTTTTTTTATTGCCCAAAAACCTGTTACCTCGTGATTTTGTGTTCAGTTCCTCTCAAGAGCCTCTTCAGGTTCTCTCGGTGCCGCGCTACCACGGCCACCGGTATTCCGATTGCTGCGGCCAGCAGCGGCCACAAATCGACCATATCCCACGCCGGGGTAGCGGTTACCAGCACTACCAGGGTCACCGGAAAGGCCAGAGCAGCAGATATCGACGCTAATGAGACGTACCTGCTCGCAAGCACGACCAAAACCCATACTGCCAGGGCGAATACGGCACATATTGTGTAGTAAGGCCAAAGTCCCAGTGCCACGCCAAAACTGGTTGCCACGCCCTTGCCGCCCCTGAACCGGACGTATAACGGAAATATATGCCCCGCTACCGCTGCGCAGCCGACGGCAAGCCACGAAAACTGCTCTTTTACGCCCGGTGGCGAACCTACCAGATGTGCCGCCAGCAGCATCGGCACAAGTCCTTTGAGAACATCGAGGCAGAAGCATACATAACCCCACTTTTTGCCGAGTGCCCGCGACAAGTTCGTCGCACCGATATTGCCCGAGCCGATTTTACGCAGTTCCTTGCCGTGGGCGGCTGCTATGATTAGCCCAAAAGGCACCGAGCCGACCAGGTATCCGGTGATAACAAGAATTGCCAATCGCATCTTTATTTCCGTTTTTCAAGTATCGAATCGTAAATCGAACAAAATTGCCTGACGACCGGATCTATCGAAACTTTGTCTTTGAGCTTGTCGGCCAATATCGCATCGGAGGCTTTTCGAATGTTTTCAACATCGGCGAAATGCTCGATTGCCTCTGCCAGGGCGGCCGCGTCCGTCGCAGAATTTATCACTCTACCATGCCTGCCGTCCACAAACAAGTCGGTTGCACCGTTATGCCGCGTCGTTATCACCGGTTTGGCGGTGGCCAGCGCCTCGATAGCAAATCTGCTTGACGGGTCATAAAAAGTTGGAAGAACGGCCACGTCCACTATTGAAAGTATGTCCTGAATATGCCGGACATTGCCCAGAAAGACGATTCTTTTTTCGATATGAAATCGCCGGGCCAGCCCCTGGTATCTGCGTGGTCTGTCTCTGCCGGCAACCACAAGATAACTGTCAAAACCGCCGTTGTTTTGCGCCGCCAAACCCATTGCCCGTATCAACGGTGACAGGCCTTTGAGCCTGAAGTTATTTGCCGCGAACAAAAGCAAAACCGGCCTGGCCGTTTCCTTCAGCTTTAGTCCGGCAAATATTTGCTTGTGCAGCCTGGCGGCCTCTTGTGCGTTGGCTTTTTGCTCTATTTTCACGCCGTTGGGCACTATACGAATACGTTCTTCGTCGAGGCCGTAATGTTGCCTGAACTGTCGGGCAACGTATTGTGAGATGCACACGATGACCGGCCCGGCCGGATTGCCGCAGAGCCTCCTCTCGGCCCGAAGCAGGGCGGCTCGACGTAAATTGGCAAAGGCCGTCAGCCTCTTGTAGTATTCGATGAATCTGTTCTGATAACTGGCGGCGTTTCGGACAATTGTTTCGGCGTAGGTCCCGCCGTGCGGCTGATAGACGTGTGCAAAATCGAACGGCAGAACACTGTGGACTATATCGTAGCTGTTTTGTGCCAGGTGTTTTCTCAGGGCCCTTGCGAAGGTATGACAGTTCACGCGCTCACCGGGCAGATGGTCGCACAATATACGAACCTTACCGGCATTGGAACGGCCTTTTGCGGCAAGGATATCGACCTGGAGACCACGGCGGGACAAATCTTCGGCCAACTCGAACACGCAGCGTTCGGCCCCTCCCAGTGCTATGTTCGCCCGCTCGACGATAAGTGCGATTTTCTTTGCCATTTGTTTACAGTACCTGCTCGTTTAAGTTTCGAATGGGACCGGCCGACCGTGCTTTTTATCATGTCTGGCCATCCGCTTTGCTTTTTTTATCACTTTTCGAATAAAAAGCTTGTCAGTGACTGTCAGCTTGTCTTTGTCTGCGTAGCGCAGATAAAAACGCAGCCTGTCGGCATTTGAAAAATGTCTTTTGGGAGCAGAATAATCAAGCTGCGCAATATCTTTTAGCCTGAATCGCTCCGAAAATAGCTGAGGCTTGAATACTCGCGCCAGGTCTATCAGGTAAAAACCGCCGGCCATGTCGTAAAAAATATGGCACAGGTAGAAATCCCTGTGGCGAAAACCGCTGCGGTGAAACTTTGCGGCGAACTTTGCCAACTCATCTATGAAACAGCGTCTTTGCGCCAGGCTACGGGTTGTTGTCGGTTGCTCGAAGCAGCCCGGAAGCTGTTTTTCCAGCGATTCGGCATCGGGGATTTCTTCGGTGACAATAAAACTTCTTTTTTCGAAGAATTTTCCCCATTCTTCGCCATATGCAACGGTTCGGGGCGTGTTTATGCCCAGCCTTGCGAGTTTCAAGTCCGGCTCAAAGTCACAGCCGGCGCAGCTTATCCGTTTGCCGTGGCTAAGCCGGTTTCTTAATTGTGCCAGCACCGGCGGCCTGTCGTACCGCTTCAAATAGAACATGGCAGGTGCTTCATCCAGCTCGAGCCGCAGTATCCTGCGGTAGCGGGCGAGGGTACTTCTGGTAATGTCCGTGCTGTGTTCAAAGGAAAAGACGGCGTCGATGCCGTCCAAACCCGCCTGTTCGAAATAATCGCGGAAATCTGCGTCAACGTACAAAGACTGAGATACCTCAACGAATCCTTTCTTTACTGCAGGCCCAAGTTCAGTATGTTCATCTTCCAGCAGCCTCTCAGCCGCTGCGCAGACCATCTCGACCGTTATTGCCTCCATGCAAAGATGTTCCTTTTCTGAACAGAGGGGTTTTCTGCAGGGGCTGCAGGCCGCCCGGCCCACTATTTTGATTTCGTTTTCGCAGCCCGTATCCGTCCAGGCAGGGTCGTTAGGCCCGAAAAGCGTAACGACTTTGCGGCCCATCGCAATAGCTATGTGACGTGGCCCCGTATCGTTGGTGACCACTAAATCAGCCATGGCAAAAAGGGCCTTTAATTGGCCCAAGCTAAGCGGTGTCAGGGCGAGGTTTATCAGCTTGTGCCTGCTGCGGTCGCAAATCTCGCCGGCGATTTGCTGCTCAAACCGATTCGAAGCGACCGATACCACAACTGTTGCATTGTATTTGTCAATCAGCCGGTCTGCAGTTTGGGCGAATCTTTCGCTCATCCAGCACTTGCTGGGCCCGAAAGCGCCTCCCGGCACGAACACGGCGACAGGCCCGTCGGCCTTGGCAAGGGCCGGCAGAACCGCCAGAAGTGAATTTTCGTCATCGGCCTCTGTGCGCAACTCGAGGCTTCTATCATCCGTATCACAGCCAAGCCAGGACGCTATCGCCAGGTAATAATCGAGCATCGAGACCGGCTTGAACCTGCCATTGGCCAATTTAGGCGGATAAAGCTTTTCAGTCAGAAAAAGTCCTCGTCCTTCGCGTGCATAACCCAGACGAAAGGGAATTCTCGCGACAAAAACCGCCAGTGCCGACGCAAAGGAATTCTTGAAAAGTATCGCTTGTGTGAACCGCTTGTCTTTGAGCTTTTTTGCAATTGCAAAAGGGTCGGAGCCTGTTTGCTCGAGCCATTCGTCGTTGAAATCGCCCGGTGACAGAATTTCCCGAACGGCGGGACGAGCGAAAAAGCAAATTCTGCTGTTTTTGAACCGGTGGCGAATGGCTCTCAGCGCGGGAGTGCAAAGGATTGCATCACCCATCGGGGACGGCAGCCATATTACAATACTTTTCTCGGACATCCGTTCAGAAGATTCTGGTAAAAGTGTCGGCACAGGACAACCCGGTTACTGCTGTTAATCAGCCGATGTTATTTGCGCCTCTCCATCAGGTACAGAGTAAGCGCCATCACCTGCAGCACAGCTGCAAAGCCAATTGAAATATAAACGGAGTTGTTCTCTCTGGTCGGACTCATCAGGAAGAATATGCTCATCATAAGGCACAGCAGCACAACAACCTGCACCAGGCCCGCCAGCATCCGCGTTATCGAAAATTCCTCGAACATCTCATTGCGCCGCATCGTCTTAATCTGGTCCAGGATACTGCCCAGCAACTGCTCGGCAGTTTGGCTGTCTATTTGTCCCTGTGGCGCACCGATTTGGCTGGCCAGCGGTTGTTGCTCCACAGCGTTTTTCACCTCTTCAGGCTGCTCGATTGACTCGGGGTTTGTCGTTGCGGTGTCGCTGTTTGGTTGATGATGTGACGAACGCAGGTGTTTTTTGATTATATTGACTGCCTCGGTGATATTTACGGCCTTGTGGTCCGGTTGTGCTCGGCCAGGTAGTGTCTGTTTGTTTTGCGAAGAATTTTGTATGAGGATGGTTTTTGTCCCTGCCCGCTGGCCGGCCTCTATGTCGCGGTCGCTGTCTCCAATGGTCCATGACAGGCCAAGGTCGATGTCAATTTCTTTTGCCGCCTTAAGCAGCATTCCCGGATTTGGCTTTCGTAGTTGGCTTTGCTTGCGATATTCGGCGACGGTCCCGTCCGGATGGTAGGGGCAGTAGTAAATCCCGTCCAGAGACACACCCTTTTGGTTGAGCAACTGTTTGAGCCGCTTGTGAATTTTAGTCAATGTCTTTTCGGTGACCATCCCCCGTGCCACAGCCGATTGGTTCGAGACGACAACCAGTTTATACCCGAGCGACTTGAGCTGCGAAAGGGCTTCAGCTGCGCCTTCGAGCACAGTTACCTGCTCCGGGCTGTTTATGTAGCCCGGGTCTTCGATAATAGTACCGTCACGGTCTAAAAATATTGCCTTGTGGGACATATTATTCTTATTCACTTAAGCTGTCTTCCACGAGCTCGCAGATGATGTGATAGGCCAACTGGTGAATCTCCTGACTGCGGGCCGTCGAGCTATCGTTTGCGCACAGGCA
>Ga0114923_10001850_pt1 | contig 14444 bp, 16 predicted proteins | sample SumtaG_FD_89578 | JGI IMG/M metagenome (GOLD analysis project Ga0114923, IMG submission 89578) | Deep subsurface microbial communities from Indian Ocean to uncover new lineages of life (NeLLi) - Sumatra_00157 metaG | ecosystem: Environmental > Aquatic > Marine > Oceanic > Sediment | place: near...
CCTCACTGTAATAGTTGTTGATATGCCTGAATTTCCATCGGCTGAATTATAACCCCCTGCCTCAATTTCCTCATCTACCCGAAGATCCCCACCAACCTGAAGGTCTCCGAAGATCCCCGCATCAAGCATTGCTAGAAACGAAGAATTTACTACAAGCGTATTATTAACCCCAAGATGACCATTAATAGTGACAAGGGTTCCACTCTGAGACATTATACTATTAGTCAAAGTTGTACCTCCTGACCATTTTGGTATCCTGCCGGATGTACCACCTCCACTGACTCCGCCTCCTCCTAGATCGCCTAAACAAACTCCTCCGCCCTGATCAGTGCAGATATCTCCTTCTGCCTCAATTAACCCAGCGACATAAAGACTTCTATTAACCGTAAGTTCGTCATCAATAATAAGGCGACCTCCACTCTCACGTATTTTACTATTAACTAAAGTGTTACCTCCGGATAATTGTAGTATGTAGCCATCTCCTACGCCCCCTCCTATAATTGCTGCATCATCTAAACAAACTCTGTCTCCATCAAAGCTAGAGCAGATATTTCCTGTTCCACGAATAAGAGTCTGGACCGAAAGAGTCCCATAGACCGTAAAGTCCTCAGCTGTCACCATCCTATCGCCTATTATAAGCGTACCTGCAATATAGGCGAACTTATCACCCTCAGCAGTCTGCCCCTCAGAGATTATACTATCGGTCAAAGTTGTACCTCCTGACCATTTTGGTATCTTGTCGTTTGTGCCACTTCCACTGACTCCGCCTCCAATTGCATCTTCTCCGCAAGTAAAATTGCCATTTGCATCTGTATTTATAGTATCGCAGTTATTTAATCCAGTGATACGAACATTGCCTTCAACATGTAATTCTGTTGAAGGATTTTGTGTTCCGATTCCGACGTCACCGCCAAGAACAGCAAGAACGGTCTCGCTATCAGTTCGAAAGACGCCACCAATACCTAAGGGCCCTAGTTTATATTGAGCTGTATCACTAACATTTAAAGGAGTATCAACATTGCCAGTTGGAGGATCTCCTCCTGGTGATGTCCAGGCAAAGATGTAAAAACCCACAGCAAAGCAGATAACTAAAACAGCGAAGACCAATGAAACTAATTTTGGAAAGATTTGTTTTTTCATAGTTTTTATTTAATTTAATTAATAATTAGTAATAAAAATTAATAAAGCGATTCTAACTCCTCTAATTGCTTTTGAATCTCTTCTTCGGTCAAAAGATCATCTTCTTCTTTTAACTCTTCTAGTTCTTGTAATTGTTGCTTGACTATTCTTTCTCTTTTTTGTTCTTCAAATATTTCTTTTCCTATTTCTTTTTCCGATTCTGGCATTTGAGAGATATAATAAAAAAGGCCAATCCAAACTAGAATGGCTATTGCAAGAACAATACATAGGTACAAAAGAGATTTTTTATCTATTTTCTCAAACATACTATTATACTATTATACTATTATATTACATTATAAATCAAGGTTTCTTTGAGAAACAGTGGTTTGAATGGTTATTTCTGGCTGCTGGCCCGAACCCTTTGCTTTAATCTCCATAAAAAGAGTTACCATTGGCTGAAGATTGTCCAAAGAATCGCCAATAACATTAATACTAAAATTTGTTACTTCAAAGTCATCTGAGGTTAAAGCAAGAGCTGAATCAAAGTCAGTTCTATTATATGCTTTTAATTGATTGTCGTTTACATCCAAGAAAAACTCTTGGCATTCTCCTTTATAATTTTTAAATTCTATTTTTCGATTTCCATCTGAAGCTTTATAATTCTGCCCTGCAAAACCACAAGTATTATCATCTTTTACTGCCATTCTTATTGTCCGTTCCATGTATTCCATTGCATAACTAACTTGGCTTAAAAGCTGCTGGTGAACTAAATTATATTTCTGCAATTTAATAGCTGAAACAAAAACTCCCATAATAGATCCAATGGCTATAGAAAAGATAAGGGCAGCGACTAACATCTCAATCAACGTGAAACCATTATTTTTGTTTAAAATCTTCATATTGGCAACCAATTATATAAGTTTTCTTGAACAGTAATTGTACCATCATTTCCTCTTATATCCCATGAAACTTCTACAGAAACATTCATACTGCCGTCAGGATTATATGAAATAGTTGTATTTCTATTATAATTTGATGGGATATTACTATCAAGAGTATCACTATCAATATTATAATTCCAAGCTTCTCCTTGCAACCAATTTGTGTCTCTCATATTTCTGATAAACTCAACTCTTTCTTTGGCAAGATGTGCAGCAGTAAGACGATAGCTAGAGGTAAAAGTATCAAAAACAATTTGCTGAACTATAGCATAAGTAGCCGATCCTCCAATTGTAATAACCAACATAGTAATTAGAATTTCGAGAATTGTGAATCCGTTTTTTATTTTATTATATTTAAACATTTTACTCAATATCAATGAGTCCTGCTCTATTTATAGTAATCTCCATGTTTTTACTTACATCGCCTGAAATAATAATCTTGACCATAATCTCATCAACATTAATAATGGCTTCGCCCCCTGAATTCATGAAAAAAACCTCTGGATCTGGCGGGGAGAAAATTATGGTTTGTAATTGTACAGGATCTATACTCTCAATCTCTATGCCATTCTCTAAAAAGACATCATCTTCAACTCTTTCTGAAGGATCATCATATTTACCGTCTGAATCCTGATCAACAAATATGACATAAGATGCGCCAGATAACAAACTAATTCCATAACCTCCTCCAGGAATTTCGCCTCCAAACTCTTTTGCTGACATTGCCATTTCTTGAACTCTCCTTATATCTTGAGATAATTTAAAAGCTGAGCGCTGAAGAGCAAGTTGTTTCCTAAGAGAATTATAATTAGGAATAATTATTAATGTTAAAGCAATAATAATGAATATCGTTATCAAAGATTCAACAAGAGTAAATGCTTTATTTTGATTTAAAATCATATGATAAACAAATTCCAATACCAGTTAATGATTATTTCTCCCAGAAATAAGGCAATAAATGTACCAATAACCAAAAATGGGCCAAAAGGAACTTCGCTTTTCATTGTTTTCCTTTTTGCCAAAATCAATCCTACTCCTATTATAGCACCTATTAGAAAACTAAAGAACAAAGCAACTAAAATATATGGGAAGCCGAGTAAAAAGCCCATAAGAAAAGCCAGCTTTATATCTCCTACTCCCATCCATTTGCCACGCGATATTAAAACAATAAGTAAAAAAAATCCTGCTGCGCCAAGAGCAGAATAAAGATTATTTAGAACAGTTGATAAAGGGTAATTTGTAGTGAATAGTTGATAGAGATTATAAGCTAAAGCAATGCCGATTGCTGGGAAAACCACTTTGTCTGGAATTATAAAATGCTTTAAATCATAAACAAAGATAATGATCAAAAAACAACCGATAATCATTAAATAAATCAACGTATTGATATTTAATGCCAACAAACTAATTAAGAAAAATAGCAACGCAGTTGCTATTTCAACCAATGGGTACTGAACAGATATTTTCTTATCGCAGTAGCGACATTTTCCTCCTAAAAGCAAGAAACTAAAAACAGGAATTAAATCCTGCCAAGATAAAATATGTTTGCAACAAGGACAAAAAGATCTACCTTTTAGAAAACTTTGTTTTGTTTCAAGGCGGTAAATCGCGCAATTCAAAAAACTCCCGACTATTAAACCAAAAACAATTGAATAAAGGGATATCATTTTCTTATTATATCAAATAAACCGAATTAAAAAAGGGCAATGTATTTTACACCGCCCTTTAATTGTTAGATTCCCAAGTTCAAGTATGCTCAAGGGACCGACCGATACAATCTAATATCGTCAAAGTACACCATGCCTGAACCGCCGGCCGTTACATCCATCTCGTCACCAAAACCAATACTAAGCTGGGTAATATTCTGCAGATCCACGCCTTGATTTGCAAACTCTTCCAAAAGAATACTCCATTGCCTCCACTCTGGTTGCAATATGTCAGATGCATCACCGTCATATAACATTTTGAGGCCATTAACCTTCAGATACATCTGTTCAACAGCATTAGACGGTTCTCCGCGGAAGTAAAGTACCAGTACTGCAACACTATGCTCTGTCCAATTCTGGACTGGATTCAATGTCAGCTCCGCTTCTGAGAACTTGAAATTGTTGTCATAGAAATAGGACATTGACTGATTACTGTCTTGAATGATAGATCCGTTTATTGCTGAGTCATCAAATCCATCTATCCAAGCATCAAATATCCTATTACTATTGGGGTTATTGGGATCAAGGTCATTGTAGGACTCAAAATCGTCTACAACAAAATAATCTTGAGTTGAGAAATTCCAAATTTCGCCTTGCCAGATTGTGATGGTCTCGGCGTCATTAACCTCATCAACCCGCCAGTAGTAAGTACTGTTCACATCAAGCAAGAAACTACAACTGGCCTCAGTCACAATAATAACAGGGGCAGTACTGTCTATTACAGCCTGCTCGTCATCGCTTAAATACACATCGTGTTCAGCCGCATCTCTTCCAGCTCTCCAGCTGAGGATTATATCCACATCCACATCTGTTTCACCGGAACCCGGGCTTGGCTTTCTTGCCTGAGTAGGTGTGTAGAAAAATCGCACCTCGCTTAGACCATGTCGGCCCCAGTATCCTCCCCAGTTACTGTTAATTGTAAGCTTGACATACTTTGCTGCTATGCCTTCAAAATCAATAGTAGTATTATGCGCATAGCCGGATTCACCAGGCGCCTGGGCAAACTCATAATTAGTTCCTAATGTCGTCCAGTCAATGCTGTTAACAGAATACTCAATGGTAACATCTTTACATCCCCACCGCGAGAATTCATTATAGTTCCATACCCACATCTCGTGAAATTTATAAATCTTATCAAACTCATATTGAATCCAGATCAACTGTGGCTCCGCAGAAAAATCGAGCTGCATAAGCCACGCATCTGAACTCCTGTCTGAATGCAAATCATTAACATCTAATCCCGACCCGTTCACAGTATTTTCCGGTCCATGATTTCCTTCTTGGCTGGAAGCTGTGGCAATTATGTTATTACCGTCAACAGGATAAACAAAGGGCTCAGCCGTAAAACTCCAGACATCGCCTTTAAAGATGGTAGAGTCAGGCAAATCATTCACTTCATCAACACGCCAGTAATAGATCTGTTCAAAATCCAAATGTCCAGGATCATAAGTTGCAACATTTTGATTTTGACTAACCAATATGCCCTGTAAATCGCTTCTATCGGCTTCGTTCACATCATTAAAATCTATCCCAAAGTACACGTCATGAGCAACAGCCGTCTCTGCTGAAGTCCAATCAAGACTACTAATCAAAGATATATCAATGGCACCATCAACAGGACTTGGACTGTGGGCCCTAAAGCGAAACCCCTCAACGCCCTCAGTGACATATCGCACCTCGCTCAAGCCATATTGGAACGTGAATATCAATACCTCCCAGTTACTGTTAATTGTAAGCTTGACATACTTTGCTGCTATGCCTTCAAAATCAATAGTAGTATTATGCGCATAGCCGGATTCACCAGACGCCTTGGCAAACTCATAATTAGTTCCTAATGTCGTCCAGTCAATGCTGTTAACAGAATACTCAATGGTAACATCTTTACATCCCCACACCGCTCCAAAAAACGACCATGCATTATTATGGTTCCATGCCCACATCTCGCGCAATACATAAATCTTGTCAAACTCATATTGAATCCAAGCCGGCTGCGATCCCGTAGAGTTGCTAATCCACATATCTCTACCACTGGTTGAATGCCCATCGTTGGCATCTAATCCCGACCCGTTCACAGTATTTTCCGGTCCCTGACTTCCTTCTTGACTGGAAGCTGTGGCAATTATGTTATTACCGTCAATAAAATAAGCGATAGGTTCTTCTGTCTGCGCCTTAGCACTCACAGAGAGTGCCAAAACAAAAATCAAATAGCTAAATTTTCTAAACATTGTATTTCTCCTTACAAAAAGGTTAACATTCATTGTTTTCAACAAAACAATCTTCACAAACAAAAATCCGTTATTCAGTTCATATTGTAATTATCTCCTTTCTTAAGTTTTCAATGAACTGTCAAAAAAACTGGTTTCAAACTATACTGCATATTACAACGATTAAAGAATCTTGTCAACCCTAAAAGGGCAATGCAATAAGCATTGCCCTTTGATTATTAGATATTCTAATCCGGACAAGTGACGCCTGTCAGCTTTGCTCTGCAATCACCGGATGTTAATGTAACCTCTCGACTAGCTCCTTGCGAGTCAACGCACCAACAATTTCCTAAATTCAAACTAGAAATAACTGCGTAGCCTGTTCCACCATCTCTACAACCAATAACTCCTCCAGTACCATTATATTTTGTAATATAATCTTTAATTTTTTTAAAATCACCGTCATCAGATAAGGTAATATCCCCAGCGTCACAAACCCCTTCGTAAGTAAACGGCGAATCATTATAATACAATTCAGCTACGTTTCTAAGTTCCCTTAGAGCCGACTGAATTGCTGCGTCTTCTCCTTTTTTTCTAGTGACACCAATCCGAACTACAACAATACTTGCCAATAAAGCGATGATAGCGATTACTGCTAATAATTCAACTAAAGTAAACCCAGCACCATTTTTATTCAAAATGGTGCTGAGTAAATCTTTTCTTTTATTCTTTTTTCCAATACAAAACTGAGACATTAAAATCTGAAAAATCTAACTAAATATTAGTTGTTATGGACAAACAGTGCCAGCCCAAGCAGTAACACAAGTTGCTTTTGTTGTCATCACTTTTGAACCCCCGGTACTATCCACACACCAAGCGCCTTTAGGATCTGCGGCGTTTAATTGAGAACACGCCACCCAAGTAGTGAGAGCTGAATTACAATCGTGCTCACCTGCTGCTATTCCATTGGTCTCAATTCCAGCCATAGCCCTTGTAACGTCATCGCTTGCGCAAAATGTTGCATAAGATCCATCGTTATCCATTGCGTGTAGTTCGCCTGACGCCCTCAATCCTGACAAATCCGCCTTTATAGCTACATCCCTTGCTTTATCCCTAGCTGAACCCAAAGAAACCAAAACGATTGAAGCAAGAATTCCAATAATAGCAATTACCACTAATAATTCAATCAATGTAAAACCTTTCTTTTTCATAAATATGTATGACTTATTTTTAAATTAGAACACTCGACCTTTTGGTTTTTTAACAACCTTGTATAAATTATATCACAGTTCTGACAAGTCAACCTGTGGAAAACTACACTCCTATTGAGTAAAGAGGCATTAGAACTGCTCCCATTAAACCAGCCACTACTCCTCCTAAGATAATAATGAAAATTGGTTCAAGAAGCCGAACAAAATTATCTAAGCTTCTGTCTACATCTTTTTGATAAAAATCCACTACATTCATTAAAGAAGTGTCCAAACTGCCTGTTTTTTCTCCCACTGTTATCATTTGATAAAAAAGAGGAAAAACAAGAGAAGGATATCTTTCCAAAACTGAACTTATTGTTTCTCCTTTTTTAACTTGATCCCTGGTTTCAAAAAGAAGCTTTTTATAAAGATCATTGCCTACGACCTCGCCAGTAATCTGCAAGGCCTGAGCTATAGGAACACCTCCTGAAATCAAAGTAGAAAGATTTAGAGCGCACCGGCCAAGATAAAGTCTTTTTAAAAAGTTTCCTAATATAGGCAACTTTACTAAATTTCTGTCAAAAAACTTTGTTCCTGTTTTACTTTTTGAAAATCGGTAAAATCCGACTATTGATCCAATTAAAACTATAAGCACAAGCCACCATCGTTTTTTCAAAAAATCTGAACTTGCCATTACTATACGAGTAGCTAAAGGAAGCTCTTGTCCAGTTCCCTTTAAAACCTCGGAAAGCTGGGGAATAACATAAGCCATTATTAAACCAACTACTGATATAAAAACAATTAAAATAAAAATAGGATAAACCATTGCTCCTTTTATTTTTGAACGAAAAGCATATTCTTTTTCTAAATAATCAGCCAGATACAAAAAGACATCACTAAGCTTGCCAGAGGCCTCTCCAGACCTAACCATGCTGATATAAAAAGGAGTAAAAAGTTTTGGAAAAAGAGAAAGAGATTTAGAAAGAGATGATCCTCCTTCTATTTCTCCGGCAATTTTTAAGATTTTTTCTCTGAAAATAGACTTTCTTGTCTGTTTAGCAATGGTTCGAAAACTCTCAACTATTGGCACATTAGATTTGAACATAATTGATATTTGCCGAGAAAAAAGCACAATATCTTTTTTGCTAACTCTTTCAATAAATTTCATTTTTTGGGCATAAAAAGGAGTGGCTGTTGTTTTCTCCAAAGCAGTTACATAAAGCCCACGGGTCTTTAAAACATTAAAAGCAGCTTCTCTGTTAAAAGCTTCTACCATGCCTGATTGAATTTCTCCTGTTTTGCTTCTAGCTTGATAGTTGAATTTCATAAATAGATTCTGTTATATTTAAATCGACGATTTAAACACATTACCGCCTTGCTAAGTTTCGCAATTCCGATGGATTCAATGAGTAATTCTGGGCAGCCTCCAAAGCAATCTCTTTTGACCTAATTAAATTAGCCAAGTATCTATTTAAAGAAATCATTCCTATTTCAGCCGATGTCTCAATAATCATAGGTATTTCGTGAACTTTATTCTCTCTAATCAAATTAGCAATAGCAGGAGTATTAAGCATTATTTCACAAGCAGGCATTAGTCCTCCTTTAATTCTGGGCACTAATCTTTGAGAAAATACCCCGAGCAAAGAGCCTGAAAGTTGAGCCCGAATCTGCGCCTGCTGAGAACCAGGAAAAGTATCTACAATTCTATGAATAGTTTGAGAAGCTGAATTAGTATGTAAAGTAGCCAAGACCAAATGCCCTGTTTCAGCTGCAGTAATAGCAGTGCTTATTGTTTCAGGATCTCTCATCTCTCCTACCATAATTACATCTGGATCCTGACGAAAAGTAGATTTTAAGGCTTTAGCAAAACTTAAAGTATCTAAGTTAAGTTCCCTTTGGTCAATAATTGATCTATCGTCTTTGAAAACATACTCTATAGGATCTTCAATTGTAATTATATGAACAGCTTTAGTATGATTTATTTCATCAATCAAAGCAGCTAAAGTTGTGGATTTGCCCTGACTGGAAGGACCGGTGATTAAAACAAATCCTTGAGAAGGCCGAATAAATTCATGAAGAATAGGTGGAAGACTTAACTCTTCAATAGTGGAAATTTTACTTGGAATTAAGCGAAGAGCACAAGAAACATTTCCTTTCTGAAAAAAAATATTAACTCTGAATCTTGCTTCGTTATTAAAACTATAAGAAAAATCAATTTCTTTTTCTTTAAAAAACCTCTTCTGCCGTTCTTCGCCCAATAATGCAAAAGCCAATCCTTTGGAATCTTCTGGAGAAAGTTCTTTCCTTCTGACTAAAGGAACTAATCTGCCGCTTATTCGCAAAGTTGGAACATGACCTACAGATATATGCAGATCAGACGCTTTCTGAGTTAATGTTATTTCTAATAGATTTTTTAAAATAGGTGTATAATTCATAATTTATTTAAGACTTTTTTTACTTCTTCAATAACCTCGCTTGGCGTATAATGCGCTTTTACCAAATATCTCACTGCGCCTAATTTCAATCCCTTTTCTATTTCTTGTTTTTCACCAAGATTTGAAAGAAGAACTACTTTCAAACCTTTTAATTGATCATCTCTTTCAATTTTTCTAAGAATTTCCCATCCATTAAAATTAGGCAAAACAATATCTAAAAGCAAAAGATCAGGTATATCTTCTTTTACTTTTTCTAAAACATCTTTCCCGTCAGTAACTATTTGAACAGAAAATCCTGCCTCTTTTAATTTAGTGCTATAAATGTCAACTAAAAATGGGTCGTCTTCAACTAATAATATTTTTTTCATATATTTGTTTTTTATTTCTCATCGGCAACTCTTAATATTTCTTCCAAAGAAGTAATGCCCTCTAAAACTTTCAATATTCCGTCTTGCTTCATTCTAAGCATTCCCTGGCGCTCAGCTTCTTGCGCAATCTCGACCTCTGAAGGACTTGTTAGAGCCAATTTACTAAGCTCATCAGTCATTTCCAAAATCTCATAAACACCGACCCGGCCAGAATATCCTATATTATTACATCTTTTGCAACCGACTGGTTCGTGGATATAAAAGACTTTGTCTAATTTAATGCCCGCTTTAACAGCTGAAGGAAAACCTTGTATTTCCTTTAAAATTATCTTCTTTACTTCTTTATCTGCCTCTATTTTCTTTTTGCAATGAACACATAATTTTCTTATTAATCTTTGAGCAATAGCCAAGCTTAAAGTAGGAGGAATAAGAAACGGCTGAATCCCCATATCTATTAATCTTGGGATTACTCCAAGCGTGTTTGACGTATGCAAAGTAGAAAGCAAGACATGGCCGGTTAAAGCTGCATGAATAGACAAAGAAGCGGTTTCTTCATCTCTAATTTCCCCTACCATTAAGATATCCGGGTCTTGTCTTAAAGTATAACGGAGACCGCTGGAAAAGCTATAACCAATTTCCGGTTTTACTTGGGATTGATTAACTCCTTCAATAAAATACTCTACTGGATCTTCCAATGTCATTATATTCACCTCGTCTTTGTTAAACAGACTCAAAATAGAATAAAGAGTGGTAGTTTTACCAGAACCAGTAGGTCCAGTAGCTAAGATCATTCCATATGGTTTTTTCAATGCTTTTTCTATTATTTTAAGATTTCTTCCGATTATACCCATTCCTTTAAAATCAACTTTTCTTTCGCCAGGATCTAAAATTCTTATTGCTACTTTTTCTCCCAAAGTAGTTGGGAAGCTAGAAACCCTAAAGTCAATATTCCTATCACCGACTTTAGTGCTAAATCTGCCGTCTTGGGGAACCCTGGTCTCATCTATTTTTAAATTAGAAAGGATCTTAATCCTGGCTACTATGGCTGGCAAAATCCTCAAAGGCAAAAAAATACTAGCATGCAATATTCCATCTAATCTGAAGCGGACTCTTAATTTTTCTCTGCCTGGCTCAATATGAATGTCTGAGGCATTGCCGTCAACAGCGTGTCTTAATATAACGGCTACTACTTTTGAAATTGGAGCTTCTTCTACTACTCTTTCAAACTCAGTTGGTTTAATCTTTTTCTTGCCAACCTTTTCTTCTTTTTTGATCTCGGTTTCTAATTCCTCCAAGGCCCTAGTTACTTCTTTTCTTAAACTTCGGTATTTTCTTAAAATCTCGTTAAAGTTTGATAAAGTAATTAAAAAAATCTGATAACTAAATTTACTCTGACGGGCTAAAAACTCTAAGGCTTCCCTCGCTTTTAAATCCTCGGGATAAACCATGCCCATTTCCAAGCGATTATCTCTTTTAACCAAAGGTATCATCTGATAATATCTTGCTGATTCTTCAGGAATTGTTTCTAAAACTTTTAAAAGAACGTCCTGAGAAGAAACTATTTTAAGGGGTATTTTCAAGGTTTCGCTTTTCATCCCAAACAAAAAATCCTCAGAAACAATCTTATTCTCTAAAATTACTTCCTCTTCTTTTTGGCCAGAGGTTTTAATTTCATATTCTAAAGCAGTTGCCTTTTGCTTGTCCAATATTCCTTTTTTAAGCAATTGTTGGACTAAAGTCATTTAAAGATATTAATATATTAACATATTAACATTACGAATTTTAAATCTTGTTTAAATGTTAAAATGCTTAAATGTTAAAATGATTAGTATGGTAAAAATGGATTGTCTCGCCCTATTTCTCCTTCAAAAGAAGGGATTTTCTCAAAGACCTGTGATTCTTGCAAAAACTCACTCTTTAAAACATCAAAATCTATTTCTATTTCTCTTACAACATTAATCAAAGGAATCTCTCCTGAAACTGGTTCTGATTTTTTAAAGTATCCAAACCATAAAATAACAGCGGTTATTATCAATACTACTATTACAACTATTGTTAGGTATTTTTGCTTTTTTCTTTGTTGTATAAAATTAATAGGCATAAGATTGAGTTTCCAGCTCTAAGTTAAAATCAAATAAGTCTTTTCCTTCTTCAGAGTAAGAAAAATTAATTGATTTGACTTCAATCAATCTACTAGTTTTATAAATATCAGAGAGAAAATTCTTAAAAGCAGAATAAGAACCACTAACTGAAATAGAAAAAGATGCTTTTTGAATTCTCTGCTCTGAATTTTCTTGCGTTGAACTCTTTGATTCTGAATCCTTTTGAGAGAAAAATCCACTCATATCAATATCTGTTAAGAATAAACCATTTTCCGAGCTTCTTTTCTGAAAAAAGTAAGAAATAGTGGCTGGAGAAGAATCCTCAGGAAGAGCAGAATCAATCTTAGAAAGCTGCTCTTCATATGTTGATAACTTCTCTGAAAGAATTCCTAAGCTCAAAAGATATTCCTCTTTTTTTCTAATCTCTTCATCCTTTGTCTCAATTTCTACTTTTTTCATTCTAAACTCCTGATATTTAGGCCAGCAAAGAAAATATCCTCCTAAAATCAAAAGGACGAAAAGACAAACAATGATAATTAAAATGATTTGTTTAGAAGTAATTTTCATTTAAAAACAAGTGAAAAGATAAAATTAATATTTCCTTCTTCACCTATTGAAATTGCAGTGATATTTGAACTTATTAAAACAGGTTCCTGTTTTAAAATATTAATCTGCTGTTCAAGAGTTGCAAAACTATCTACCTGACCGGAAATACTTACTTTTCCTGTATTAGAATTAAAACTAAAATCAGAAAACCAAACGGTGGGGAGACAGATTCTTTCTAAAAAAGTAAACATATCTAATGTCTTTTTATGCGACAGAAGCAATTTATTAAAATCATCTATTTTTTCATTAATCGGCTTGAGCTCCTCTTCTTTCTCTGTTATGGCTCTTTCTAAGGGAGCATCTACTGCATCTCTTTCTTGAAGCTGCTCAGACATTTTATTTAAAGAAAATGCAAAATAGAAATAAGTAGCAGTAATGCCGATAAGTAAAATCAACAAAACAGCCGCCATAACAATTGTCCAGACAGGTACTTTAATTTTTATTCTTGGACTAATTTCTATAGCCATATTATTCTAAACCCTTCATTGCCAAACCCATAGCAACAGCATAGTTTGGCCCCATTTCCTTTAAAACTCTTGCAAGAGCTGTTGGACAGCCAACGTCAGAAAAAGGATTAATAATGGATTGTTCTTTTTTTAATTCTGTAGAAAAGTATTCTTTTAAACCGGGCATTGATGCTGAGCCTCCGGATAAAACAACTTTTTCTACTTCTTTCCCTTCTTTTAAATAAAAATTCCTAAACGCTTTTTTGACCTCTTCTAAAATTGAATCAACTAAGGGGATTAAAATTCTTCTAATATCCTTGTCAATCAGTCCCTGCTTTTTTTTCACATCCTCAGCTTTATTATAATCAATATTTAAAGATCTGGCTATTATTTCTGTTAATTGATTGCCAGCGATATTGAAACTATGGCTTATCTTTAAAACCCCTTGTTCAACAATACTACAAGTCGTGCTTCTGGCCCCAATATCTATTAAGCTAATTACTTTCTTTTTTTTCTCATTTTTAATTGAAGCCCTAGCCAAAGCAAATACTTCTGATTCTAAAATCCTTAAGTTTAAATTAGCAAGATGAGCAATTTCTCTATATTCACTAATTATATCATTAGGAATGGCTACAACTAAAACCTTAAGAGCGGTTCCAGGCGGTTGTCCTCCAATTATAGACCAATCTAACGTAACTTCATCTAATGGAAGAGGAACATAAGGCCTGATTTCATATTGAATCGCCTGAGGGATTTCATCTTTAGCCATTGCTGGAAGTTTTATGCTGGTGAAAAAACTGCAAAAATCAGGGATGGAAAAAATAGCTTCTTTTGTCTGAATTTCTGCCTCCTTGAGAATGGCTTGAATGCTTTTAGCTATTTCTTTGCCAGAAAGAGAAAGACTGTTTTTTTGAAAAACTCTAAAAGGTTTTTTTTTGAAAGATGACGCCTCTAATCCTCCGTAATTTTCAAGCTTGTATACTTGGCCTTTACGGCTAAGTTCAACAATTCTTATAAAAGAAGTACCAATGTCTATACCTAAGAACTTTTTCTGGCGAAATCTAAATAAATTACTAATCTTGTCTAGCATTATTTAATTTTACCATATTTAAAAAAAACAACTATGTGGAAAACCTACATAGTTCTTTTGCGAAGCCCTGTGGACAACATCCAGACCTGTTTTGCAAAATCACTTGTCTGAAAAGTAATCGCCCTTTTTGAAAGCTTGAATCTCTTTAATATGGCCAGGGAAAATCTCCTGAGGCAGATTATCTAAATCAAACCATTTCCATTCATAACATCTTTCAGGCTCATTTAATACAGG